>Ga0194116_10000833_pt1 | contig 49696 bp, 40 predicted proteins | sample TA2MahsurfametaG_4_FD_148617 | JGI IMG/M metagenome (GOLD analysis project Ga0194116, IMG submission 148617) | Freshwater microbial communities from Lake Tanganyika, Tanzania - TA2015008 Mahale S9 surface | ecosystem: Environmental > Aquatic > Freshwater > Lake | place: Tanzania: Lake... | reverse complement strand
CAAGCGTTTAGGAAACGCTCGTTTTATCCATTAAACTACAGGGCCATATTTGATAAACTTCGGTTATTGTTTAACCAAACTGAGTGGTGCACGGTTACAATCACTGCTCACTTCACTGCTCAGTTGGGAATATAAAAATCTGTAAACCATTGGTATTGTTGAGGTTAATCATTCAAAGAACTTGATTCTTTAAGAACCCGATATTCTATCCGTTGAACTACGAGGTCAGGGGTTGCAAAGATAATGCTTGTCTGCTTACCTTGCATAGGTTTAACACCCCAACCATGGAAAACTGGAAAGAAGAAAACAACGCCCTGCATAAAACCTATGTATTTTCCTCGTTCGAGGCGGCTATGGCCTTTATGCAGCAGGCATCCGCCAAAATCAGCGAACTTAACCACCACCCGGAATGGAGCAATGTATACAACAAAGTATCTGTGCGCCTCACCACCCATGATGCCGGCAATGTAATTACCCGAAAAGACCGTGAACTTGCCTCCCTGCTGGACAGTGTTTTTGATGCGCTAAATGAACTTCCCTAAGATCCAATTTTATCCCCACGCAGCTTCCTAAACCGCACCCTTGCATCTGGCATGTAAAAACTGCCCGGAAAATCCAGCACAATCTTTTCAAACGCCTGCCGCGCTTTTTCAGGATCTTTCAGTCTGTATTCATAGAGCAGGCCCAGTCGATACCAGCCGTTGTCTGCCAAAATATCGTGGCCAAAAGCCACCACCAGCGTGTTATACAGTTCGGCGGCGTCTTCAAAACGGTACTGCTTTTCGCGTATAATGGCTTTTTGCAGCAAAATATCATCCGACAAGGAATGGCCGGGATATAATTTGGGTATGCTGTCCATCTCACGCTCGGCCTCCTCCAGCTTGTTTTGAGCCAGCAACAATTCTGCCCTGCTAAACCGCTCCAGCGCATCGTAGTTACTGTCAATTCCCAGGTTTTCGGTAATGGTGAGGGCCAGCCGTATGGCATTGTTTGAAATCAACTGCGTGGTGGCGCCTTTCAGCACATCCAGCTGCAGCATAGCCCAATCATAATCGCCGCGGTAGTAGCTGAGCCTTGCCCTGCGATATTTGGCTTCCTGCCCCAGCGGATCTTCGGGGAAGTCCTTTTCTACCTGGGCAAACAGCAACTCACTGCTCCACACATCGCTGCCGGCTACATAGGCTTCACCCAGCGCCAGCTTGGCCTCTGCCTGGTTTTTAAATGATACGCCAGGGTTTCGGTAAAATTTCTCCAGCAGGGCAATGGCCTTATCCGGGGTATGTGTATACTGGGTGTATACATCAGACAACCGCGATACCATGCGCCATGTACCATCATTATAGCCATTTTCAGTCAAGAACTGTAGCATCTCGGTTTCCAATGCCTTTAGGGTTTCGGTAGTTGGTTTCAACTCGGTTTTCAGTTGCTGAAAACGCGTTTCAAGCAATCCTGAAACAGCCGCATAGTAATAATCACCGGAGGTTCCCAAGGATTTCACGTATTCAAAGCAGCGTGTTGCCACTGCCCATGCCTCGTTGCTTACGCACAAATCCCCCAGCTCTATGAGGCGCAGTCCTTTCTCCTTCAGGCGTTTATCCAAAGCCTTGGTTTGCAGAAAAGCAGCGTCCCAATCTTTGGTTTTTATGAAAGTCCATTTCAGCAAATCATTCAGCTCAAAATTGTCCGGAGCCTTTTGCAATTGCCGCAATAAAATGGTGCGCAAAGTGGCAAAGTCAGCGCTGTCGGTCACGTTCATTTCAAAAAGCTGTTTGCTCTGTTCATAGGCATAGCCAGAGGTTAAAACCAATTGCACATACTTTTCCAGCCCCTTGGCTTTGTTGCCGGTTTCCATATACAGCTGCGCCAGGCGGGTCGAAAAATCTGCCGCAAATCCAAATTGCTCCTCGCCACGCTCATACACATAAATGACCCAGTTGTATTTGCTGCGGCGCCGAAACGCATCGGCGGCCTCATAATATTGCTGCACGGACAAATCGGCCATATCCGCCACTTTTTTATATTGTTTCTCTGCTTCAGGTACTTGTCCTTGTTTCTCCATTACAAACGCTTCATCCACCCTGTACTGCATTACCTGCGGGTATTTCTTTTTGCGTTTGCTAACCAGCTTTTCTGCCTTGTCATTTTGCTTACCCATGAGCAGTGAAGTCAGGTAGGCATCATACAGGTTGATGTCTCCGGGGTTTTTGTTGCTTAAATCCTCATACAAATCGGCAGCCTTGGCGTATTCGCGGTTTTCCATGTACTGCCGGGCCAGCGCTTCATTGGCGGGCTGGGCGGCAAGTGCCGCAACCCACATAAATGTTGCGAGGTAAAATAAGGTCTTCACTGCTCCGGCGGTCTTCATGTATAACGCTTATTTCTGCTTTTTGTTGAAATCAGTGTGCCTGCAGCCAGTTTTCGCCGGTGCCGTATTCCACTTCTACCGGCACTTTCAGCTGCATGGCAGTTTGCATGATGTGCTTGATGTGCGGTGCGATAACATCCACTTCGTTTTTGGGCGCATCAAAAAGCAATTCATCGTGCACCTGCAGTATCATGCGGGTTTGCGGATGGTTTTCCTTCAGCCATGCATGGATATTGATCATAGCCAATTTAATCATATCGGCGGCACTGCCCTGAATAGGCGCGTTGATGGCGTTGCGCTCGGCAAAACCGCGCACGGTGGCATTGCGGCTATTGATATCGCGGATGTAACGCCTGCGTCCCATAATGGTTTCCACGTAGCCGTGTTGCTGCGCAAAAGCGATGGTGCTGTCCATGTAGTTTTTGATGCCGGGAAACTTCTCGAAATAATTGTCTATAATTTCTTTGGCTTCCTTGCGGGGAATACCTACACGCTGGCTCAGTCCGAAGGCTGAAATGCCATAGATAATTCCAAAATTGACGGTTTTAGCCTTGCGGCGCATGTCTTTGTCAACCGCTTCCAGTGGTACACCCCAAACCCTTGCTGCAGTAGCCGTGTGAATGTCGATACCCTGCCTAAAAGCGTCCATCATGCCCTCATCGCCGCTCACATGCGCAATTACACGCAATTCTATCTGCGAATAATCTGCGCTCAGCAATACATGGTTTTCATCCCTGGCTACAAACGCCCTGCGCACTTCCTTTCCGAGCTCGGTGCGTATGGGAATATTCTGCAAATTGGGGTTCTGGCTGCTCAAACGGCCCGTGGCGGCCACCGCCTGGTTGAAAGAGGTGTGCACCCTTCCGGTGCGGTTGTTTACCAGCAGTGGCAAAGCATCCACGTAGGTTCCTTTTAGTTTTTGCAACTGCCTGAAGTCTAGAATACGCTGCACAATTTCGTGCTCACCCGATAGAGAAAGCAACGTCTCTTCATCGGTTTGGTACTGTCCGGTTTTGGTGGTTTTGGGTTTATCCAGCAGTTTCAGCCTTTCAAATAAAATCTTACCCACCTGCATGGGAGAAGAAATGTTGAATTCCTCACCGGCCAGTTCATAAATGCGTGTTTGTATATCAAGACTCTGCCTGTTCAGCTCCTTACTGTAGTCTTTCAGAAAATCTGTATCTACCCTTACGCCCTCTTGTTCTATCTCAGACAGCACAGAAACCAGCGGCATTTCCATATTTTCGAAAACATTATATACATTACGGTTATGTAACTCAGGCTCAAGTTTTTGTTTAAGTTGAAGGGTAATGTCTGCGTCTTCCACCGCATATTCTTTCACCTTCTCCACATCCACCACCGCCATACTCAGCTGCGCTGCTCCTTTTTTGCCAATCAGCGTTTCTATGCTGATGGGTTTATAGTGCAGATAGCTTTCGGCCAGCAAATCCATGTTGTGGCGCATATCCGGCTCTATGAGGTAATGCGCCAGCATGGTATCAAAACACGGCCCTGAAACCGCTACGCCATATCGTTTCAGCACAGACAAATCATACTTGAGGTTTTGTGCCACCTTGCAGTTGCTGCCTGTAAACATTTCACGGAAGCGAGTAAACAGTAATTTGGCGGCTTCAAATTCTCTCGGAAAGGGAATGTAATAACCCTCCTGCGGCTTACAACTGAGCGCCAGGCCTACAATATCTGCATCAAACGCCACCAGTCCGGTGGTTTCGGTGTCAAAACAAAACGCTGTGGCCGCTTGCATGTGCTGTATGGCTTCGTTTATCAGCGCCTCGCTGTTGCATAGCACGTATCGGTGTTTTACATCCTCCAGGGTTTTGTATTCGCGCACAGGTTCAGGAGTGGAAGCTACGGGAAAATCAAACAGGCTGGCCTGCATGCGGTTTTTTCCTGAAGGTGCAGCGGCGGCGGGTGCGCTATTGTCGCCAAACACCCGCTTCATCATGGTGCGAAACTCCAGCTCATTGAAAACTTCCTTGAGTTTTTCCTCATCCGGGCTTTTTAAAATCAGTTCTTCCGGATGTAAACCCACCGGAACCACCGTATTGATGGTGGCCAACCGTTTGCTCATCAGGGCTTGTTCGCGGTTATTTTCAAACTTTTCCTTCATAGCGCCCTTCAGTTGGTCGGTATTCGCCAGGATGTTTTCTATGCTGCCAAACTCCTGAATGAGTTTTTTGGCTGTTTTTTCGCCTACGCCGGGAACCCCGGGAATATTATCGACGGCATCACCCCAAAGCCCCAGAATATCAATAACCTGATCTACACGTTCCACCTCCCATTTTTTCAGCACTTCGGGCACGCCCAGCACCTCGTCGGGGTTGCCCATTCGTCCGGGTTTATAAATAAAAACATGTTCGCCCACCAATTGACCAAAATCTTTATCGGGGGTCATCATAAATACATCGAAATTCAGTTCGACCGCCTGCAGGGCAAACGTACCAATGATGTCATCTGCTTCATATCCATCATGGGTAATCAAAGGAATATTAAACCCTTCGATGATGCGCTGTATATAAGGTAGGCTGCGCCTCAGGTCTTCGGGCATTTCCTCGCGGTGTGCTTTGTATTTTTCGTATTCAATGTGCCGGTCTGTGGGTTTATCGGTATCAAAAACCACGGCAATGTGGGTTGGTTTTTGTTTGTTTAGCACATCCAGCAGGGTGTTGGTAAAACCAAACATGGCACTTGCATTAAGGCCTGTGCTGGTGATACGCGGGTTTTGGTTAAAGGCAAAAAAAGCCCGGTAAACCAGGGCCATGCCATCCAAGAGAAAGAGTTTCTTTTCAGCCATTAAAATCGAATGGTAAAGATAGTAAAGAAATGGGTGAGTAGGTAATCTTTTTAGGGCTTAGCCGGCGCATACACCCGAATCCAGTCTACCTCAAGCGACACCGGCAGGCGGCTGTTGTCTATGTGTTGCAGGTATCGGTGGTCCACCGCATTGTTGACCACCAGGTACATAGGCTCCTGATAAAACTGTCGCATCCATTTGTTCATGTTGATACTGCGCACAGGCACCCCGTCGGTGTAGAAAACCACACGGTCCGGTGTCCACAGGCAAGCATATATGTGGAAAGCTGAATCCGTGTTAGGGCTCAGGTTTACCGCCTTCATCAAATGCGTTTTGGTGCGGGTTTCAATTTTGCCGAAATGCAGGGTCATGGTTTGGCGGTGGATGGTTTTTCCGGTGCTTTTGCCATACATTTCATAAATATCAATTTCCGGTGGCCAATTGTTCTTCCCGGTGAGCCAGAATGCAGGCCAGGTAGCCGGTCCTGATGGGTTTTTGCTGCGAATGGCAAAAAAACCGAATTGAAAGGTGCGGGAATTGGCGGTGTTAATTAGCCCGGTGCCATACGGAATGGTGATGCCTGTATCCCCCGACGGAAATTTTTGAGGCGCGTAGCGATTCAGTAAATAAAGCACGCCGTTTTTAACAAATACCTCGCTGTCGCCATAATATTGGTGCGGCTGTTGCCCGTGGTATCGGCCCCAGGGCTGCCCCACTTGCCAGATATTGATGTTCAAAGAATCAAATTCATCGGCAAAAACGGGTGTGAAATCCTGCGCTTCTTCGGGCAACTGCAGTTTTTCCGTATTCTTTTCTGACTGATGATAATGTCCGCTGCCAGGGGTATTTGCCATGTCTAAACTGCGCTTGAGCATCAATCCGGCTTTGCCTCTTGCATAGCCGTTTCGGGTACTGTCCAGCGGGCTTTGCCCATAAAGGGGCAATAAACCGAACAGATAAAAAGGAAGCAGAAGACAGACAAAGCGCATGCTTTTACAAAGATAGCCCCAAAGTGGACTTTATTGGGTTACCTTTGAACCCGCAAATAAAAATGGCATTTAAAGCAGGTTTTGTCAGCATCATCGGAATGCCCAATGCGGGTAAAAGCACGCTATACAATGCACTGATGGGGGATAAGCTGGCGATAGTGAATCCGAAGGCGCAAACCACCCGCCACCGTATTCTGGGCATAAAAACAGGAGAAAACGCGCAAGTCATTTATTCAGACACCCCGGGTATTTTGCGCAAGGCCAGCTATAAAATGCACGAAAAAATGATGGCGGCTGTGCACGAATCTATGGACGACAGCGATGTTCTCATTCTATTACTGGATGTGCGTGCCACTGAAATCCCTGAAGAATTGCTGCGCCGTTTCGAAAAATCTTCGGCCAAAAAAATTGTAGCCATCAACAAGATTGATACCGTAAAACAAGATCAGCTGGAAGCTGTGATGCTTAAGGTGGCCGGCGCTTTCAAGGCCGATGCTTTCATGTTGCTTTCAGCGCTCAACAATTTTCAACTCGACAAACTGGAGGCGGAAGTAATTTCCTATTTGCCCGAACACCCTGCGTATTTCCCCGAAGACCAGATTACCGACCGCTCGGAACGTTTTTTTGTGAATGAAATCATTCGCAATCACGCACTAAAACTGTATGAGGATGAGGTTCCCTACAGCCTGGAGGTAACCACCTTGTTTTTCAAAGAAGATGAGAAAATTATTCGTCTTTCCTGCGAGCTGGTAGTGGAGCGCGACAGCCAAAAGCGGATTATTATTGGAAATAAAGGAGAGGCTATAAAACGTTTGGGAACCAATGCCAGAAAGGATTTGGAAGCGTTTTTCGGTAAGCACATTTTTGTTGAGTTATTTGTGAAAGTGCGTGAAGACTGGCGAAACAGCAAAAACATGCTGAAACAGTTTGGTTACGACCCTGATTGAAATGAAAGAGCTGGCACTAAACAAGAGGCACAGCATAAAAACGGCATATTGCATTCACTTTGCACATTTCAAAAAATTCCTTACCTTTGCACTCCCAAAATTGTCCGATGGTGTAACTGGCAACACGTCTGGTTTTGGTTCAGAAGAGTCTAGGTTCGAGCCCTAGTCGGACAACAAAACGCTGATTTGATGATATCTGTGCTTTACTTTTGTACGGTACAGAGAAAGTAAAATACAGAGATTATGTCATCACTACTTAACCCAGTAAAAATCTTCTCGGGCAGTGTTTCTGCCTCTCTCACCAAAGGTATTTGCGAATACTATGGCCTGGATCCGGGCGATTTGACCGTAAACCTCTTCAGTGACGGAGAATTTCAGCCCGTATTCAACGAAAGTGTTCGCGGATGTGATGTTTTTATCGTCCAAAGCACCTTTCCGCCTACCGACAACTTAATGGAATTGCTGATGACGATTGACGCGGCCAAAAGAGCCAGTGCCAATTACATTACGGCAGTAATTCCCTACTACGGATTTGCCCGTCAGGATCGTAAGGACAAGCCCCGCGTTTCCATCGCCTCCAAAATGATTGCGGATCTGCTCAGTACCGCAGGCGCAAACCGCGTTATGACCATGGAATTGCACGCTCCCCAGATTCAGGGCTTTTTTAATGTGCCCGTGGATCACCTGGAAGGTTCCATCATTTTTGTTCCATACATACGCAGCCTGCCCCAGGACAACTTGGTAATTGCAGCACCCGACGTGGGCGCCAGTAATCGTATTCGCGAAGTAGCCAAGGCCCTAAACCTGCCTATGGTTATCTGCGACAAGGAACGAAAAAAAGCAAACGAAATTGCCAATATGACGGTTATTGGGGATGTTCAGGACAAAGACGTTGTGTTGATAGACGATATCATCGATACCGGCGGAACTCTTTGCAAATCATCGGCCATGTTGATGGAAAGAGGTGCCCGCAGCGTGCGCGCCCTTTGTTGCCACCCTGTTCTGAGCGGAAAAGCCTATGAAAACATTGCCAACAGTGTGCTTTCGGAACTGGTAGTAACAGATACCATCCCCTTAAAGCAGCACATGGATAAAATAAAAGTACTGTCTGTGGCGCCCCTGTTTGCCCGTGCTATTCGCAACGTTCATGAAAATGGCAGCATCAGTTCTCTGTTCAGGCAGATTCATAACAGCCAGACCAACCTCGACCTAAAAAGCAACTAATAAAAAATAAGCGTAACTACTGAATATGAAAACCATTTTGTTCAAAGCAGAAAAAAGAGAAGGCAGCGGCACCTCAAACGCCAAAAGCCTCAGAAACGCAGGTAAAGTACCTTGCGTAATTTACGGTGCAGGAGAAAATCTGCATTTTACCATCTATGAATCCGATTTTAAAAACCTGGTTTACACCCCCAGCGTGTACAAGGTAAGGATAGACCTGGAAGGCAATTCATACGATGCCATTTTGCAGGATCTGCAATTTCATGCTGTATCCGAAGCCATTATTCATGCAGATTTTATGGCTGTAGATGCTTCTCGTGCAGTTGTAATGGAAATCCCAGTGCGTGTGGTGGGCAATTCTCCCGGTGTGCGTGCCGGTGGTAAGCTGGTGAAGAAAATTAACCGCCTGCGCGTGCGCGGACTGGTAAAAAATCTGCCCGATTACATCGATGTAAATATTGATACCCTTGAAATCGGTCAAAGCGTGAAGGTGAAAAACTTGTTACCCGGAGATTTCGAAATCCTGGATGCCAAAGAAAATGCCATCGTGAGCTGTAAGACCACAAGGGCGCTGATGCAGGCGGCTGCAGAATCAGGAAATTAATATTAATTATATCCATAAAAAAACCCGGCCAACAGCCGGGTTTTTTTATGGAATTCAAGCTATTAAAACAACCAGCCTATGCGCACACTGCCAACCTCACCAAAAGTATTCAAGGTGGCGTAGCTCCCGCCCGGGTTAACTGTTTTGATGGTGGATCCATTGCTTCCGGAGGTTGTGGTTGTGTCGTCTTCTTTTTGTAGGATCAAGGATATGGGACGGTAAACTGCCCCTACATAAAGCCCTTTCATGACCCAGAAATCAAATCCTACAACAGCCCTAATGCCTACCTGTGCGGCTTGCGCTTCGCGGTCGTAGCTATAGTTTTTGATATATCCGGATGTTCCTGCATCCTCACCTTTATGATGGGTACCATCTGCCCCGGCCAGCAAATCTGCACCAATAAATGGACTTAAACGGGATGTGCCTGAAAAGTGCTTTTGTATTCCCAGATTGAGTTCAGTGTAACGGCTACGGTATGTAAAGGTTCCTTCATCGCCCGTGCCGTCGACGTTTTCGGCATAATTATTCACATCCACGGAGTAAGAACCTCCGAGTCCCAATACAAAAGCAATGTCAGGTTTGTAAAAATATCTGCCGTTGATGCCGAATGTGTTTACCGTGTTGCCGCCTGTACCCGGCGATAATCCCAGCACCGCAGTTACATTGCCTTTTTCGGGTTTTTGGGCAAATACCCCCGGTGCCATTAAGCACAATGCCGTAGTCCATGTTTTTTTCATATTTAAATTTTTTATTTCAAACTTAGATTGATTAAATCAGGAGATACATGACTAAAGCCATATAGGATGCTGCCTAAAATCCCGGCATAAATCATTTTATGTGAATTTTACCCATTCAAAACCCCATTCTTCGTAATTTGCACTGCCTCAAAAAATGTCGGAAGCCATTTTGTATATTCCTGCCTCAAACGCACGTATTGCTTATGCAGCGGCAGAAATTTTCCGGCACAGTAGCGAATGCCAAATCCTTATTACGGAAGACGAAGATGCTTATTTGAACTCGAAGGCTACTGTAAAACTGCACTACACAAATAAGGGTTTAGCCGGCCGACGTATATATCGCTCGGGCTTTCTGGACCAAACCGGCATACGCCAAGGCTTTGTGCCTTCCACAGCCCGTATTGATGGCGTATTTTGTCTTTTCCCCGATGAAAATCATCAGGAATATGACCTGCTGGCCATGGTTTTCTGGTGTCTTACTCGATACGAGGAATATCAAACCTTTACCCCTGATCAGCACGGGCGCTTTCCTGCATCGGCATCATTGCTTCACAAGCTTGAAGTACTGGAAGAACCAGTGTGTGACATAGCAATAAATAACCAATTTGCACAATGGGGACTTTCCGCTAAAAAGGAATTTCGCATCATACCGACCCTGGATATTGACATTGCCTTTGCCTTCGCCGGGCGAGGATTGCTTCGTGCTTTGGGTGCGGCTTTAAAAACTCCATTTAGCTTGCCTCAAAGGCTTAAAAGCATAGCAGATCCGATAACAGACCCCAACTATTCATTTCCCTACATTCAAACTTCGCTGAAAAACCACCCGGAAGCCCGCTTATTCTGGCACTGTGGTGCAAAAAGTAACATTTACGACAAGCAAGTTAGGCTTAGTTACAGGCCTTTGACAGAGGCTATCCAAAACTTGGATAAACACATTAGTTGTGGATTACATCCAAGTTTTGCGGCCTCCGGCAATGCGGAAATACTGCTGCAGGAAAAGCAATACCTTGAAAACACACTCAACAGAGAGGTAACCGACAGCCGCATGCACTATATTCTGCTGTCTATGCCCCACACCTATCGCATGTTGCGTCATTGCGGCATAAAGGATGATTATAGTATGGGCTACCCAGATGCCATTGGTTTTAGGGCAGGTACGGCATATTCTTTTGCATGGTATAATCTGATTGAAGAACAGGCAACTAACTTGCATATATACCCATTTTGTATTATGGAAGCAACCTGCAAACACTATCTGAATCAAACTACCGAACAGGCCATTTCAAAGGGAAATCAACTCAAGTCGGTAATTCGGGAAAGTGGCGGAAATTTTTGTTTTATCTTTCACAACGAATCCCTGGGAAAACAGAAAATATGGCAGGGCTGGAATTCGGTTTTTGAAGCATGGCTGGCATAAGATATATAAGGCATAATGCCATAGATATGGCTGCGTGGGATGCATGTATATTGCGCAGTTGCCGCCCGCTGGTATATGCCGGTTCCACATACCTCAATGCTATATGCAACCAAAACTGGGATGCCCTGGTTTATGGAGATTATGAGGCTGTGTTTCCGCTTCCGGTAAAACGTAAATGGGGGATTGGTATTGTTTATCAGCCTTTTTTTTGTCAGCAGCTGGGTTTGTTTGCACCAAAGGGCTTTCCCCTGGGATATGCTGATTTTTTGAATGCCATTCCACGCAGGTTTTTAAAGGTGGGGTTGCATCTGAATCCTGAATTTAGTCTGCCTGATACAGTAATTCAACGCTGTAATCTGTTGCTGGACCTGAATCGCCCCTATGAAAATATAAATGAAGGCTACAATACGGATGCCCGAAAGAATTTGCGCAAGTGTTCAGATGCAGGAATAAGCGTTGAATCCTGCACGGATTTTGGCGCTGCTATCGCGCTTTACAGAGAAGTCTGGGGGCCTTTAAATTTGGTTTTGAAAGCATTTCATTATCAAAGTTTTGAAAACGCTTGCAAAGCCCTTCAATTAACGGATGATGCTTTTTGTTTCCGTGCCGTACAGGGTGATAAAGTCCTCGCATATGCTATATTTCTTCTTTCCCCAAAATACCTACACTATGTGTGCGCCGCACCCACGCCGGAAGGGAGAAAACTAGGCGTGATGCACGCTGTTATAGACCATATTGCCAAAACCAAGACCTTGCAAGGCTTTAGCCTTGATTTCGAAGGATCTGAAATACCCGAAGTTGCGGCATTTTATAAAAAATTTGGGGCCATGGAAGAAAGGTACGGTGTATTTGACAGATCAATATTACCTTAGTTTATAATCTGAATGTCTAATAATACTAAAAGTAAAGCCTGCTTGCATGGTATGAAATTATTCTCTGCTTGCTTGCTAATCCTGTCTGCACAGCTGCATGCGCAAAATCTTATTCATAAGGTAAATCCATTTATTGGCACTGGCGGACACGGCCACACATACCCGGGAGCTACCGCACCTTTTGGCATGGTGCAGCTGAGCCCTGACACGCGCTTGGAAGGCTGGGACGGTTGTGGAGGTTACCATTATGACGATAGCGTTTGTTACGGTTTTTCGCATACCCACCTCAGCGGCACAGGAGTTTCGGATTATGGCGATTTGCTTGTGAGGCCGGGTTTAAAACCACTATCCTTCACTCATAAAAACGAAAACGCCCACCCCGGTTATTATTCCGTACGTTTCAACAACGGCATTTTTGCCGAAATGACCGCCGGAACCCGAGAAGGCATGCACCACTATCGGTTTCCAGCGGGACAAAAACCGGTTATTGTTATTGACCTGGAACATCGCGACCATGTGACAGACGGACACTTTGATGCGCTTAATACACCGGTTGCAGAAGGTAAAAACCGCATGCATGTATACGGACACCGCTTCAGTAAGGCCTGGGCCGAAGATCAGCAGTTTTTCTTTGATTTGTGGTTCTCCGAAAAGGCAGATTCAGTGGTCGTAATAAAACAAAAAGCCAAGCAACAGCGCGCCGTTGCCATCTATTTTCCTGACACAACTTCGGATATTTATATACATGCCGGTATTTCTTTCTCGGGCTGGTTGCAAAGCGCTGGAGCATTATCAAAAGCAGATGTAAAGGGATTTCAATCCCTGAAAAAACAAACGGAGTCCGAATGGGAAAAGCAATTGAGCAAGATTGTGGTAAAAGGAACGCCGGAGCAAGAAAGCATTTTCTATACGGCCCTTTACCACACCATGATTATTCCCAACCTGGTAAGTGATGCCAACGGCAGCTACCGGGGGTTGGATAAAAAACAACACGATGGAAGCGGTGATCATTATTCTGTTTTTTCGCTTTGGGATACCTACCGCGCCACCCATCCGTTGTATACACTGTTTGAGCAAAAACGCACCCGGGATTTTATGAAGACGTTTCTGCGCATGTATAGGCAAAGTGGAAGGTTGCCCGTGTGGGAACTTGCATCCAATGAAACCAATTGTATGATTGGCTACCACGCCGTTTCCGTTATTGCAGATGCCATGGCCAAGGGTATTATACCGGACAGTGCTGACGCATTATTGGAAGCAGCTGTCAAAACAGCAGAAAAACCTGTTTTTGGGCTGGATGATTATATCAAATATGGTTTTCTGAGCATGGAAAATGAAAGCGAATCAGTGAGTAAGACCCTGGAATATGCCTACAACGACTGGTGCATTGCCCGCATGGCCGAAATGCTAAGCAAAGACAGCATTGCCAAATTGTTTTACCAACGCAGTGGTTCCTGGGTGAATGTGTTTGACCCCGAAACCGGCCACATGAGGCCCCGCAGTTACGGGCGCTGGCTTAGTCCTTTTGAGCCACGCGAAGTAAGCAACCACTTTACCGAAGCCAATAGCTGGCAATATTCATTTTCGGTTCCCCATGATTTGCAGGGCTGGCTTGGAACCATGCAAAGCCATGGGCCGCACACATTGGAATTCATGCTTGACAGTCTTTTTACCACTTCCAGTAAAACTGTGGGCCGCGAGCAGGCCGATATTACCGGACTCATCGGGCAGTATGCCCATGGCAATGAACCCAGCCACCACATTGCCTATTTATATAACTCCGCCGGAAAACCCCACAAGACCCAGGAAAAAGTGCGGCAGATTATGGAAACCATGTACCACAACCGGCCCGATGGGCTCAGCGGCAATGAAGACTGCGGACAGATGAGTGCGTGGTATGTGCTCAGCAGCATGGGGTTTTACCCGGTTTGTCCCGGTGATGACCGCTACAGCATCGGATATCCGCTGTTTTCAAAAACCATGTTGGCTTTTGAAAACAATAAAAAACTGCAAATTTTGAAAAAAGGAAAAGGGCATTACATAGCCGCTATTCGGTTGAACGGAAAGAAGGTAGAGCGCAATTATCTGTATCACCGTGAATTAACCGATGGCGGCAAACTGGTGTTCACTATGTCATCAACCCCAACAGAATGGGGCACCGGTGACAAAAATAGCTTTTATACTTACGTAAAGGAAAGCAGCATTGCGGCCCCCCTTTTCGATTTTAGAGATGTTGCTTTTGATGACAGCATGGAGGTTAATATCAATGCCCGTTTTGGAAGGAATTTTACCATTCGCTTTGTTAAGAACAATGAGGAAAAGCGACTTTTGAAAGTTAACATTAATAACCCTTATAAAGCTGCAGATACAACACTCGTTTTAAAAGAAAGTATCTGTCTGGAAGCATTTCAGCCCGGCGGTGCGGTAGCCAGGGCCTGCTTTTTTAAACGCCCCAATCACTGGAAGGTGAAAGTAATGAATCCTTTGCATCCGCAATACACAGGCGGTGGTGATTTGGCGCTCTGCAACGGTGTACGCGGCGATGCCGAATGGCAAAAAGGCAACTGGCAGGGCATTCAGGGGCAGCCTTTTGAGGCCATTATTGATCTTGGCGATACCCAGACAATACGTTCGCTTCACGCCGGTTTTCTACAGGATACCCGCAGCTGGATAGTATATCCGCGTAATGTGAGTTACAGTTTTTCAATGGATGGACAAAACTGGACCAACGCCTGTGGAAGCATGAACAATGTGTCCATAGACAGCCTGGGAGCGCAAAAACAAACCATCAGCACCTACACCAAGCCGGTAAAGGCGCGGTATGTAAAAATGCGGGCCGCTCAGCACGGCACGCTGCCTGACTGGCATGCGGGTGCGGGCGGACAAACATTTATTTTTGTGGATGAACTGGAAATTCAGTAACCCGACAGGTAAGATGCGATGAATATGGGAAGGTTGCGAGGGTCGTAATTCTACAAAAACAGATGTTTTTTGGTTTTTGAGCTATTTATATTGTCTTAATTCTATAAAAACGAACATATAGTCAATGTTAAAAGTCCCAAATTCGCATCGTGAAAAACGTAAAAGATAAGAATCACATGGGGCAGCGAATCAGACTGGCCAGACTCTAACGCGGATGGACACAGGAAGATTTGGCTGAGAGAATCAAAAAAACCCGTCCCATGATTTCACATATTGAAAGAACAGGCAGCGTAACATTCGATACACTGGAAAAAATTGCCTGGGGATTGGGAATAGAGTTGTCAGATCTGCAGAATGTGAGCAGCGATCAAATTTTATTGCCAACCTCCATGGAAAGTACTGAATGGAAGTCGTTGGTGAGAGAGAATGAATTGTTGGCTGAGCTGGTTGAAAATCAGCGCGTGCGGATTTTGTATCTGGAAGCAGAATTAAAGCGTTTCAAACAAGGGTTTTAACCTTAGGGCGTTAATCTGCCGTACATTCTGGGGAAGGGAATACTCTCCCGAACGTGTTTAAGGCCGCAAATCCAGGTAACCATTCTTTCTAAGCCAAGGCCGAAACCACTGTGTGGTACAGAACCAAATCTGCGAAGGTCGAGATACCATTCAAAAGCCTCCATGGGCAATTCATGTTCCACTATTTTCTGTTTCAGCAATTCGAGGTTGGTTTCTCTTTCACCACCACCCACAATTTCACCATAACCCTCAGGGGCAAGCACATCCACACCCCTTGCAAAGTCGGGGTTTTCGGGGTTTCTTTTCAGATAAAAAGCTTTGACTGCATGGGGCCAGTCATACACCATAATAGGTGAATCAAACAGGCGGGTAATTACAGTTTCGTCGCTACCGCCAAAATCATTGCCATATTCAAATTCTTTAGCGCTTTTAATCCACTGCGGAATATTGCGGCCGTCTTCCTCGAGATCTGCTTTTTCCTGCTTTAGCGCATCAACTTTGCTCTGAAAAAAGTTGATTTCACCTTTTTTCATGCCGCCTGCCGCAATTTTAGACTCGCGATCTGTGATTTCAGCATCCACCTCTTTCAGGCGACTCAAAACACGTTTTAGTTCTTCCTCCAGACTGCCAATGCCATTCTTGCCATTCACATCCTGTTCACCTTTGATGATGCGCACTGCCTCGTCGTATGTGAGGCGGGGAAACTGTTTAAGGCTGCTTTCAAGAACAGAAATATCCCGGCCAATGGTTTTGAGTTCCTGGGAACAGTGTTTCAGTACATCTTTGATTATGGCCTGCAGCATGCCTTCTATGCAATCCATGTTCTGAAAAATATCATAGAACGCCATTTCGGGTTCTATCATCCAGAATTCGCTTAGGTGGCGGCGGGTTTTGCTTTTTTCAGCCCTGAAAGTAGGGCCAAAAGTATAAATACGTCCCATGGCCATGGCCATGGCTTCGCCATACAATTGTCCGCTCTGGCTCAGGTAGGCCGGTTCTCCGTAAAAATCCGTTTCAAACAACGTACTTGTTCCTTCGCATGCATTTCCGGTAAAAATTGGAGCATCCATTTGCACAAAACCCTGTTCCTGAAAATACTGGTGAATGCTGTAAATAATGCGGTTGCGAATGCGCATAATGGCCCACTGACGGGTGCTGCGCAACCACAAATGACGCTGATCCATGAGAAACTCAACGCCGTGTTCCTTTTTGGCAATGGGATAATTCTCGCTTTCGCCAACCGGAACAACAGAAGTTACATGCAGCTCACAGCCACCAATTTGTTTTTCATCGGCTACCACATTTCCGGTGAGGATTACGCTGCTTTCCAGGGAAAGCTGCTGTGCGTTTTGCAAACCTTCGGCACCGGCAGTTTCTTCCGTAACCACACACTGGCAATAACCAGTGCCGTCACGCAAAATAATAAAAACAATGCCTTTCCCTTCGCGCTTGTTGGAAACCCAGCCTTTCAATGTGGCAGATTTACCTGCTGTGCGGTGTAATTCCTCTATGTACATACCGTGTAAATGCGTTACTTTTGTAGTGTATTTGCAAAGGTAACGCAAACGAGGTTAAGCTAAAAGAATGAGTTCGCTGAAGCAGAATTTAAGCCAGAAAATGTTGCAGAAATTAAGTCCGCAACAAATTCAGTTTATCAAACTGCTGCAACTCAATACCCAGGATTTTGAAGAAAAAGTTGAACAGGAATTGCTGGATAATCCTGCTTTGGAAGACAACCGCACTGAGGGTGTTGATGATGACTACGACAACAACAACGACGACTTTGGCGATGACGATTATCTAAGTAACGATGTAGATGTAGACGAACTGCTGCGGGCCAATGGAGGCGATGATGACGGTGGTTTTAGGTTGAATGAAGATTATAGCGGCGATGAACAGCGAGAGATGCCCCTGGCCAGTCAGGGTAGTTTTCAGGAGTATCTGATGGAACAGGCAAGGGCTACTTTCTACAGTGAAGTGGATTTACAGCTGGCCATTCACCTAATTAATTCCATTGAAGAAGACGGCTATCTACGCAGGGAACTGCGCAGCATTGTGAATGATCTGGCGTTCAATGAGAATATTATAACGACAGAAGAGCACCTGGAAAAATTGCTCATCAAAATACAAAATTTCGATCCTGCCGGCATTGCTGCACGCGATCTGCAGGAATGCCTTTTGCTGCAGCTATATAAAAAAGATTACGGTGATAATCCCTCGATAACCCTGGCCGAAAGCATTATTGCGGAGCAGATGGAAGCTTTCAGCAAAAAGCATTATGACAAAATAAAACGGTCTTTAAAAATTGATGATGATCAACTTAAAGCCGCAATCGCTGAAATCGTAAAACTCAACCCCAAACCCGGCGAAACCGGATCTGGATCCAATAAAACCCAGTACATCGTGCCGGATTTTATTGTCACGGGCACCAACGACGATATCGAAGTTCGTCTGAATTCACGCAATACCCCGGAGCTTCGTATTTCTTCTTCCTATGCCGAAACCCTGAGGGCCTATGAGCATTCTGGTAAAAATGATAAAAATCTGAGGGATGCGGTGCAATACATCAAGCAGAAATTGGATGGTGCCAAATGGTTTATTGATAGTGTGAAACAGCGCCAGAACACCTTGCTTAGCACCATGCACGCCATTGCTTCACGGCAAAAAGATTTTTTTGAGGAAGGCGATGAAGCCTGCCTCAAGCCCATGATTTTAAAAGACATTGCCCAGCAAGTGAGCCTTGATATCAGCACCATTAGCCGTGTGGCCAATAGCAAATACGTAGAAACCGATTTTGGTATTTTCCCATTGAAATTCTTTTTCAGCGAAGGCATAGTAACCGAAGAAGGAGAGGAGGTCAGCAACCGCGAAATCAAAAAGATACTGTCGGATGCCATCGGTGCGGAAAACAAGAAGAAACCACTCACGGATGAAGCGCTTATGGAGCTGCTGAAAGTAAAGGGCTACAACATCGCCCGCCGCACAGTGGCCAAATACAGGGAGCAACTCAATATTCCGGTGGCCAGGCTGAGAAAAGAGCTGTAGGATACAATCATTATTTTTCTGTTAAATCTGCATGCGCACCGTTTCTGCAGTGTAGTTGCCAAATACCTTTGGAATGTGATTCCCGAGGCAATTAAACGACTTATAACCCCCAGCGATGGCATCTTCTATGTACTTTTTAATACAGGTGCTGTTACAGTGGTAAAAATGACAGATTGTCTATATAAAATAGTTCATGAGGATGAACCCGGCTCCGATAAATGGACGGCCTATCTTCAGGAAATGAAACTGTTTTACGGCGAAAGCCAGGAAAATTACAGACAAACAGTTAAGCGGCTTTCAAAGGTTTTTATTACACCCATTGATCGTGAATCCGTTCACCAATTATCGGTTGACCTGCATAATGTGGCAAGAAGTATTTATATCGTTCCCCGCTCCATTTCTTGGGATGCCGAACACAAGCCCGATTCCTTCAGCAAACATCTTGGGCTACTCCTTAAAAAATCAGCTGCGGAACTGCAGCAGATGGTGGAAGATATAGGCACACCCAAACGCAGGTTTGTAATGAAACACGCCAAGGAGCTAATAGCAATAAAAAGAGAGATGGAAATTGCATACGATCAGGCACTAAAAAGTTTGTATGAAAGCAAGGCCAGCCCCTCACAATTTTTACGCAGACTTGATGCTTACAATGCTTTGAGAGAAGTGGGTGATTACTGCTGCAAAGCCGCACATACAGCCGAAGGAATTGTATTGACACATGTTGGCTAGACATCAATGTTATCTTATTGTTAAATTTAGTTTAATGTGCTGTTCATAAATAACAACCAAAATAGCTTTGCAGTAGTAATATACTAGAAAATGGCATTTAACAACATTATGAAAATTTTCCTGCCAAAGGACCGTGTTTTCTACAGTCTGTTTGAACAGGTAGCCGAAAAAGTAACCCTGATGGGTAACTTACTTCAGGAGTTTGTATATGAGGCAAGCGATGATAAACGTTTGGCATTGTCAAAACAAATTGAAGACCTGGAACACCAGAATGACGAACTCACCCATCAGATTTTTCAGGAATTGGGCAGAAACTTTATTACACCCTTTGACCGTGAAGATATTCACTACTTGGCAGGTGCTTTGGATGATGTAGCTGATTATATTTATGCCAGCTGCAAGAAAATTCAGTTTCATGGTGTAAACCCTAACGATCAGGGCATCCAGAAAATGGCTGAAGTTATTAACCAGAGTGCTACTGAGGTCAGCAAAGCAGTAATGCAGTTGCGTGAATTGAAGCGTCCCGAAAAAATATCTGAAAGTTTGGTGAAGGTAAACAGTCTGGAGAACCACGCGGATGACATCTTCGATATGAGCATTAAGAAGTTGTTTGAAACCGAAAATGATTTCAAGGAACTTATACGCCGCAGAGAGGTTTACACGGTAATGGAAGTAGCTACCGACAAGTGCGAGGATGTGGCCAATGTGATTGAAACCATCATCGTTAAATACGCTTAACAACCCTTTATAACCTACCTTACATGACACTCGTAATTGTCATTATTGCGCTGGCATTAATCTTTGATTACATCAATGGTTTTCATGATGCGGCCAACTCTATAGCCACAGTTGTGAGCACCAAAGTGCTTACACCGCTTCAGGCAGTACTGTGGGCTGCTGTATTCAATTTTGCAGCATTCTTTATTTTCAAGGATCACGCTGTTGCCAATACCATAGGCAAAACAGTAATTGATACCTACATTACGCTTCCGGTAATTCTAGCCGGTCTTATTGCCGCTATTTTCTGGAACCTGCTTACATGGTGGTATGGTATACCATCTTCTTCCTCACACACCCTAATCGGTGGCTTTGCCGGGGCTGCGGTTGCCCATGCTTATATGACCAAGGGGTTTGTAGCATTTAGCAGCGTGGTAGAAATGGAAAAGATTGTGAAGACACTGCTCTTCATATTCCTGGCACCCATGATTGGGATGGCAATATCCATGTTTATTAGCCTGGTGACCATTCATCGTAATCTCTGGATAAAGCTTGGTATCATAGGATTGTCCTTTACAGCAACCTGGTTTATGTTTTTGCACTTCCAACAAAGTAAAATGGAAGAAAACCTGCAAAAGTTTTTCCGGGTAGACAAATACAAAAAGGAGGTAGAAAAGAACCCGGATAGCGAAGAATCCAAGGCTAAGCTGGGAAAAGCCACAGCCAATTACAATAAGGCATTGCCTTTTCTGGCCGATTACAACAAACTTGGTGCTGACAACGTAGCTCAGAATATTGCGAAGGCTGTGTCTTTCAATGACCTTGAATATAGCAAGTTAAAGGATATAGTAAGCAAAACGGCCAAGCTGGATCGATTGAAAAAAGAAGCATTTTATGATGAATCCAAAAAACCTGCATTGGACGCGCTCACTGCCAAAGTCGATAGTCTTAAACCGCTATTCAAACAGCATCAGGTATTATTAACCAAAAAAACAAAAGCTGACAGCCTTGCGGCAGATAGCATTACGGAGGTTGTAGCTCACAACATGGGCTTTAGCGGATCTGATGAAGACAAACTTAAAAAAGCATTTAAAATAGATTTAACTAAGGATTTAACCAAAGAAATCGGTAAGGCAGACAACTCTTTCCTTCGCTATTCACTCTTGTGCGTTATTTTGATTTTTGTATTGTCCTATATTTATATCGATAAACTGCGCAAACCCTCTGCCAACCGCACGGCCAACATGTTTAAGAAACTGCAGCTGCTCTCTTCTGCTGCATTCTCTTTGGGCCATGGTGGTAACGATGCTCAAAAGGTTATGGGTATTATTGGAGCGGCTCTGATTGCCAATGGGAATATCAGCGATTTCAAAGACCTTCCCAACTGGGTGCCATTGGCTTGCTATGGTGCAATCGGACTTGGAACCCTGAGCGGCGGGTGGAAAATTGTAAAAACGATGGGAACCCGCATTACCAAAGTAACGCCCCTGGAAGGCGTAAGTGCAGAAACTGCCGGTGCCGTAACCTTGTTTATGACCGAACAAATGGGTATTCCTGTAAGTACCACTCATACCATTACCGGTTCAATTATCGGGGTGGGTGCCACCAAACGCCTAAGTGCAGTTCGTTGGGGTGTAACCCGCAGCCTCCTGGTTGCATGGCTGCTTACCATTCCGGTGAGTGCGGCTGTGGCCGGAATTTGTTACTTGATAATTCGGTTCTTCATGTAAGTTGTTACATATAAATTGATAACATAAAAAGAAAGACCGCCATTTTCGGCGGTCTTTCTTTTTTACCGCTGTCGTTTTCGTCCGTAAAAAAGTGTAGTTTGTCGGTTTTTAACACGGTAAAAGTTTTCCACATTATCCATTCTTTCTATTACATCTGTTCTGGCAATTTGTATAGGGTCCAACTTCAATGAGATTGCGGTTATCAGGGAATATATAATTGAAATTGGCTGTTTGGCAGAGGTATTGTAAATCGATTCAAGGTAAAATGTTGTTATTGATTTTTATGATAATTAGAAAATTTTATTTAGGCTTGTAAACCAATCAACCAATATTAACATATGAGAATGAAACATTTACTCATGGTCATTTCGGCCTCTAGCATCGCCCCTGCGGCCTTTGCTCAGGCAGGACCGGGCGGAAGCTCCGGCAGTGACACTGTGGACGTTGGAACTGTTACCGTTACTGCCATTGGTACTACCAAAAATGTGCGGAAAATCGGCTATTCAGTTTCTCAAGTTCAAGGAAAAGGCCTCGTATCATCCGGCGAAAGCGGTGTGATTCAGGCATTAACTGGTAAAGCATCCAACGTACAGATTACCCGTTCTGCGGGCGATCCGGGCGCAGGTGCTTACATCCAAATCCGGGGCCAAAATACCATCACCGGTAGCAACCAGCCTCTGATTATTGTGGATGGTATTCCGGTAAGCAACTCCAGCTTCGGCGGGGGAACCGACGGTGTTGTTCAGCAATCGCGCTTGAATGACCTTAACCCTTCAGACATTGAGTCGGTGGAAGTGCTGAAAGGTGCTGCTGCTGCTGCTGTTTGGGGAACCAGAGCGGCTAACGGCGTTATTGTTGTTACCACCAAAAAAGGAAAGCGTGGTATGAGTATTGAATTCTCTTCAACCTACGCCATCGACCAGGTTAACCGTGAGTACGAAAAGCAAGGTAAATATGGTCAGGGTTCAGGTGGCCGCTGGGTTGCCAATAACGCCAATTCCTGGGGTGACCAGATTGCCCTGCGTAATGGCAAAGACAGCATTAATACTGCCGGAGCAAAGTTTGTTGCCGATGACGGAACTGTTTACGGAACCATCGTAAGAAAAGGTAATAAAACTGTTTATAACGACCAAAACCGCGACCAGGTTTTCCGCAACGGTATCACCTGGAACAACAACCTTTCTATTTCAGCCGGAAACGACAAGAGCAACATGTTCTTCTCACTGAGTGACTGGAATCAGCAGGGCATTATGAGAGGTTTGTCAGATTACAGAAGAACCACTGCCCGTTTGAACTTCAGCCAGAGTGTAAATGACAAGCTTACCATTGGCCTGAACGCCAATATGGCAAAAACTGTTTCTAACCGTGTGCAAATGGGTTCAAATCTGGACGGTCTGTACCTGGGCTACCTGCGTACTTCTCCCGACTTTGATAACTCTGACTATAAAGGAACGTACTATACCGCTGCAGGTGTTCCCAGCTTTAATGCGCACAGAGGTTATCGCCGTTACCTGGGTAACGCCGCTCCTACCTATAACAATCCAGGTTGGACACTTAATGAACAAACCAATACTTCAGATGTAACCCGCTTTATCCTTACACCTGAAGCTACCTACAAGTGGCACGACAACCACAAGCTGATTGCCCGTTTGGGTCATGATATGTCTACTGACCGCCGTATTACCTATTTCCCTGTAAACTCAGCCGGAAGTCAGGCAAACGGTTCATTTACTGATGATCATATTCAGGAATCAGAAACCAGCTTGCACTTTATCAACCAAGGTACACACAAGTTGGGCAGCGATATCAACCTGAACTCAACTGTGGGTTATCTCTATACCTATAAGAATATTTATAATATTGGTGGTTCTGCTTCTCAGTTCATCATTCGCGACCAGGATCGTTTTGCATTCATCAATTCTACTACCGAAAATAAAGACCCATTCAACTCGTTCTCTGAGTTGCTGAACAACCGTGTATACGGCGTTTTGGATTTTGATGTTAAAGACAAAATCTTCCTGCAATTGACCGGTGCTTCTGAAGCATCTTCTACCTATGCGAATCGCTTCTTCTCTCCCAGTGCAAGCTTGGCATATGAACTCACCAAAGACCTTAAGCCAAATGATGTACTTAGCTATGCTAAACTTCGTATGTCTATGGGTCGTGTAGGTGTTGCTCCTCCCGCTTACATCTGGAACACCAATTTCGTAGCTGCCGGTTCATCTTCCGGTTGGGGCGATTACCTAGATGGTTCTCTGTATGGTGGATCTATCTACAGAAGTTCTACCCAGGGCAACCCTGATATCAAGCCTGAAATGAAGACTGAAACTGAACTGGGTGCTGATGTGAAACTGTTCAAAAACAAAGTTTCTCTTGGCGTTACCTATTATCAGAACAAGATTGAAGGTGCTGTACTGGCCATTGCTGTGGCTAATTCAACCGGTTACTCTAACCAGTGGAAAAACGCTGCTGACCTTTCAAACAAAGGACTTGAAATAGACCTGAATGTTAATCTGATTAAATCAGAAAACTTCAACCTGAATCTGTATGGCAACCTGGGCCGCAACCGCAACACTGTTGATAATCTTAGCGGTGCTGCTCCCATCTTCCTGGCCGGTTTCACCGGTACTTCATCACGCGCTGTTGAAGGTAAGGCAATGGGTTCATTGTGGGGTGGAAAATGGGCCAAAGACGAATCAGGCAAGCTGGTGCTTGATGCAGACGGCTTCCCCACTGCTTCTTCTGAAGAAGGCGTAATCGGTGACCCCAACCCTGACTACAGAGGTAGCGTAGGTTTGAATGGTAACTACAAAAACCTGAATTTCAACCTGCTGGTTGAAACCTGTCAGGGTAATGACATGTGGGCCGGTACTTATGGCGTATTGAACAATTTTGGTATCACCCCTGAATCTGCTTCTGATTTTACTGTTTCAGCTGCAGACGCAGCCAATATCGTGGATTATCGCGGTGTTACCCTGGCTTCTGCTGCTGCTGCCGGTGCTAATGGTCTTGCAGTTATTAATGCCGACGGAAGCATCACTGCCCGTGGCAGCCTGAAAGACTTTGGTGCAGGCAACGTTTGGTTGAACCAGTACTGGTATACCAGCCTGGGTGGCGGTTTCGGTTCAGTTGCTGAGCAGTTCATTAAAGACGCTTCATGGACCCGTATCCGCGAACTCAGCCTGTCTTATGCACTGCCTAAGTCTATTTCTGATGCCGTTCACGTACCCGGCGGAATCTCTGTTGGTTTCACCGGCAGAAACCTGGCTCTGTGGACCAAGTTTGATGGTGTTGATCCCGAAACCAACCTTACCGGTGTTTCAAATGGCCGCGGTCTGGATTACTTTAACAACCCCGGAACAAAGTCATACCTGTTCAACATTAAGTTTAACCTCTAATAAATTACAAGGAATTATAACATGAAAAAGATAGCTTTAATCTTTTCCGTTGCCCTGACCGTAGGACTTACTTCCTGCAAAAAGGACATCAAGGAAATCAATAAGGAAAATCCCGGCCAGTTCAGCGACTCAGATCCTGTGCTGATGATGTCGGGTGCCCAGTTGGCTAACGTGCTCGTAAACGAAGGCGAAGCCGCACGTATGGCAGGCATATTTGCCGGTCATCATGTGGGATTTGACCGTCAGTTTGTGTCATACAATGACTACGTAGTAACCGCCGGCGATTTTAACACCCCCTGGGGCAATATTTACACCGAAGGTATTGCGCAGTGCCGCATTATTCGTGCGAAGGCCGCCAAAGCCAATAACAAGCAACTGAATGCTGTGGCTTGCATTACCGAGGCAAACCTGTTGCTTACCGCATCAGCACTTTGGGGTGACATACCCAACACAGAAGCCTGTGTAGATGGTGTTACCAGTCCCAAGTTCGACAAAATGACTGCGGTTCACAATGCTGCTATTACCCTGCTGGATTCAGCGTTGGCTTATGGTGCAAACCACGCCAATTACAGCGGTGCTTATGTGGGCAACCACAACTGGGCTCAGGTAGCCAACACCCTAAGGGCGCGTGCTTATCTGCACATGAAGGACTACCCCAAAGCTGCTGCCGCCGCTGCCAATGGAATTGCTGCCGGCAAGGATCTGCTTGCCAACCACAGCCAGGCAACACCCGGTGCATGGAACCTTTACTATGACTTCCTTGACTGGAACCGTTCAGGTTACATTTCAGCCAGTGGTTCTCACATGGAAAAGCTGCTCGATTCTTCTGCATTCTTCCGCAACAATGCAAAGACTGATGAATCAGACCGTTATACCTACTATTTCACCGATGCAGGATACACACCTCTGGATCCTAATTGGGATGGAATTTTCGGCGCAACAGCAAATTTCCCAATCGTATCTTACGTGGAGAATGAACTCATTCTTGCCGAATGTGCCATCAGAAATAATGATGCCACCACAGCCATCGATCACCTGAATAACGTGCGTTCAGACAATGCTGCCAACATTGGCGGACAATATGATGACTACGTAATCGGTGATTTTGGTCCCGGACAAATGGTTCCCGGCACCACTGTAAACGGTGCAATCAGCAAGGAAATTCTTACTGAGAAATACGTTTCTCTGTACGGCCAGATTGAACCCTGGTGCGACCTTCGCAGAACCAAGAACGAGATTGGTGTAGCACCTAATAAAGGCACCCAGCTGCCCCAGCGTTTTCTGGTTCCACAGGACGAAATCAATGCTAACAAAAATGCACCCGGCGCGGGTTCACTTTTCGATGCACTTGAATTGTGGCCACAGTAAAATTCTTTCATTCAATAAAAAAGGCCGTCACTGACGGCCTTTTTTGTGGTATTTCTTTCTATTGTTTTCTGGTGATCAGTCCTTCAGCACATCCCTGCTGATAACCACTCGCTGCATTTCACTGGTTCCCTCATAAATTTGAGTAATCTTGGCATCGCGCATTAGGCGTTCTACATGGTATTCTTTTACATAGCCATATCCGCCATGAATCTGCACCGCTTCTACCGCTGTTTTCATAGCTGTTTCGCTTGCAAACAGTTTAGCAATAGAGCTGGCTCTGCTATAATCCAGGTTCTGGTCTTTAAGCCAGGCGGCCTTGAAGCAAAGTAAACGGGCGGCTTCAATTTCGGTAGCCATATCGGCCAGTTTGAAAGCTATGGCTTGGTGGTTCATGATTTCGGTTCCGAAAGCTTTACGTTCTTTCGAATATTTCAAAGACAATTCATAGGCTCCGCTGGCAATACCCAAGGCCTGTGCAGCAATACCAATACGGCCACCTGTAAGTGTTTTCATGGCAAATTTGAATCCGAAACCATCTTCGCCAATGCGGTTTTCCTTAGTAACTTTCACATCCTGGAACATGATGGAATGCGTATCGCTGCCGCGAATACCCAGTTTATCTTCTTTCTTGCCCACAGTAACGCCGGGGCTGTTTTTCTCTACAATCAGTGCGTTGATGCCCTTGTGCCCTTTGGCGGCATCGGTTTGCGCCATAACCAGGTATACACTTGCACTGTTACCGTTGGTAATCCAGTTTTTGGTGCCATTCAGCAGGTAGTGGTCTCCTTTGTCTTCGGCAGTGGTGTGCTGGCTGGTAGCATCGCTGCCCGCCTCGGGTTCGCTGAGCAAAAAAGCCCCAATAATTTCGCCTTTGGCCAGGGGAACCAGGTATTTCTGTTTTTGTTCTTCATTGCCAAAGGTTTCAAGGCCCCAGCAAACAAGGCTGTTATTTACGCTCATCACAACAGAGCAGGAAGCATCTATTTTGGAAATCTCCTCCATGGCCAGCACATAACTGATGGTATCCATACCGGATCCGCCATATTTCGGGTCAACCATCATGCCCATAAAACCGAGTTCCCCCAGTTTTTTTACCTGCTCTGCAGGAAATTTCTGGTGCTCGTCTCTTTCTATTACACCGGGCAGTAGCTCAGTTTGTGCAAAATCTCTGGCGGCTTGCTGCACCGCCAGGTGCTCTTCGGTAAGTTCAAATTGCATATAAGGTTGCAAAAATACGCAAGGATTGTGAGATTTGTTTAACTGTGGTTTTGTTGATGTTTTTGTTGTGAAACCTGCCATTTTATTGGGCGTATTAGCAATGAGAATTCCGATTAAATCCGAAAAGGCACAAACTTTCGACCTGTTAAGGTGTTAAATTTGCAGCCGATATGGGAAACATTACGTTTCATTTTGAAGACAAAACGCAGCAACCTGTTACGGTGAAAATTGAAGCCGGGGAGTCAGTACTTGAAGTAGCGCTTGATAATGATATTCAGCTCAACCACAACTGTGGAGGTGTTTGTGGTTGCAGCACCTGTCACATATATGTTCAGAGTGGCGAAGCCCTTTTACCTGAGATGAGCGATCGTGAGGAAGATTATGTAGACCGTGCCCGAAATCCAAAATACAATTCACGCCTTGCCTGCCAGTGCAAACTCAATCAGGACGGAGACCTTGTAGTTACCATCCCCGACCAAAGCGGCATCATTGGTCACTAAAACCATAGACTTTTAACTTTAAACTGTCAACTTGTTATGTTTGAACCCCCAATACACTGGCCCGATCACGAAGATATTGCCATGAAGCTTTATGAGCGATTCGGCGATGATTTCAGCGAAAGCAAAATATACCGCGTCCGCTTTACTGAATTATTGGAATGGGTGCTGGAAATCCCAAACTTTAAAGGCACCCGTGAAGAATGCACCGAAGGTCACCTCGAAATGATTCAGGCGCAGTGGGTATATGAGTGGAGAGACAATAATTAGCCCAAGGTTGACAATTCAAAGAAAATAAACCTTACACGGCCAGCTATCCGCTAAAACAGCTTTTCATAATTTTCCGGTCTCAAGGATTCATGCCAGTGGTGATACAGGCCCTCGCAGCGCGTGCGCAATGGCATAATGCCGCTTTGATAAAATCGAAAAAACATATCCCAGTCTTCACCGCCCCAGCTTTTGAAACGTTCATCATACACCATGGCTTTTCCATGCCACTTTTTATGTCCGGCAAATAAACCTGTTCCTGCACTCAGCCATTTCCAGTCCGGAGTTTCCGGTAGCAACTGACCTTGACATACAGGAAACCATGCGCTTTGCGGCCGAACATATCGCCGTAACAGCTTTTCTAGATTATTAGGCAATGTCATATCAGCATCGCAGACGAAAATCAGGTCTCCGGTTGCTTGTTTCATGGCCCTGTTAAAAGCCACAGTCCTTGTAAAATCAGCAGGTTCGCTTTTCCACAACAGCAAGCCACTCCAGTTTGTTTTAAGCCATGCATGAAGTGCGTCTGCATCTGTACTTCCTTGATCGTAAACAGATAGGGCAAAGGAACCATTCGCATTGATTTTTTCTAAACTCTCAACAAGCCGTTTCAGGTTTTCCGTGCGGTCTTTCAAGCCCACACACATCCAGATCGTTTCCTTGCTTTTTTGCCCGGTAAACAGACCTAATAAACCTTTGATATCCGTAAGTATGGTTCCATAACCCAAGCGCTTTCTTTGTGGGCTTTTCAGCCAAAACCAGGCGAATCGTTTAAGTGCTTTCCACACAGTGTTAAGGGTTTTCCTGATGATTGATAAAATCGGTGTGATCTTGTTGCCTATCCACCATTTTTCGGTAATAGCCGCCTTCCAACTCCATCAGGGCCTCGTGGCTGCCTTGCTCGATGATTTGACCCTGTTTAAGCACTATAATCGTATCGGCATGACGGATGGTGCTGAGCCTGTGGGCAATAACAATACTGGTACGCCCTTTCATCAGGGTTTTCAATGCCGATTGTACCTGTTGTTCGCTTTCTGTATCCAGGCTGCTGGTGGCCTCATCCAGTATTAATAGCTGCGGATTTCTGAGCATAGCCCTGGCAATGGCTATACGCTGTCGCTGTCCGCCACTGAGTTTTATGCCCCGGTCGCCCACAATGGTTTCATAGCCTTCCGGAAATGCCGAAATAAATTCGTGCGCGTTGGCCATCCTGGCCGCCTGAATAACAGCTTCCTTATCCGAGTTGGGATTCCCATAGTGAATGTTGTCATAAATACTTCCCCCAAACAATAAAATTTCTTGGGGTACTAGCGCCAGTTTTCTTCTGCATTCAAACAACCCCATTTCTGAAATGGGATTTCCACCAAGGGTAATGCGCCCCGAATCCGGCTCATAGAATCGATATATGAGGTTGATAATCGTACTTTTTCCCGCACCGCTGGGGCCAACAATCGCCAAGGTTTTGCCTTCGGGAACTTGAATCGAAATATTGTCAAGGACTTTGTAATCGGGTCTGCCGGGGTAGCTGAATGAAACGTGTTCAAAGGCAACACCACCTTTCATCGATGGTGTTTCAACTTCATCAAGTAAATCTTCCGTAGGTTTCTCTATCAGATCGAGCACCCGCTCCACAGCCCCCAGTGTTTTTTGTATCTGCACAAACTGTTCGGCCATACCGCCAATACTGCCGCCAATAAACCCGGTAAAAAACATGAAGCTTATAAGCTCACCCAGCGCCATTTCGCCTGATCTTACCATGCCAAGGCCCAGAAAAATAAGCCATACAATGCTGCCAAAAAGACAAACAATGATGAAACTGCTGAAGGCTCCCCGCATCAATCCACGGTAAATGCTCTTTCTGCGAAGCTCCTCCACATCCTTACCATAGCGTTTTATTTCATACCCTTCATTGGTAAAAGCCTTTACATTTTGTATGCCGGTGAATGTTTCTTCGGCAATTACACTGTTATTGCCCGTAAGCTCCTGCACCTGTCTGCCGATTTTGCGGATAAAACGTCCAAAAAACAGGGAGATTACAACCACTACGGGCACAGTACCCAACATGTACAATGATAATGTGTTGCTTGTGAAAAATAAATAGACTATGCCTCCCAGAATTACCATCAGCTGCCTCAAAAACATAGCCAGGTTGCTGGTGAAGGTATCTTGAATCTGACCAATATCAGCCGTAAAACGGCTGAGTAAATCGCCTGTCCGGTTCTGGTGAAAGAAATCCATGTTTTGCAGCAGTACAGACTTGTATAGACGGTTTCTCAGCACAGCTGTGAGATTTTCAGCTACCCGTACATACAAACCTATACGCAGGAAGGAGAAAAGAGCCTGTGCCAAAAACAGATACAGAAATGCCATAGCACTTTCCTGCAGTTTATTTACATCCGTGTAGACATCCACCATCTTTCCCAGCAAATCGGGGAAGAGCAATGCTGTGCCGGCGGTCACTGCCAGAAACAACGTTCCCAGGGCCAGCATCCACCTGTCTGATGAGGGCATAAGCCCAAAAAGCCGCAGCGACCTGCGAATGGCATCTTTGCTTATTTTTTGTTTGGGAATGTCTCTCCGCTCCATGTTTTATCCTGCAAAGTTCATCTAATTTAAGGATTATTTGGAAATGTTAAAAAAATAGATTAAATTCGTTGAATGAGATTTTATTACCGGGATTATTTTTTCAAAAGCCTTCGCCGGTTATTTTATCCGAAAGTATGCGTTATTTGTCGCCTGGCATTGATAAAACATGAAAGACAAATCTGTGCCTATTGTTTGCGAAAGCTGCCCAAATCCCGTTGGTTAAGTCCACAGGATAATCCCGTTTTCAATGTGTTTAGAGGCCGCGTGCCTATCGGGGGTTCAGGCTCTTTTCTTGTTTTCCGTAGCGGGGGTATTACCCGTCAGCTGCTGCATGAAATTAAGTATAAAGACAACCGTGATTTGGCCATATGGATGGGTGAAATGTATGCGAATGAACTTATGAATTCATCCCTGCCGCAGATTGATTTTATTATTCCGGTGCCATTGCACCGGCGCAAACAAAAGCAGCGGGGATATAACCAGAGCGAGGCATTTGCTGAAGGGCTGGGTTTCAAATTATCAGTTCCGGTTTGCACGGAGTTGCTTCAACGAAGGGCTTATACCCAAACACAGACCCGTAAATCGCGCTGGGAGCGCTGGCAGAATGTGGCGGATGTTTTTGTGGTAAACCACCCCCAAAATCTAAAAGATAAGAATGTTATGCTGGTAGACGATGTAATTACTACAGGTGCTACGCTGGAGGCCTGTGTTAAGGCGCTATTGGACGCAGGAGCTCAACGGGTTGATGTACATACCATTGCATACGCTAAAGAATAATCCCAAGTAAAACCCGAAATAAATATTGGCTTTTAGCGTGTTTTTGGTAAATTTGCCTCTCTTCCAATAATCATGAAAAAAATTACCATATTTATGCTGCTTACAGCCGCACTGCAGTTGTCGGCGCAGTATTCCTCGACTAAAGTTCAGGGGGTCATAGTACCTCAGTACATGGGTTCAGGTGGAACTTCACGCCTACCTGTAGTTTGCAGGCTTAGAATTGTAGGTCTGGATCCAAGTACTATGTACCAATACACAACCCGTGGTATGATTGCCTCGGATCTTGGCTTGTCTACAGATTTTGCAGGTGCAGGCAATGCCATGCTTGTTGATACTAACGGATTTAAATACAATTCGGCTGGTTCGGTTACTTGGACTACCAATGCTGCCATCGATACTTTCTACACCGACAAAACCGGCGCCTATGAGGGCTGGTTCGGTTTTGTTTATACCGCCAACGCTACCCGGTTTGTTGCAGGTAAGCACGTGTATTTTGGAATTACCGCACGCGGTGGAACAGGCCCTACCACGCATCGCATGTATTGTTCCGATTCTGTTAGGGTGCTTGCTTTCTCTAATACTTCAAACACAGGCGATAGCTTTTGTACAGCTATTTGGGGGAAAAGCATGGCAAAAGCACGTAATTTTGTGGCAACTTATGGTGATGTTTCCGGTATTGACAGACCTTTGTCACTTACCTACGTGGAGTCTGAAGGATTTACCGTTGCCAGCAGCGCCACGTTTTATACAGATAGCGTAAATGCCAAAACAGGCAACTGGGGCGCAGTAATGCCCAATACCAACAGCAAGGGAATACGCAGAATCGCAAACCTTGATTTTAAAACAGGTTTTGATGTATATGCCAATAATGATGCCGATGGTGTCTGGGGACCAAAAGCCAAAAGCACGGTAAATCCCAAAGGCGGCTTGACAGCTGTTGGCCTCGGACTGGATGATGCAGCACTTACGCCCCCGCTCGTGGAATTTTGGGCAAGAACCTCAAATACAATTGAGAATGCAGGAACAGCTCAGGTGTATGTTACTCGCAAGTACAGCAATGATGACAAGCAAACTATAAGGCTGTATGTGGCTGGTGGAGATGCTGTAAAAAATACTGACTATACCATTTCAGAGCCGAAGACGATTACATTCAATCCCGGTGCACAGGCAACAGATACAACCAAAATAACGCTGATTAACGATAATATTTCTGAAAATACTGAAACCATTGTTGTTCGTCTTGATCAGGCTGTTAACTGCGTAATCGGCACGGAAGTAGCCCATACCATGAGTGTCAAGGATGATGACATTCCCAATATCTTACTGGGCCCAACTAAAGTAGTTGTCAAAGAAAATGCCTTGAAGGTGGGTGTGAAAATTAAGCTGGACAAAGCAGTTACCACCAACAGCAAAATTCGTCTATTTGTTAAGTACCGTGGTGACAGTACCCTTATCCCGGGCGAGTTTTCGCTTGGCAGCAGTAAAACTGATTCTGTATTTACCCTTGGCAAAACAACCGGCGCTGACAGTATAACCATCTTCTCAAAAATCACTGATGATTTTAAAATTGACCCTAATGACACCGTAATACTTTGCGTTCGCCAGATTTCCGGTGTCGCAACCCTGGCGGATTCTCTGTTTACGCTGGTTATGTTAGACAATGACGGACCTGCCCAGATAAGGTTTGCTGGAAAATCCCAGACCGTTTCTGAAAAAGCTCCGGAGGCAGTATTAAAGGTTGTTGTTGCTGCGCGCTCCGATGCCTCTGCAGATTTTACACTCCGCGATGTGTCATCAATATCTTCCGCTACTGATGGAACTGATTATACCTTTGGTTCAGCTGTTATTACCACCATAGATGAATTCACCCCTGACACGATTGTGTTTAAAGTGCCAATTATCAACGATACTGACTTCGAACCCACTGAAAAGGCAGTTTTTGTTATCGAAAACCTTTCCAATGCTAAAATATTGAGTCCTGACACCTTTGTGATTAGCATCGTAAGCGATGATTTACCTCTTTACCCGATTGCCAAAATAAACACACAAAAAAATGCCAATCAGGTAGCCGATTCTCTGAATGTAAAATGCCGCGTTACAGGAACTGTTATGACCGGCAACCTCAGGGCCAATCCAGGTCTTAATTTTGTGATGCATGACAAAACAGGTGGCATTGCGGTTTTTTCAGCCGCAAAAAATCTTGGATATTCACCAAAAACCGGAGATTCTGTAATCGTTCAGGGATCTGTTCGTCAGTTCTGGGGAAATGCACAGATGGATCTGTTGGATACCATCATTCTAATTGCAGGGAACCGCAGTCTGCCGATACCCGCAGTTGTGAACGATATGACGGAGTCTATAGAAAACAAACTTGTACAGGTGCGCAGGGTTAAACTTGTGGATCCCACAGAATGGCCTACTGCAGCCCTCACTGCCAATGGATTTAAATATGTGCGTTATCAGAATACCGACGGAACCTTAGATTCGCTGAATATCGATGCAGAGACAGAACTTGATGGCACTCCTGCGCCACAGGGTTATCTGAATATTACCGGTGTTTGTCTGCAGTTTGACAATTCATCACCATTCACTGCCAGGTACACCCTGACTCCCAGAAATCTGGGTGACATTGTTAAGGCTACTTTACCTCAAATAAACTTCATAAAGCCTTCCGATACCATCACAGAACTTGCAGATAGCTTCCGTTTTGAACTGGAAGTGTTGCCTACAGAGGAAAACTTCAGCTTTACAGTGGCAGCCATCGGTGGAACAGCTGTTTCACCCCGTGATTACGATTTCACCGGCCGCACTATCAATGTACTTAAAAATAACAGCTACTTCTCCGGTAAAGCCAACATTAATGACGATAACGAATCTGATGGTCAGCAGACCCTCAAGTTTGGCATCCGCAACATCAATGGTCCCGGCGAAGCAGGTAAAGATTCAGTGCTTACCCTGGTCATCAAGGACAATGAAGCATCTTCTACACGCAGTCTTGCTTTGGGTAATATCCGCATGTTCCCCAATCCTGCCTCAGGTACGGTGTTTTTCAGGTCTTCAGATGTGTTGGAGCGTGTTGAGGTATTCTCCATAGACGGCAAACAAGTTGCGCTGCTTACACCCAATGCAACCCGCGCCCAATTCAACGTCAATCTGCCTTCCGGTGTATATGGTGTTACCATTCAAACCGACAAAGGCATCTTCAGCGATAAGCTGATTGTAAAATAGTTTGTTTTCTGTTTTTTAATGGTCATGCCGGCTTAGTCCGGCATGACTGTTTTACAGACCTACCTTTGCATTATGAAACAACCCGATTATACATTGCATACGCTTACCTCAGGAATGAGGCTGGCGCACAAGCGTGTTGTCGGTACACGGCTGGTTCACTGCGGATTTGTGATTGGGGCAGGCAGCCGCAATGACGGTGAAATGCCTGGTCTGGCTCATTGCCTGGAACACATGCTTTTTAAAGGCACAAACCACCGTAAAACAGTGCATGTACTTAATTGCCTGGAAGTGGTGGGCGGTGAGATGAATGCATTTACCACCAAAGAGCTTACCACCATTTATGCCTCCGTGCAGGCAAGGCACTATGCGCGGGCTACGGATATCCTTTGCGATGTTACGTTCAACAGCAATATCCCGGAAGCAGAGCTTGCCAAAGAAAAAAAGGTAATCGCAGACGAAATCAGTATGTACCTGGACACCCCCGATGAAAACATTTATGATGAGTTTCAGGAACAGGTGTTTGGAGCCCATCCGCTGGCACATAATATCCTCGGTAGTATTGATTCTCTGAATAATATTGGCCGCAAAGACATTTTGCATTTCACCGAAAAACAATATACCCCCGAGAACATGGTTTTTGTGGTGGTTGGCAATATTTCTGCCGATAAAGCAGTGCAATATGCAGAACGCTTTATGCCCGACCTAAGTGGCAGAACCCAGTTGTCCAAACAACAGCATTCGCTAAACTACAAACCAACCTCAAGCACCGAAAAAACAGATTTCAGCGGAGCCTATACCATCATGGGCATACCGGCATATCCCGAAAAACACCCCAAAAGATGGCCGCTGTTGCTTTTAAACAACCTGTTGGGTGGTCCAGGCCTAAATAGCCGCCTAAACCTTGGTATACGCGAAAAATATGGCTATACGTATCATGTGGATAGTGGTTATCAATCCTATCAGGATGCGGGGCTTTTTCATTGCTACCTCAGCTGTGATGCCCGCTATGTTCAAAAAAGCACCGAGCTCATCCAAAAGGAGCTGAAAAAGCTCCGTGAAATAAAACTGGGTGTTCGTCAGCTGTCGTCTGCCAAAAAGCAGTTTCAGGGACAGATTGTGATGGCGGATGAAAACCGCAGCAGCCTGCTGGTTCACATAGGTAAGGGCATTTTAAGGCACGGCCGTGCCGAAACCTTGCAGGAAGTTTTGCAACGAATAGAAAAAATATCAGATGCGGATATTCTGGAGGTGGCCAATGAGATACTGCAGGAAGATCAATTCAGCTACCGCACATTTCTACCTTCATGAACCCCGTATTGCGCAAATACCTGAAGGATGGCGAAGGAACAACCCTCGACTTTAAGCAATCCGTTAGCAGTGCAGCTAAAATTGCCAAAACCATGGTAAGTTTTGCTAACACAAAGGGTGGTGTGTTGCTGATGGGTGTGCGCGACAATAAAACCATCTGTGGCGTACGCAGCGAAGACGAAAAATATATGCTTGATTTGGCCGCCCATTTTTTCTGCCGGCCTGAACTTGACATTGAAATTATCGAACACGAATCAGAAGGCAAAACCCTTTTGGAGGTAAAAGTTCCCAATGGCAGCGACAAGCCCTATTATGCCAAGGATGAAGAAGGGAAATGGTGGGTGTATGTTCGGGCAAACGATAAAAGCCTGCTGGCAAGTAAGACCACAGTAGATTTTTTGAAAAGGCAACAACATAACCTTGAAACGGCTGTGCCCATGGGGCACATAGAGCGTGGCATTTTGGATTATGTTAGTAAAAATGAGCGCATCACCCTGCAGCAGGTTTGCAAGATGTTCAACATTAGCCGCAGAAGGGCTTCCAGGACGCTTGTAAACCTGATGAGCCTAAATGTTTTGCGCAGCCACACCACAGAAAAAACAGAATATTATACCGGCGTGTAAAATAAATTAGCGCCATCTGCAGTTATAGGGTTATATGGTTTGACGTATACCACCGCTATCGTACTCGCAATCAAGGACTACCATAGGGTATTATGTTTAATTTTTTAATTATGAAAAACCATGAAAACACTTGTCGTTCAGCATCAAATGGCCGATCATCCCGGCAAAAAATTTTTTCTTCTTTTTGGTCTTCTAATATCCTTTTATTTCCTGAAGGCTCAGGATACATGGGCTCAGCCGGAGTTCGACTCGGCAGCACCAACCTCCGAGGCGTCCTGGGGTTCCGCCAATTCAGGAGAGGAAATTGAAGAGTACGGATTATTTATTTTTCAGTTTGGCAATGGCATGATAGCCACGCTGGATGAAGCATCGGCAAGAGATATAGGCAACAGGGTAGGGGTTTCAAATCCGGTGCGTGGTATCAATAAAACCGGCGATTATTACGCGGAATTGTTGCGCCTTAGCATGATTGAAGCGGCCTCTCATGGTGGAAGTATGGCAGGTGCCCAGCCCATCCTGCTCAGAGGATTTCTGGCTCCCAATGGCAAGGTATATAAAAGCCGTGCGCAGTATGAAAGTCAGCCTAACAAACCGCTCGTGGATCCTGCCAATTATGGAAGGTACAAAATTGAGCAGGGCGGACAGGTAAAGGTCTTTACCATGTAATCATGGAAGGCGATAGATGTGTGTGTTTTTCTGATGGTACACCGCGCGGGCCCCGGTTTTTAATCGGGGCTCGTAGCGGCTGAACCACAAAGCCGTATCATTCAGCACCAGATACTTTGCCCGTGATTTTGCCAGGATATCTGCCGTTATTTCCGGTCCAAAATCCTTACTGATGCGTACGCCCCGTTTTTTTAACAAATACAGCGCCGTATTTGGGGTGTTGTCGAACGCGTAAAAAACACGTGCATCATCGGGGATGACTTTGGAAAGGGTATCGGCCTGCGCAACCAGTTCCTCGGCCTCTGCAAAAGCATTTTGGTGGTAATAATCCCCTGTGGCATAACGCCTGTTCATCATGTGGGCTGCATGCCCTGCATTCATGAAAGGAATAACCCAGAAAGCCACGCCCATGGCTACGGAAACACACCCCAGAAAAACCGTTCGCTGCTCCTGAAACAACTGCTGTATAAACAGCCAGCCAAAAAACAGGGCAGGAAAAATCAGAATAAAATAATAATCGTGGTATAAAAACTGCCGGTTAAACAAAATCCATATTGCTCCGAAACCGCTAAGCATCAGCGCAGCAGTCAGTCCGGGCAAAAGCGCTTCGCGCATGCGAAATGCCAGCAGAACCAATAAAATGACCAAAAAGGCCATAAAAAATCCCGGCCTGTATAAGCTTTCCTGCCAGTTATTCAGCGCCGTTTGGGAATTTTGCATAAACTCCTGCATGGTTTCTGACGCATTCATGCTTTGCAGAAAATGCATGTTGGAAGTCTTTTTGGTAAGCCAACCGGAATAACTATACCAGGCTGATACAGGAACGGCAGGAGCCACCATCCACATGAAATCTCTGCGTGTAAATACAACCTGCAGCGACTGATTTTTGAAGAAACGCCACAAAAAAAGCAGCATCAAACCGGCAATACCATAAATCAGAAAAGATATTTTCAGTAGGCCCGCCAGGCTTATCCATAGCGCAAATTGGCGCATATTGCGTGCAGGTTCCACGCCATATATACGCATTATCAGATGATACCAGGCCATCATCACAAATGCGATGGCGCCCGCATCGGCCAGAAAATTCGGGGTGTAAAAAACCAGTATAGGAGAGCAATACCAGCCAAAAACCAGCAACAGGCGGTGGATGTTTTGCTGAATAAACAATCCTGTAATTTTCCATGCATGAAATACCCCTAGGCCCACCAGCAGATATAACAGTAACCGATAGATAAAGTCATAAGGCCCGAAAATCTTGTATAACAGTGACGCAGTGTAGGGAATAATAGGAAACTCCATACCTGTAATGCCTTCTGATTGCCTGTCTTCCGATACCCGGGGCAAAAAGAAGTTCATGTCTTCATGGTAATAGTTCCATGCCACACAGACACGGTCACACTGTGCCCCCTGATGCACACTTTCCGGGGCTTTGGGTAAAGCTTTAAAAACACCCAGATAGGCGCTTAATACAATCCAAATGAGCCAGAAACCATAAACGGGTTTAATTCTCCGCATCATCAATATTGCTTTCTCTTACGATGTAATGCGGCCTGTTTTTGACATTATCGCTAACCCTGCCCAGGTATTCGCCCAGCATGCCAATACCAATAAGCTGTATGCCACCCAGAAACAACACAGAAATATGCAGGCTGGTCCAACCGGGCTCGGTGGTTCCAAAAAACTTCTGGTACAGGCTGTATACAATAAGCACAAATGCTACTGCAGAAACGATAAAACCTGATATGGTGGCTACTTTTAATGGCCAGGTGCTGAAACTGCTGATGCCGTCCAGGGCAAAACGCATCATTTTGCGGTAAGTGAATTTAGTTGCACCACCCATGCGCTCTTCACGGTCATATTCAAGGTAGGTCTGGTTAAATCCAATCCAGCTGATTTGTCCGCGTATATATTTGTGCTGCTCAGGCATTTTGGACAAAATGCGCTGAATTTTACGATGTATAATCCGGAAATCACCCGTATCCACGGGGATTTCAATGCTGGTAATTTTGGCCAGCAAACGATAAAACATGCGAGCCGTAAATTTTTTCAGGAAATTTTCTCCATCGCGTTTCCTTCTGCGGGCATACACCACTTCAAATCCTTCACGGGCTTTATTAAGCAAGTCAGGTATCAGTTCCGGCGGATCCTGTCCATCGCCATCCATAATTACTATCCATTCGCCTTTGGCGTGCTCAATACCTGCCGTAATCGCCAGTTGATGCCCAAAGTTCCTTGAAAAATCAATGTATTTAACATGGCTGTCCGTTTCAGCAAGCCCTTGCAATATTTTAAGTGAATGGTCTTTTGACCCGTCATTTACGTATACCACTTCCCAGTCTGCACCCAGCGGTTCCAGCGCATTGCAAAGCCGCTGATATAGCTTTCCGATATTCATTTCCTCGTTGTAAACAGGTATTACAACAGACAATTTGGTACTGGGTGACATATTGGCAAAATTATTGCATTACTTGCACTAAATTTGTGCTAATATGAAAAAGAACATTTTCCGTATTCTTACCATGCTCGCCATTCTTGCAGCTTCTTATACCCTTTATGCATGCACTGGCAAAGGCTCAGAAACCCATGAAGATGGGGTAGAAATCAAAGATACAAAGGCAGAAACTGCTGCATCTGCAGGTATTCCCATCAAGGATTTTGATAAATTAATTTCAGGAAACAAACTTGTTATGGTAGATTTTTATGCGGTGTGGTGCGGCCCTTGTAAGCGTATGGCGCCATTTGTTGAGCAGGTGAAAGAAGAGAAAAAAGCCGTGGTAACGGTGCTAAGTATCGACGCAGAAGCCCAACCCGAAATCAGCGGACGCTACAACCTGGAAGGTTACCCCACTTTAATTTTCTTCAAGAAAGGGCAGGTCGTGGCAAATGCCATTGGCTACCATGATAAAAACCAGATTCTTGAGTTAATCAATAAGTTTAAATAGACAATTGTAACCTATTGTCAGGAAATAAAAAGGGTGCCATACGCATCCTTTTTTTATGCAGGTGGGTTGTCAAGAAAAAAGAAAAAACTATCGCCCCGCAAACCGAGTCTTAATGTTTCCAGTGCAATCAGTTCATTGGGTGCAATGTTCCCCAGATTCACATTGGCGCTATATAGTTTAATAAACCATACCTGCTGTGATTTTAAGGGTGCTTCCCAGATGATCTTTTCCAAAGGAATTTTGCGGATAATTTCAGCTACAAGGCCACTCCTTACTTCTCCGGTACCCCTGAAAATGCCAACAGTTCCGCTTTCCCTGGCTTCAGCAATCACCTTCCACACACCCGCACTGATTTCACTTTCCATCTGTTCAATCCATTCGTAGGGAGGGATAATCTTTTCCGCATCCTTGCTGCCGACCTCACTCAGTACCGTGCCCCACTGGGCTAGTTTGCGAATGTATTCGCATTTGGTGTCATGATGCATTTCAATACTGCCATCGCTCACTTCAGCATAGTCAACACCCGTTTTATCCAATAACCGCAGGAAGTCATCAAACTGATTGCGCACTATGTATGCCTCAAATAATGTACCGCCGAAATACACAGGTATTCCCGCTGATTTATAAAGATTGATTTTATCCTGCAGTTTTGGTGTCACAAAACTGGTTCCAAATCCCAGTTTGATTATATCTGTGTAAGTGCTACCATTGCTGAGAAAGTCTTCGGCTTCCCGGAGGCTCAAGCCTTTGTCCATAACCATGGTTAGGCCACTTTCACGGGGTTTTGAACTGCGCTCGGGCAGTTGGGCTAAGTTAAATAATTCGTGGTTCATGTTTGCAGTCCGGGATTGGTAAATTTGGCAATTAACCTGAGCAAACTGCCGGCCTTTTTCAATTCCGGTGCAAAAATAAACATTTGTACATGTTCTTCAGCGTTAATAGCTAAGGCAGTTTCCAATAAGTAGATTGCAGCCGCCTGTTGTCCGGTCAGGTAACACAAAGCCGCCATGCGGTAAAGCAATTTTGTATTGCCGGGATTGTGCTTAATACCCACCTGGGTTATTTCCAGCGCCCTGTCCGATTGTCCGGTTTCGTGTAACGCCACACCCCAATCCAGCCATACTTCATCTTCATTCGGAAAATCATCAGACAACACTTCGTACAAGGGCTCCCATTTTTCATTCATATGGGTTCCGAAATAGGCCGCTGCCAATACGATTCCGTAATCGGCTTCCGTTGGGTTCAGTTCCCATGCTTTTTCCAGATAGGGAATGGCTTTCGCATATTCCTGTTCGTAGTGCCAGGTAAGGCCCATGCTATACCAGCTTTCGCTTTCATCAGGGCTGCTTTTCAGCACCTCGTGATATAGGGTTCTGGCTTCTTTTACTTTACCGGTTTCATAATGGCTCCATGCCAGCAATCCTTTCAGTTCATCAAAAGCACCTTTGTGAAATCGTTCCGATTGCTCCTTATAATGTTTTATGAAGGTTTTGTAATCTTCATGCTCGTATAGCGCCTCCATGTAGCCCAGCCAGGCTTCCAGAAAATTCTCGTTGATGGTTATGGCAAAATCAAATGCTTCTATGGCGCGTTGGTAATCTTCCAAATCTGCACAGGCATTGGCAAGCAGGTACCACGCTTCTTCTGAGTAAGGGTCTTTGTCTACCAACCGCTCCAACATAGGCAGCAAAGCGCGAACATTGGCCTTATCATGTGTCTGTCCCAGCCACTTCTCTACAATGTAATGGATGTCTCCGCCCAGATCCAGGCATTTATCCAGCACCGGCAGCGCCAGTTCAAATTGTCCGTAATGAATCAGCAACTCAAGGAAATCCTCCATGGCCTGCTCATCCTCACCGGCCAGTTCCATGCCTTCTTTCAGCATTTCCATGGCCTTGTCTTTTCTGCCTTCCAGTCCGTATATGGCTGCATCAACCATGAACAAAGCAGGCTCAAAGGCGCTGTATTCTCGGGCCTTGGCAATATATCGGCGCGCCATGCGGTAATTTTTTTCCCGCATCAGCACCTCTGCCATGTGTATGGCAAAAACAGGTATGTATGGAAACTGGTCAATGCCCTGCTCCAGCACGGTTTTCATGAGCATGAATCCCTTACTGCTGTCGCTCGTCATTAATTGGTTGTAGGAGTAGTACCGAAAAATCTCCAGCAACTCCCGCGGACTGAACGTCGCGTCTTTGTTTGACTCGAATTCGCGGACAAGTTCTTCTACGTTGCCGCTGAAGTCTTCCTGCTCTTCGTCGTCCCAATCACTTGGAAAAAATCCCATCGCCGTCAAAAATAATCAGCCGATTGGTCGAAAAACCTGTTTGGTTCACAGACAGCCCCTATACTTTTGCACAGTTTGTATACAATGCACACCTTTTTTAACCCTGTGAGGTATTTCTTACCTGCGGTAATGGCTTTTCTTCCGGTTGTTTCATCAGCCCAAAACAGCCTTTCCAAAAATCAGACTCCCTGGCAGCAGCGCGTAGATCATGAAATCCGTGCTGTATTGGTTGAAAAACAAAAGGTTTTGCGGTGTTTTCAAACCATTACATATACCAATAACAGCCCTGATGCCATTTACCGAATCCCCTTTCATATTTGGCCCAACGCTTTTTCAGGAAGGCATACCGCCTATGGAAAAGAGTCCATCATCAATGGCAATAAAAAGTTTTTTAATGCTACCGAAGAAGAGCGTGGCGCGTTGGACAGTCTGAGCTTTACGGTAAATGGCATTTCTGCCGTCTACACCGCAGATTCTGTCAATCCTGATATTGTGTATCTGCGGTTGCCGCAAACACTGAATACGGGCGATAAAATCACCATTGCTACACCTTTCCGGGTAAAAATTCCCTGGCTGTTCAGCCGCATGGGATGCAACGGCGACCTATTTTCAATAACCCAGTGGTATCCAAAACCTGCCGTTTATGATGTGAATGGATGGAATGCATTTCCTTACGCCGAACAAGGCGAATATTACAGCGAGTTTGGCGATTATGAGGTATCGTTGGATGTGCCTGCAAACTGGCGCATAGCAGCCACTGGTGAGTTGCAGAATGCTGAAGAATTTACCTGGCTGGATTCTCTGGTAATCGGCCGCGACACAACCGAAAGAACAGGCCGTAAAAACCTTACATACAAGCAAAAGCAGGTTAGTGACTTTGCCTGGTTTGCCAAACCTGATTTTGAAGTAGCTAAAGGCAAAACTAGCTTGCCCAATGGTGCTGAAGTAACAACATTTGCTTTTTACATACCAAAGAAAACAGTAAATGGTCCATCCATACTGGCAGCTATAGATAAAGCCCTGCAATACTATTCCGGCAGGGTAGGTTCATATCCGTATCGCTACTGCACAGTTGTTATCGGTCCCCTGCAAGGTGCAGGTGGTATGGAATATCCTATGATTACCATTTGCGCAGATGCTTCCGAAGGTACTATTATTCACGAAGTGGGACACAACTGGTTTCAGGGTATGCTGGGCTCCCAGGAGCGCCAACACCCCTGGATGGATGAAAGCATCAATACCTTCTACCAGCAGCAAGCCGAAGGCAAAGGCACTGATGAATATTCACCCGGTGACAAATTTTCTGCCAATAGCAACTATGCAGCGTATAGGCTCACCCACGATGTGGGGCAGTTTCAGTGCGGTCACCTGCACAGCCGCAGTTACACCGGCGTTAATTATGGTGCCATAGTTTATGCCATCAACCCACAGCGTTTTCTCTATCTGCAGGAATACCTGGGGCGCACGGTGATGGACAGTTGCATGAAAACCTATTTCAGAAAGTGGCAGTATAAACATCCCCTGCCGGCCGACATTCAGGCTGCGTTTGAAGAAGTGAGTGGCAAAAAACTGGGTTGGTTTTTCGATGGATTACTTTCCGGCCCTGCCCCTGATGTGGCCGTTCAGTCGGTGCATAAATCCAAAACAGGATATTTGGTAAAAATCAACAACAAAACCCCGTACGAACTGCCCTTTAAACTGCAGTGGCGCTACGGTACCCGCAAGGAAACCATATGGGTGCATTCCGATACCACGGTGGAACTTAAAGGCAAAATGCAGGAGATTGTGCTGAATGCCAGCGGCTATTTGCCCGAAAGCAATATGGCCAATAACGATGCCACCACAAGCCGGGCTATCCTCAAAACCTGGGGTAAAGGCAAATTCGGATTTCCCGGTTTGTACACACGCGGACAAAACAGGCACTGGGTGTTTCCCATGTTCTTTATGTGGAACAAACACGATGGCTACACCCCCGGACTAGTCTTTTCAAGCCTAACATTTCCCCGCCGCAACTGGGAATACTGGGTTGCGCCGCTTTATGGCTTAAGGTCCAAAGAAGTGGTGGGTTTTGCGGGTTTACGCAGAAATATTTTTCACCATAGCGGGCCATTTGCACTCACCGAGATTGGATTAAACTTTCGCCGTTTCAGCTTCTTGCCCATGTATGCCTACCGGAATCCCACCATATATAACCGCTGGGCATTTAAAGTTAACCAGTATTTTAGGGTTTCAAAATCCTGGGTGTTAAACAGGCTGGAAACAGAACTGACCCGTGTCAGACTTGATACACTGGTTTCTATGACGGTAACTACCTGGGAAACCGATGTGGCAAGGATTTCATGGATAAGAGAATCAGGCAAAAAACTGATGCCGTTTAATACAAGGCTTGATATCATGGGCGGTGGTAATGGGCTGTTTGGATCCAAAACACAATTTGGAACACCCTTCGGACCGATATACGGCAAATTTTTAATGGCAAATGCCACGGCAGAAATCTATGTGCCTTATCCCAATAAATCAAAAAAAGATATTGGTTTAAGGGTCAAAGGTTATGCATCGGGTATGATTCACAATTACAGTGGCAGCACTGGTAATTTTGTATTGCCCATCAGTGCGCCACAGTTTACGCCCAACGACCCAACCTTCAGTCACATGGCAGTGGCGCGCAGTGCACGTTTTGGCACCGGAAATGGCTACTGGAGCCAGATGTTGGTGAATGGGGCAAATGGAATTCGGATGTTTCCCAATCTGAATACTGATAAATGGGTGGCAGGTGTAAATATGAACAGTCATATTTTACCATTTTTACCGGTTCAAATCTTTTTTGATGCAGCCTATGTGCCGCTCTCAGCATACCTAACAGAAAAAATACATTACGCAGGTGGTTTGAGCTATTCAACAAGAATGGGTAAAAGTTCCAATTTTGAGGCTACCCTGCCGCTGTTTTACAGCAAGACCTTTTCAGATTTCAGAAATGTAAATCCCACTTTCAAGTGGTATGAATATGCCACTGTCCGCGTAAAACTGGATCTGAACGACCCCTTTGATATCGTAAGGAATTTCATATATTAACCATAATTCAAACAAATAACGCAATTTTGCACATCATGAACCGAATTTTTGCCATCCTCTGCCTTTCTCTGTTAACTTTATCTGCCTGTAGAAAATACAAAGACGGCCTCTATTTTTCTCCCTGGAGCCGCAAAGAACGCATAGAAGGCAAATGGGTGGTGACTTACGCCGAAAAAAACCAGCAGGAAGTTACGAATGCCTATAAAGACAGGGTATGGGAATTTACCAGCAATTATGCGGTGATTGAGACGCTGGATATCGGTAAAATAAACGGAATTTGGGGCACCATGACCAACGATAAAGATTTCGTAATCGATTATGATAACGGCATCCGAAATATCTATGAAATCATTCGCCTCACCCGAAAGCAATTTTGGATCCGTAACCGGCAAAGCGAATTAATTTTACACCTGAAACCCTATTAACCTTGGCCTGGCTGGCACCCGCCCTATATGGCCTGGTGGCAGGCTTTATGATGAGCATCCTGCTGGGGGTGGTTTTTTTTATGCTCATTCAGGCCGGTATCCAACATGGCACAAAAAAGGGGGTTATCATCGCTTCCGGAGTAATATCAGGTGATATTATATTCCTGTCACTGGCCATTGGTTTTACGGCCGCCATTAGTGATTTTTTGCAGAAATACCAGCATTTGATTTCTTTGCTGGGTGGCTTGTTGCTACTAATGATGGGGCTATGGATGTGGCTAAAAAAACGCCGGGTTGGCGAAGAAAACAAGGAAGTAAAAGGATTGAAATCCGCCCGTGATTTTTTTATAAAACCGTTTGTTATTAATATTCTCAACCCTGCCAACGCGGCCTGGTGGCTTGGACTATACACTTTTCCCCCTGCATCAGCCTATGGTTTACAGCAGAAAATTATCTTTGGTGCCTTCGCCTTACTGGCCATTTTCAGCACCGAAGTGGGCATCGCCGCAGGCGCCTCTTTACTCAAAAAATATATCAAAGAAAAATGGCTCAAAAAAGTAGATAAAGCAGTAGCTATTGTAATGTTTATCATGGGCCTTAATTTGATGATTAGAGTAGTGCTATAGTTTAATCGTTTATTTGTTTAATAGTTTTTACAAAAAACCGATAAAAAATAAAATTATCTAGGTATTTTCGAATAATTTTTATTTGAATACCAAGTTACCATATAAACATCAAATTAATTCCACAAAAATCATTTTTAAAACGCACCTATTTTTTTAACAAAAAAAACAATTGTTATTTCGTAAAATATACGAAAAAACTCATACCATTTATTTCACTTCTTCATTATTTTAAATATAATGAAAAACAGCCCAATAAACTACTATAAATATCGCCTATAATAATGATATCCCTAATTCTGTAACAAAATTATCAAATAAACAATTATACCAATAAACTAAATTACTTATAATTATTTCATTAATTCGCTTCTTCATTCTTTCATTAAAAAAAACCACAATTATACGAATAAACTAAATTACATATAATTCCTTCATTATTTCACTAAAAACCACCCAATAAACAATTATACAAATAAACTAATAAACTAATAAATAAATAAACCAATTCACCCCTTCTCCTCACAGATTTCAACCAGCACATTACCCGTACTTTTAGGATGAAAAAAAGCAATTAATTTATTATCAGCTCCATTCTTAGGTTCTGAATTAATTAATTCAAAACCGTGGGCTGTTTTTTCAGCTATTTTATTCCTGATATTGTCTACCGCAAATGCGATGTGATGGATGCCCTCACCACGCTTCTCAATAAACTTTGCAATAGGACTGTCTTCACGGGTGGCCCCCAGCAGTTCTATTTTGGTATTGCCGGCATCAAAAAAAACGGTCATCACCCCTTCAGAAGCAACCTCTTCTTTTTTATAGGGTTTTACCCCCAATAGCTTTGTATACAATGCGATGGAGGTTTCCAGATCCTTTACCGCAATGCCAATGTGTTCCACTTGTTTCATACAGCAAAGTAAAGCATTCCTATTGCATCGAAAAAATTCATGATGCCGTAAAACAGATTTGGTCCGAATGGTGTTACTTTTGCAAATTAGAATCAGTCTAAATAACACATGAAACTGCCAGTATATCTCGATAACAATGCCACCACCAAAGTGGATCCACGTGCCCTTGACGCCATGATTCCTTTCTTTACCGAAGACTTTGGAAATGCCGCCAGCCGCAACCACCCGTTTGGTTGGAAAGCAGAGGAAGCCGTGGATTATGCCCGTGAGCAAATCGCCACCCTGATTGGTGCAAATGAAAAGGAAATCATTTTTACCAGCGGCGCCACAGAGAGCAATAACCTGGCATTGAAAGGCGTTTTTGAGATGTATGCCGAAAAAGGCAAGCATATCATTACCGCGGTTACCGAACACAAAGCCATTCTGGATACCTGCAAGCACCTTGAAAAGCAGGGTGCCGAAATAACCTATTTGCACCCCGCCGAAAACGGATTGCTGACAGTAGCACAAGTTGAGGAGGCCATCCGCCCCGATACGATTCTGGTGACCATTATGTTTGGTAACAACGAAATTGGCGTATTGCAACCCATCCGCGAAATCGCAGCTGCCTGTAAAAAGCAAGGTGTATTATTTCACTCAGATGCCACCCAGGCCGTGGGTAAAATCCCCGTGGATGTGATTGCCGATAACATTGACCTGATGAGCTTTACCGCCCATAAAATGTATGGACCAAAAGGAATTGGAGCGCTCTATGTACGTCGCAAAAATCCGCGTGTGAAGGTTACTGCCCAGATGGACGGTGGCGGACATGAACGCGGCATGCGCAGCGGCACGCTCAATGTGCCCGGCATTGTAGGTTTTGGAAAGGCCGCCGAGCTTGCACGCCTGGAAATGCAATCCGATACCGAGAGAATCATCAAAATGCGCGACAGATTGGAAAACGCATTGCTTACCGTGGAGGAGTCTTACCTCAACGGTTCCAAAGAGCACCGCCTGCCACATACCACCAACATCAGTTTCAAGTATGTGGAAGGCGAGGGTCTCATGATGGCCATCAAGGATATCGCTGTTTCATCAGGATCTGCCTGCACTTCCGCTTCTCTGGAGCCTAGCTACGTGCTGAAAAGCCTGGGACTGGATGACGAACTGGCACACAGTTCCCTGCGCTTCGGCCTCAGCCGCTACACCACCGACGAGGAAATTGATTTTACCATAAAATGCGTGACTGACGCCGTAAACCGCCTTCGTGACATGAGCCCATTGTGGGAAATGTTCAAAGAGGGAATCGATCTGAAATCGGTGCAGTGGACAGAACATTAATTTGGAAAGATTCTAAATAGAACATAACTTTGTATTGAAATCCCAATAAGCAAAACGATATGGCATACAGTGAAAAAGTAATAGACCACTACAGCAACCCCCGCAACGTGGGAACCTTGGACAAATCAAGTGCCAATGTAGGAACAGGTTTGGTAGGCGCACCCGAGTGTGGTGATGTAATGCGTTTGCAGATTCAGGTAAATCCGGAGACCGGCGTGATTGAAGATGCCCGTTTCAAAACGTTTGGCTGTGGTTCTGCCATTGCTTCATCCTCTTTGGCTACTGAGTGGTTGAAAGGCAAATCGGTAGACCAGGCACTCACCATAGATAACATGGATATCGTGGAAGAACTTGCTTTGCCACCCGTTAAAATCCACTGCTCAGTGCTGGCTGAAGATGCTATCCGCGCTGCCATTAATGATTACCGCGTAAAGCAAGGCCTGGAGCCCATTGCAGAGGAAAAATCGCATCACTAAACCACCATGCTCACCGATACCGCGGATATCACCATCACCGACAAAGCCCGCAGCAAGGTACATACTTTGATGCAGGAAG
>Ga0194116_10000832_pt1 | contig 49740 bp, 45 predicted proteins | sample TA2MahsurfametaG_4_FD_148617 | JGI IMG/M metagenome (GOLD analysis project Ga0194116, IMG submission 148617) | Freshwater microbial communities from Lake Tanganyika, Tanzania - TA2015008 Mahale S9 surface | ecosystem: Environmental > Aquatic > Freshwater > Lake | place: Tanzania: Lake... | reverse complement strand
AATCTATAGGTGAATCAGGTGCAGAAAGCCTAGCAGTCCTTCCTACTCCACTTTCTAGATAAGCATTACTTGCTAACATTTCAAAAAAATAAGCCCAATTAACTGGCTTGGATTTAAATAATTATTCGGGTCATTAGGCTTTAAGGATATTAATAATAATCAAAAAAAAATTATTTTGATTATATTTTTTTGCTTTTATTTTATTATTTAATAATTTTTAATTTATTTAAGAAAATTTTTTAATTCACTTAATTTTTTATTTTATGATTACACAAGCCCATTTTTTTCAAAAATTGAAACCATTCATTCCAGGGTACACCTCCTTGGCAGTTGAGGTTTCCGAAGCCTTACAGGTTAGTTTGGACAGTGCCTACCGAAGAATACGAGGCGAAAAACTACTTGATTTTGAAGAGCTCAATCGCATCTGCTCTACCTTTAAGATATCTTTAGATGAGTTTTTTAGTTTGAATTCCAATGCCATTCTTTTTCATGGAAATCCTCAGAGATATCAAAAGGATGGGATGAAAAATTGGCTAGAAGATGTATTTAAAGAGCTTAAATTTTTAAATGGACATGAAAAACGGCACGTTTATTTTTTAATTAAAGAGCTTTCCCCCTTCCACCATTTTTACCATCCGGTATTGGCCAGTTTTAAATTCTTTTTTTGGTGGAAATCTATCTTTCCCAACGAAGAACTCGGTAGAGAAAAATTCAGCTTGGACAAAAATTACCTCCTTTCCCACGAGGATTATATCAAAAATATTGTGCGCACCTATACCCATATCCCTAGCACTGAAATTTGGAATAAGGATGCACTCAATACCACCTTGAGGCAAATAGAATCATACCAGGAAATGGGGTGGATGGAAAGCAAAGAAGTCACCACCCGAGTTTATGCCAGTGTCCTGGATGTTATTGATCATATTGAAAAAATGGCCACGAAAGGAAAAAAAACGCTTTTAGGTCAAATGCCTACGTCCGATAGTGCTGATTTTACCTTGTATTTGAATGAAATTATTTCAGGAGACAATACGATTATGGCGGAGATAGGTGACACAAAAATCACCTACCTCAACCACAGCGTTTTGTATTTTTTAGGATCAAGAAACCCCACGTTTAATGAGTCCATGTTTCAAACCATGGAGCATTTGATTAAAAAATCTACCTTACTCAGTGCTTCGGGAGAGAAGGAAAGAACCAGAGTATTCAATAAATTTAGAAATAAGGTTCAATCTAAAATTGATGCCATCTAGGTAGGATTTGCAAGAGCTATTGCTATTGGAAAGATGGAGCAAACCCACGTATATTTCCAATATGAAAATTTTGACTCATTTTATCCTCTGGGGAGTGGTGGCCAGCTGTATTGTCTTTTGTACTACAAAAGCGGCCCATTATACTGAGGAAACTAGCCAAGATAAAAAATTTCTATTTTCTTCTCTAAAACACAATACGCCTAAAGGCATGGTATGGATTCCGGGAGGAGAAGTCGTGGTGGGAAGCAATGCAATAAACGCCTATGCTCCCGAAAAGCCCGCAGTAAAGGTAAGGGTAAAAGGGTTTTGGATGGATGCAACGGAAGTCACCAATGCTCAATTTCAGCAATTCGTAGAGGCTACGGGCTACGTCACCCTAGCTGAAAAACCAATCGATTGGGAGCAACTTAAAGAGCAATTGCCCCCTTCCACGCCCAAGCCAAAGGAAAGTGATTTGGCACCTGGATCTTTGGTTTTTATACCGCCTTCCCAACCTGTACCCTTGACAGACCTGTCTCTCTGGTGGATTTGGGTCCAAGGAGCAAATTGGAAGCATCCAGAAGGACCAAATAGCTCGATTGAAGGAAGAGAAAATCATCCGGTTGTACATATAGCCTTCGAAGATGCAGAAGCCTATGCCCAATGGAAAGGAATGCGCCTTCCTACCGAACAAGAGTGGGAGTTTGCAGCGAAAGGGGGATTAGAGGAGAGCACATTTGCTTGGGGCAATGAATTTGCCCCAGAAGGAATTTACCTAGCCAATACATTCCAAGGAAATTTCCCAATTCAAAACCTGGCAAAAGATGGTTTTTTGGGTACTTCTCCTGTAAAATCGTACCCGGCTAACCCCTACGGAACCTATGATCTGATTGGTAATGTTTGGGAATTGACCTCAGATTGGTATGACGCATTGAAATATGCAAGAATACAAGGTAGCGCAGCACCTTTAGATCAAGGAATGAGTCCTTGCTACAATCCTTCAAATCCATATGCCCAGGAGAGAGTGATAAAAGGAGGTTCTTTTTTATGCGCTTCCAATTACTGCATAAATTATAGGCCTTCCGCAAGACAAGGTCAAGCCATAGATTCAGGTACTTCCAATGTTGGATTTAGGCTCGTAAAGGACTCTGACTAAAAAATAAATTTTTCTGGGCAGTATGGAGTGGGGATGAATCTCTATGCAGAGATGCTCAAATAATACCCTTCTCTGGATGCTTGGGTACTATTCCCCTACCAAAACTTTTTAACTCTTCAATTTGGGCTTCTATATCTCCATTGGGATAGATACATGGACCAATTCCTGCCACCTTTTTTTGGTAATCCAAGTACCCTACCACTATCGGAACATTTGCTCCAAGTGCAGTATAATAAAATCCTGTTTTCCAATTTTTTACAGCACTTCTTGTTCCCTCTGGAGTAACCATAACTACCAATTCTTCGCGAGCATTTAGCATGTGAATCATAGCCTCCGTATAGGTTTGTTTGCCACCTCCAGGTACACGTTGCCTATCGATCGATATACCACCTAAGCCTTTCAACAACCATCCTACAGGTCCAACCATAGATTCTTTTTTTATGGTAAATCGCACGGGAATATCCATCAGGTAGAAGGCAGATCTAGCATACAAAATATCCCAATTGGAGGTATGAGGAATGGCTATTAGAACAGCCTTTTTTACCCCTTCGGGCCAATTGGGGGCTAGCGTCCAGCCCGTTATCCAAAAAATAAATCGAGAAAGGAGTTTCATCATGACTGGGGAGCGGTCAATGGGTTTTGTGTAGGTAATTCCAATAAGGCAGGAGTTTGTTCGATTAGGTTCATAGCCCTTACATAGCCCGCCTGAAACAATTGAGGAGCTTTATTTATATCAAATACGCCAAATTTTCCCAATCCAGGAGGTTCAATAAAATAATCACAGGAAGATATCCTGCTGTAAACATTGAAATTCATGGTCATCATCACCGTCCGCTCAATGAGGTTTTTGATATTTCTGATATCTTTTTCCGCAGGAAGGTGATTGCAATTAACACCTACCAGTAGATCACAATCTTTTTGTAGAGGCTCAATAGGTAAATTATTGAGTACTCCCCCATCAACCAAATACCTAGAATTGTACACGATGGGTTCAAACATCCCAGGAATACAGCATGAAGCCAAAATAGGAAGAATGATCTCTCCTTCTTCAAAATAGACAACCTCTCCTAAACTTATATCAGTGGCGGCCACAGACAGGGAATAGAGAGCTTTGAAAAAGAATTATGAGGAAAAAAATCTTTAAAAACATCAACAAGAGTTTCTATTCTAAATAACCCCTTCCAAGAAATCGCTGGTCTCAAAAGGCGAAAATAATTGGTTTCGTGGATGATTTTCATGATTTCCTCTGGACTGTATCCCTGGCAATACAAAGCGCCCACAATAGCACCCGCAGAAGTTCCTGAAACCTTCTTAGGAGATATTCCATACTCGTCAAAAGCCTTTAATACGCCCAAGTGGGCTATGCCTCTAATGCCCCCACCTGAGAGGGCGATCCCTAGGCTTGATTTATAGCTCATCTAATTGGAAAGTTTGATCCAGTCGTACACCTTTATCAGTCATCTTGACGGTACAACAAGAATAATTAGGATCGTGTTCTAGAAAAAGAACATAGTTTTCTCTTGCTGCCTCTTCTAAAAATGCCTGCTTTTCTTGTAAGGTAAGTAGGGGCCGGGTATCGTAACCCATCACATAGGGCAATGGAATATGTCCTACAGAGGGAAGTAAATCCGCCATAAATACCAAGGTTTTATCCTTGTAACGGAGTTTAGGAAGCATCTGTTGTTCTGTATGCCCATCCACGGTAATAACATCGAAGCCTAGAAAGAGAGATTTGTGTTCCAAATCCACAAAATGTAAGGCCCCAAGGTCTTGTAAGGGTTGAATATTTTCCTCTAAAAAAGAGGCTTTCTCTCTGGGATTAGGCCTAGTAGCCCATTCCCAATGAGAAGCATTGGACCAGTACTTGGCATTGGGAAAAGAAAGTTCATACTGTCCATGGGAACCGTAGCGTACGGCACCACCGCAATGATCGAAGTGGAGATGGGTCAAAAATACGTCGGTAATGTCACTGGGGATAACCCCTATCTTGGCAAGACTCTTTTGCAAGGAATCATCTCCATGCAAGTAATAGTGGGAGAAAAACCGAGAATCTTGCTTATCTCCTATCCCCGTATCTACCAAAACTACCCTATTTCCTTCTACCACAAGAAGGCAGCGCATGGCCCAGGTGCATAAGTTATTTTCATCAGCAGGGTTAGTTCTTGACCACAAGGATTTTGGAACTACTCCAAACATCGCACCTCCATCAAGCTTAAAATATCCCGTATCGAGAGCAAAAACTTCCATTTCTAAACAGACTTAGGTAAAAATTTAAAGCAACCTGTAGAAGATTGCTTTAATTAAACTTGTAAAATGCTAAGCAAGAGATAGAAGTTACTCTACCACTACACCCATAGCGCAAAATTTGTCGATGCGTTGCGAAATTCTTTCCTCAGGACTTTGCTTATCCAAGGTTTTGAGCGCTTGGATAATTGCCTTTTTGATAGTTTTGGACATTTCTTTGATATCCTTGTGAGCACCTCCTAGAGGTTCGGGAATGATATCATCTACCAATCCATTGGATTTCATGTCCGTAGAGGTAAGTTTCAAGGCTTCTGCAGCTTGCTCTTTGTAATCCCAGGATCTCCAAAGTATGGAAGAGCAAGATTCTGGAGAAATCACAGAATACCAGGTATTTTCAAGCATAAACACCCTGTCACCAATAGCAATGCCTAAGGCGCCACCGGAAGCTCCTTCACCGATAATAATACAAATCACGGGTACCTTGAGGGTAAACATCTCCTTGATATTGCGGGCTATGGCTTCTCCTTGTCCTCTTTCTTCGGCCTCAATACCCGGAAAAGCACCAGGAGTGTCGATAAGGGTAATTATAGGCTTACCAAATTTCTCAGCCATCTTCATCAGCCTCAGTGCCTTTCTATAGCCTTCGGGATTGGCCATTCCAAAATTTCGCTCTTGTCTTTGCTTGGTATTTCTTCCCTTCTGCTGCCCGATAAACATGACGGTTCGCCCATCGATATCCCCCAATCCACCTATCATGGCCTTATCGTCCTTTACGGTACGGTCTCCATGAAGTTCAATAAAATCGTTGGTGATCTCGTAAATATAATCCAAGGCGTAGGGCCTATCTGCATGCCTCGACAACTGTACTCGTTGCCAACGGGTTAAGTTGGCAAATGTCTCTTTTTTTAAGGCCAAAATCTTTCCTTCCAAGGAGCTAATATCTTTACTCAGGTCGATGTTTCTCCCTCTAGCCAAATCTTTCATCTCCTGAAGTTTTTGCTCTAAATCTGCAATGGGTTTTTCAAATTCTAATACCATTGGTTAGTTCTTTTACGGTTCAAAGATAATCAATAGTCTGTATCCAAGAAGAATTGTCTCGGGTATTTACCTCACTTACCCTAGGTAGATTGGAAGGCCAAAAAATCTACATAAAAATGAAAAATGCACAAAAAAAAAGTCCCTTCTCTCAAAGGGACTTTTGCGGAATGGACGGGACTCGAACCCGCGACCTCCTGCGTGACAGGCAGGCATTCTAACCAGCTGAACTACCACTCCAGTACTGTTCCCAGCATCCCTAATTTACATTTGGGCTAGCTGATGACTTTAAAGCCAATGTTACTCTTTATATTTTAAGTGCGGAATGGACGGGACTCGAACCCGCGACCTCCTGCGTGACAGGCAGGCATTCTAACCAGCTGAACTACCACTCCGTTTCCCTTCACTTTTGAAGTGGTGCAAAGGTAGAAAATCGGAACTTATCCGCAATGACTAGACTTTATTTTTTTACTTACCCCATGAGGTCCCTAGTACTCGCATTTCAACACGAATAAACACAACTAAATAACCACAGAATCAACTAAAACCTGCACATTGGGATGTAACCAAAGAAAAGAAGCTGGGAATTGGGTAGAAACTTGCTCTTCTTTTAAATATTCAAAAGCCTGTTTCTTGCCTGATCCTGCTATAAAAAGAATTATCATTTGAGATTGCAAAATGGATCTCATCCCCATGGTCATTCCGAAAGAAGGGGCTTGTTTCAAGGTTTTTATCATTCCATTGGCCAAGGTAGATTCTGCCAAGGAACATACATGAAAGGGCAATTGGAGTTCCTCACCTGGTTCATTTAAAGCAATATGTCCATTAACTCCTATCCCTAAGATGCAGATATCCACTGGCCCCTCCTTTTGAATTATTTCTTCCATGTCTTGACAGGCCAGCGCAGGATCAGAAGTGAATGGATCTACGCTCCAATATCGATCGGAACTTATTTGCATAGGCCGGATAAACTTACCTTGTACATCTTCTTCAGAAGTGAAAGCAGAACCTGCTTCAAGCCCACCCCACTCGTCTAATTTCACTACCCGAAGTTCTGAGCCAAAGTTGGGATGTACCTGACGATGGGCTGCCAATTTCTGGTATGTACCGGCAGGTGAACCCCCACTGGCTACACAAAACAAAAGGTCTGGTTTTCTTTCGATTTCTTCCTTGATGAGTTCAAATCCCTTTTCACTCATTGACTCATAGTCAGAAAAATAATGGAAATGCATGGCGATGCTTTAGATATAAAGATGAAACAACAAGATAAGGATTTTCATGGAGTAGAATTTTTAATCTACAGCTCTTGTCAAATGAATTGCCTTACATCCAACATTTGCATGCTTTTTTAAAAAAGGCTACCTATCTTATGCCTTCATTCACTACTTGAAAGAAATCGTCATGAAAAAAATTCACCTCTTCGCATATGCCGGTCTGCTCTTGGTTTCTCTGCCAGGTCTTGGACAAAAGAAAAATAATCCCAAAGTAGATCCTTTAAAAACAGAAGTTCAACAAAGTCTAGATGCAAAATTTGCAGAAATGACTGAACTCAGCGATAAAATTTGGGCATTTGAAGAAATTGCTTTTCAAGAAAATCAATCCTCTGCCGCTTTATCTGCCTACGCAGAAAAATTAGGATTTAAGGTGAGCAGAGGTGTAGCAGAGATTCCAACTGCGTTTATTGCAGAGTACGGGTCGGGAAAGCCTATTATCGGAATCATGGGGGAATTTGATGGTCTTCCTGGACTTTCACAAAACAAGGTGCCTTTTAAAAGTCCTCTTCATGCCGGAGCTCCAGGACATGGATGTGGACACAATCTTTTTGGCGTAGCTTCCCTGGGTGCTGCAGCAGCTATTAAAGAATTGATCGCCTCAGGTAAATTAAAAGGGACCATTCGGTTTTATGGAACCCCCGCCGAGGAGAAATACTTTGGGAAACTTTGGATGATTCGAGCAGGGCTCATGGATGACCTGGACTTGATGATGGATTGGCATCCTGCCGATGAAACTAAAACAGAGGTACAAAAAGGTTTAGCCTTAGTCGATTTTATTGTGGAATTTTCTGGACAAGCCGCTCATGCTTCAGGAGATCCTTGGAACGGTCGATCTGCCTCAGATGCTTTAGAGCTTTACACTTCAGGAATCAATTACTACAGAGAGCACATCAAACCTACCGTTCGAATCCATTACCATATCCAAGATGGAGGAAAAGTAGTGAACGTGGTGCCGGATTACAGCAGGTTGTGGGTTCGAGTTCGAGACACAAGCAGAGAGGGCTTGTTGCCGGTCTGGAAGCAGGTGGAAAAAATGGCTTCAGGAGCAGCAATTATGGCCAATGTAGACCATAAGGTCATTTTGGTATCAGGCGTGCACGAAATTTTGGTCAATCGCAGAGGCTCAGAAGTAATGCAAAAAAATATTGAAACTTTAGGAAAAATCACCTACACGCCTGAAGAACAAGAGTTTGCAAAAAAGATCCAAGAAGCAAATGGAAAGCCTCAAGTGGGAGTTATTTCTGAAATTAAACCCATGGAAGAAACGCAGGAACATAGCATGGGTGGAAGTACCGATGTGGGTGACGTCAGCTGGGTGGTACCCACCATTCGTATGGGAGCTACTGTAGCACCTACGGGTACCCCTTGGCATTCTTGGGCCGTAGTGGCCTCAGCAGGCATGTCTATTGGACATAAAGGCATGGGTTATGCCTCCAAAGCTCTGGCAATGACCATGGTTGATCTTTATCAAAACGAAGTGCTAAGAGAGGAAATAAAGTCAGAATTTAAAGCCAAAAAAGGAGATTATGTGTACAAAGGCATCGTTCCTGATGGACCTCCACCTTTGAAATCTGGCTATTAAAAGTGAAGGAAAATAAAGCTTTACTTGGTAAATAATTTTTCCAAGATTTTGTAGGTAATTAAATAGGTGGGTTTGACCCCATCCATCCCCAAGGCTCCAGATGCAAGGGTGCTTCCCGTTTCTAAGGGATTATCGGAGGCATAGTATGCGTATAAAATTTTGATGGAAGATTTTACGTTCCCTCTAATTTTTGAAGCAGCCTGTATGGCTTTTTGGTAATGCGCTCCCTCCATTTCCAAACCTATGGCCTTCCAAGAAGATTGCATAAAATAGGTGAGGATGTCCTTGTTTTGAAGAGAGGTACCTAGCACGGTGATCATGGGGCCTTGGTAAACCCCCAAACCAAAGCCTTTAAAATCTGATTTCTTCAATTCATTTCGAAAAGGATAGTTATCCGCTGTACCTTCAAAAATATGGGCGGTAGGAACCATCAAATCCCCCTTACCTCCATGTAAAATACCTGCCTTACCCATGATGGAAGTAGACATTACATTGAGGGGATATTTTACGCCATCCACCGCATAGGGTTTGAGTAATTCATCAAAGCATTCGTACGCCTGTTCTCCAAAAGCGTAATCCATGACCACAAAAACAGGACATTTTTCCTTTTCCTTGGGCAGTTGTACTCCTGGGATCAAGGAAGATTTTTCCATTTTTGCCGTATCAATGATTTGCGCTCCTATGTTGGTACCTGATTCGTCAGGAAGGTCAGTAAACCCATATTTTTCAGCATATTCTCGAATCCTCCTACCCTCATTTGTTTTGGATTTGATAGAAATTGCAGTAGCAATCTGTCCAATTTCTTCAAAACTCTTAGCACTAAGAGCTTGGTGCGCATAAATAGTATGGAGCACACTATGCAAGTTGGCGGAAATGATGTGAATCGGCCTTTGCAAAAGCCCTTTATGTAAAAGTGTTTCTTTTATTCTATTGGCCCATAATTCTCCATACACGTGGTGGCCAATACGTTCTCTAAGGGTTGCGGAAAAACTAATTTCCCGATCCATACCCTGGCTTGCTTCCTCTAAAGCAAGTTTTCCCAAATGGTAGACAATAGAAAAAAGGCTATGCGTATGGCTGCTTTTTTTGAATTTCTTGACCGCTGCTAAGGTCTCTTCAAAGGTCCTAACCAAAATATGACTCAGGTAGGAAGATGCACTCTCTACGTCCAACTCCTCCCCTGCCTGCTCTTTTCTCACCAACTCTTCCAGCATTTTCCAATTGGCTGAAAGCTTTCCCTTTGGATCTGAACTATTTTGATAAATTTTTCTTGATTCTATGTACAAAAACGTGAGGTGAGTCAAAATATCGTAGATGTCTGATCTTCCCCGAGTCATCTCTACGTACATAATCTGCTCATCTAATCGATAACAATTTCGTTTTCTGCGAGCAGGAATAATGGGCTCTAAATGAGAAGTTTCATAGCCTTCTCGACTAATCAATCGGATGTACCTACATTCCTCAATTCCCTTGGGGAGCCGCTCCATAACATAAAGAAGTCCATCCAATTCAACTTTTTCGGAGTCACTGAGGCTTCCATAAATCTCCGGGCTAAGCACCATGAGTGCTTGGATCAATCCTTCCCCAGAAACCCCCATGGGCTTATAGCTGCCCCTATTATAAAGATGACGCATGGTAATGTAGAGGCGTTCTATGGCTGCCCTAGATTCTTGAGCTCTTGTTCTTTTCATGCGTTTTAAAAATGGTTAAATTCTTCAAATTTAGCCATTTTAATCAAAAGTGGGCTTAAAAAGTCTAAAATCTTCAACGGAATTTCCTCATTGCTCTAGATAATGCTTTGAAAACCATTTGGGATTTTTAGTGCCTAAGTTTTGAGCTTGTCAGCAAAAAGGGTATGTAATTTTTCCACCTTAGGAAGAATAACAAACTGACAATACGCTTGTGTGCTATGGCGTTCGAAGTACTGCTGGTGGTATCCCTCAGCTGGATAAAAATTGGCAAAAGGGGAAATTTCAGTTACTACAGGAGCAGAAAACTTACCAGACGCGTCTAAGGCTTCTTTATGTTGACGCGCATGCTGGTCCTGTCTTTCATCAAGATAAAAAATTACAGATCGATATTGTGGCCCATGATCTGCTCCTTGTCTATTGAGGGTAGTTGGGTCGTGAGTAGACCAAAACACGTCCAACAGGCTGGTAAGGCTAATTATCTGGGGATCATAATAAACCAGGATCACTTCGGCATGACCTGTGGTACCCGTACAAATTTGTTGGTAACTGGGATGATCCACTATCCCCCCCGAGTATCCTGAAATGACCTGGCTTACTCCTATCAGACGAGAAAAAACTGCTTCTGTACACCAAAAACAGCCTCCACCCAAGATAATAGCTTTTAAGCCTGGAGGAATTTGTAGCTCTGTTTTTGGTAATTCTAATCGCAATGACATAGATGTAGTAACGGCCACTAGGCTGGAATGTTTAAGATTTACCAACTAAAACCTTATCTGATTTTTTTGAAGGGAATGGAAATAAAAACTACCCTAATTTCTCCCATTTATAAAGTGAAAGATTAAAGGAGGTAAACTGAATTTTAACCTAATCCCTTGCCATTAATCCCTTAAAAAGACAGATTTAAAAATCTATAGTGAAAATTAAAAATAGAAATAGTAGCTTGGGAGTTGAAGTTAAAAAAAGAAAGAATGAAGAACTATTTTCTCAGCACCATACTCACGATGATGATCTTTGGATGGGTAATGCAGATAAGTTGGGCACAAAGTGATCCAAGTGGAAAACGTAGAGTGACCAGTTCCTTTGCCATTACCAATGCTACTGTCATCAAATCCCCAGGGGATCCTGGAAGCAAGGCTACTGTCCTATTTAAGGATGGAATTATAACAGGAATCGGAGTTGGACTAAGCATACCGAAAGATGCCCAGGTTATCTCAGGAGATTCTCTTTATGTATACCCTGCATTCATAGATGGAGGAAGTAATATTGGGATTTCCAAACCTAAAGAAGCAGAAAGACCTAAAGATCTTGTCACCTCCAATCCTCCAGATGAATTCGCAGGAATTACTCCATGGAGGTTGGCCACTGATTTTTATTCCAACACCAGCACCCAGGTCGACGAATGGAGAAAAGTAGGATTTGCCATGACACAAATCATTCCAGACGGAGGTATGTTACCCGGAAAAACAGCCTTAGTAAGCTTAGGAGATCCCAAATCCATTGCCATCATACAAGCTAACGTGGCTATGGCGGCAAATTTTAGAGGCTCTAGGGGTATGTATCCAGGCACTGTGGCTGGAGTCATGGCCAAGTTTAGAGACGTGTACCAAAACAGCACCCTAGCCTTGGAACATGAAAAAATGTTTGCCTCCGCTGCTGGGGTAAAGCGCCCCCAAACTACCCCTACGCAACTGGCAATGGGACCAGTAGTCCAAAGGCAACTCCCTATTCTTTTCACAGCCAACTCGGAATTAGAAGTCAGAAGAGCCATCTCCTTACAAAAGGAATTGGGTTTTAAGCTTATACTAACCGGCTTAGAAAATTACGATTCGGTCATTGATTTGATCAAAAACTCCGGCACATCGGTAATGTTAAAATTGCAAGTTCCTGACGATAAATCAATTAAATCTCAGAAAGAAGAAGGAGTGACCGAAGCCACCAAGGCGCAATATACCAGAGTAAAAGAGGCTTACGATAATTCTTTAAAGCAAGCTGCTAACCTAGAAAAGGCAGGGGTGTCCTTTGGATTTAGTACCCTAGATACCAAAGCTTCAGACGTACACAAAGCCCTTTCCACCATGATTGCCAATGGATTAAGTGAAAAGGCAGTCCTGGCTGCTTTAACTACAAATCCTGCTTCCGTCCTAGGCATTTCTAGAATTGCTGGTACCCTTGAAAAAGGAAAGTTGGCCAACCTCATCCTAGCTACCGAACCTTTGTTTAAAGAATCTTCCCAAATCAAGCATGTCATTGTAGATGGTTATGTGTTTGACTATGAAGTGAAGAAAAAAGCAAATTCAGCTCCTAATTCTTCTACTAAACCAGAAAATACAGCAATTACGGTAGAAGGCACATGGGAATACCTTTCTGAAACTCCCGCGGGAAGTTCAGGAGGAGAAATAACCATCAAGAAAGAAAATGGTGTGTTGGGAGGTAGTATTACCTACGACGATCCTACAGGATCTGGAAAAGCAAGTGCCCCCATCAAAAATGTAACGCTGACAGGCAAGAACTTGAGTTTTGAATTTGACATTGCAGCAGGAGGCATGAGTTTTACGGTGACTGTATCAGGAGAAGTCAACGGGAAATCCATGGAAGGTAACTTATCCGTGCCTCAAATGGGTTCATTTCCAGTCAAAGCCACACTTTCTTCACCTAGCCAAATCAACTAATTATGAAAAAGATATTTTACCTTCTTTTAGCGTTTTTTGGACTGGGATGTAATTTCTCCCAAGCCCAAGTTCAAAAAGGAAGCGTTTTAATCAAAAATGCTACCGTGCTCACCGTGACCAAAGGCAATTTAGAATCTGCTGATGTATTGGTTCAAAATGGAATCATCACCCAGATTGGTAAAAATATTTCAGCACCTAATGGGGTACAGTCCATAGATGCCACAGGCAAATACCTCATGCCAGGCATCATCGATGCACACTCTCATGTGGCCTTGGATGTAGTCAATGAAGCCTCTGCGCCTATCACTTCAGAGGTTCGAATGAAAGACGTTGTCAATCCTTTTGAAATAGGGATTTACAGGGCCTTGGCGGGTGGAGTCACCGTCTCTCATGCCATGCATGGATCAGCCAATGTGGTGGGAGGTCAAAATGCCACCCTAAAACATCGATGGGGGGCTAAAGACCCTGCAGACATTATCATGCAAGATGCTCCCAGAACCATCAAATTTGCTTTAGGAGAAAACCCAACTAGGGTTCATGGCAGAGGAAATGGGATACAACCCCGATCCAGAATGGGAGTGGAAGCAGTGATAAGAAATGGCTTTAATGAGGCCCTTCAATACAAGAAAGCTTGGGAAACGTTTGCCGCTGCAAAAAATACCAAAGGAAATACCCTCACCCCCCCAGTGTATAGCGAAAGACTTCAGACCTTAGCTGATATTTTAGACGGTAAGGTAATTGTGCATTGCCACTCCTATCGCGCAGATGAAATCTATATGCTTATCAACGTGGCAAAGGATTTCAACATCAAAAAATTAGTGTTCCAGCATACCAACGAAGGATTTAAAGTGGCACCAGAAATTGCAGAGTATACCATGGGAGCCTCTGTTTTTGCCGACTGGTGGGCATACAAAATGGAAGTTTACTATTCTACCGCTTTCAATGCTGCTATTCTTCAAAGAAATGGAGCCATTACTTCTATCAATTCCGACTCGGCCGAACTAATCCGACATCTCTACCATGAGGCGGCTAAAACCCAGCGTTATGGCAGCTTGACGGACGAGGAAGCCTTGGCCATGATCACCATCAATCCTGCCAAGCAACTGGGTATTGATGACAAGGTAGGTTCGATTGAGGTAGGCAAGCAAGGGGACTTGGTCATTTTTGATAGCCATCCCCTATCCTCCTATGCCGTACCTCAAATGACTTTCGTAGATGGAATAAAGTACTTTGATATTGTGGCAGACAAAGACGATCAGCGCCAACTGGTAATTGCTACCGAAATGGTAGAACCTATCTATTTGCGCGCCAATGAGGAAGCGCACCGTTGCATGCAAGATGTAGAAATCTATTTAGATGCCTTCGATGTGGCCTTTTTGAAAGAAAATCATTAATCACCCCGAAAATTCAACATACGTATGAAAAGAATATTAGCATTATTTTGTATGACCTGGATAGCCCTTCTACCAAGTGTGGGAATGGCTCAAATAGACGGGCAATTTGTAAAACCTCGAACAGGGAAGTTTATCCTAAAAAATGCGACCGTAGTGACTGTAACCAAGGGGACGCTGTCCAATGCTTCTGTTTTGTTAGAAAATGGAAAGATTATTGGGGTCGGTGCATCCCTTCCAACTGAAGGAGCTGAAGTTATAGACTGTTCTGGCCTATTTATTTATCCTGGAATGATCGATGGAGGTACCCGACTGGGATTGGTAGAGGTAAGTTCTGTTCCAGAAACGGTAGACTACTCCGATGTAGGGAATGTAACGCCCAACATGCAGGCCTTGACCACTGTGAATCCCAATTCAGAAGCCATAGGAGTTACTCGTGTTTCAGGGGTAACTACCGTATTGACGGTGCCTTCTGGTGGATTATTCCCTGGAACTGCTGCCCTAATCAACTTAAATGGCTACACGCCCGATCAAATGTATGGAGGCTTTAAGGCAGTGGCCATGACCTTCCCTAGTTCCGGAAGAAGAGGGCGCTTCGATAGACGTTCTGAAGAGGAAATCAAAAAGGATGGAGAAAAAGCGTTGAAAGAAGCAAATGAGATATGGGACAATGCCAAAAGCTATTTGGAATTAAAAAATTCCGGTGCTGAACTAAGCTACTTCCCTGAAATGGAGCAGTTATCCAAAGTGATATCAGGTGAACTTCCCCTACTCATCGAAGTAAATGCAGCCTCAGACATCCTCAGTGCTATCCAATGGGTAGAAGGGAAGAATATCAAGGTCATATTTACAGGCATAGCGGAAGGATGGAGAGTGGCAGAACAACTTGCCAAAGCCAAAATCCCAGTAGTCACTGGACCGGTTCAAGATCTCCCTACCAGAGCATCGGATAGATACGATACCCCATATGCCAATGCGGGGATGCTTGCAAAAGCAGGTGTAAAAGTGGCACTGAGAACCGATGAAGAAGAGAATGTTAGAAATCTTCCTTTTCATGCTGCCTTTGCCGCAGCGTATGGATTAGGTAAAGAAGAAGCCTGGAAGGCGGTAACCATCAATCCAGCAGAAATTTTCGGAGTTGCTGACCAGTATGGATCGGTTGAAGTGGGAAAAAAGGCCAACCTCATCGTCTCTACCGGAGATCCTTTCGAAACACGGTCTCAGATTCTACACGTATTTATTGATGGGTACAGAATTCCTTTGTCCAATCGACACATCCGACTGTACCAAGAGTTTTTGGAGAGATCTCCTGGTTTAAAGGCCAATTGACACCTAAGGCCATAGAATTTTTCTATAGCCTTTTTTTAAACACCTGTTGCTTATCCTTATCCCTTTAATACCCCTATGAAGAAAAGTTTTCTTATTCTCATCGCCTCTTCCCTCCTTTCATTGGAAGGACTCGCGCAGCAAGACGGTTTTTTCGCTTCCCAATTGCAGGCACAAAAAAAAATTGAGGAAGATTTTCTCCAAGCTGTTCAACCCGGACGCTTCAAAGTACACCTGACTGAGTTGACCAAAAACCCACACATCGCTGGTACTCTGGAAAACGAATTGGTAAAAGACTACATGGTGCACATCATGTCTCAAGCAGGCATGGAGGTAAAGGTATGGCCCTACGATGTGTATTTACCCAATCATCCCGGTAAATCTGAATTACAAATCATTAGCCCCGTTCAGCTTACCCTTTCTCAAAAAGAAGGGGAACTTGCAGAAGATCCTTTCTCCACAGATCCCAGACTACACCTAGGCTTTAATGCCTTTTCAGGAAGTGGAGATGTCACTGCGGAAGTAGTCTATGTTAACTACGGTACGCGAGAAGATTTCATGAAGCTCGTAGAAATGGGAGTTCCCTTAAAAGGAAAAGTTGCCATCGCTCGCTATGGAGGCAACTTTCGTGGCTACAAGGCCAAGTTTGCTGAGCAGCAAGGCATGGTGGGCTTGGTGGTGTACACCGATCCCAAAGACTCTGGATTTACCAGAGGAGATGTCTATCCCAAAGGCCCTTATTACAACGAAACCACCATCCAACGAGGTTCCATGCTGACCTTGGATTTTACGGGTGATCCCCTGACACCCAACCGTCCTGCTCTACCCTTGGATGGTCCAGTAAAAATCAAGCGTGACAACCCGGCCTCCGTCGACTTTCATACCATCCCGGTGACTCCGATTGGTTATGGGGCTGCCAAAGAGATCTTGAGCAGAATGACGGGTGCAGATGTGCCTGCAAGTTGGCAAGGAGGATTGCCTTTCCCTTACAAGCTGACTGGCGGTTCTGACTTGAAAGTTCGGGTCATGGTGGATCAAAAGCCAGAATTTATACGTGCCAATAACGTGGTTGGAACCTTCATTGGAAAAGACCATCCTGACGAGTGGATCATCCTAGGTAGTCACTACGATGCCTGGTCATTTGGTGCTACGGATCCCAATTCCGGCACAGCCATGTTGCTGACCTTTGCGGAAGCCTTGGGTGAGTTGTACAAAAATGGCCAAAAGCCTTCCCGATCCATCCTGATTGGACATTGGGATGCCGAAGAGCAGGGCGTGATTGGATCTACCGAATGGGTGGAACATTTGCGAGAAGAGTTGGGTGCAAAAGCCATTTCCTACATGAACTTTGATGGAGGTGCCTCGGGTAGAAATTTTGGTGCTTCAGCAGCGCCGACCTTAAAGAAATTGATCGTTGATGCCTCCAAAGAAGTTATCTATCCTGATTCCTCTAAAACGGTGTTTGAAATTTGGGCAGGAAAAAATGCAGAGCCAGGCATTGGAAATCTGGGTGGTGGCTCCGACCACATTGCCTTCTACATGCATGTGGGCATTCCATCGTTGAGTGGCGGCTCTGGAGGCACCACTGCCTACCACTCCAACTACGACAATATCCACTATTACAGCAAGTTTTCTGATCCAAGCTTTAAGATGGGTGGTGCTGTGGCGCAAGTGTTTGGGCTAGTTGCGATTCGTCAAGCGAATGCCACCATCATTCCCTACGATGTGCCTCGCTATGCCAAAGATTTGAAAGGACACTTTGCACAAGCTGTGGCCAACGTGAAGGGAATGGATCCCAATTTCAGCGGATTTGATCAGGTAGAAGGGGCATTAAAAGAGTTGGAAGCCCGATCCGAGGAATATCAAAATGCGCTTCAAAACGCCATGGCATCGGAAAAGCTAACAGCAGCGCAACTGAAAAAAATCAATACCGGGTTGATCGGTTTGGAAAAAAGCTGGATAGACCCCAAGGGCATGTACTACGGTGAATGGTACAAGTCGCTTTATGTATGCAACGATCCTTTCTCAGGCTATGCCTCTTGGATTCTTCCTGGAATTCAATACGAAGTGGCCATAGGAAATACAACACGCCTCGAGGAATGGGATACCCGCTATGCAAAGGCAATACTCGACCTAAGCAACAAGGTAAAGAACCTTAGCAGTATGTTAGTCAATTAACGCTGAAAAAAGCAAAATTAAGTCGTCAGGAAATCTTGGCGACTTTTTTTATTCAGTCCCTTTTCCTGCGTATAGGTCGTACTTCAACAAGCGACAGTCGATCGTTCCGTTCCAGAACTCGATGCGTCGGCTGGCCTTTAAACCAACTTTTTTAGCCAAGTCCAAGTTGCCCGTGAAAATATACCCTCGGTAACCCGCACAGTTTTGTTTCATAAAGTCCCCCATGCGCTTGTAGGTTTCTTCCAATTCGGTAAGATCCCCCAATCGCTCACCGTATTCGGGATTGAAAAAAATGACCCCTCTTGGCTTTTCTGGAATCTCCGTTTCTGCAAAATCCCCCGTCTGAAAATCAATAAGGTCTTCTACCCCTGCATAAGCCGCATTCTCTCTGGCAAAGGTGATCGCTTGCAGGGAAATATCAGAGGCAATGATATTTACGCCTGGGTTGGCGATGATCTTTTGCTCCAACTTTCGCTTTTTCGCTTGAAAAGACGCTTCAGAATACCCTAAGATGGATTGAAAGGAATAGGTATCCCGGTACAATCCCGGGTAGCGCTTGCTGGCCATTAAGGCCGCCTCAATGGCCAAGGTACCAGAACCACACATGGGATTGATAAAAGGTACTCGGGTATTCCACTCCGTAGCATAAATGGTGGCGGCGGCCAAAGCCTCCATCATGGGTGCCTTTCCAGGGATCTTGCGGTACCCGTGCTTGGCCAGGGTTTCCCCAGAAGTATTCAAGTAGACGATGGCTTGCGTTTCTTTCCAATACACTTGAATCACTAAGCCTGAAAAATCCGAACCGGAATCCGGTCTCCTCCCCTTCAACTCCCGAAAGCGATCCACAATGGCATCTTTTACCTTCACATTCACAATCAGCGGCGTGGTGATGGACTCATTTTCAGCGACCGAATTAACTGAAAAATAGCCGTCCACATCCAAATACTCCTCCCAAGGGATGGCCTTGAATCGGCGGTAGATGTCATCTGCATTCCGGAGGTAAAAAGATTTGATTTCATACAAGACATGGGAAGCCGTCCGCAGGTGCAAGTTGAGGTCCATGCATTCCTCAAGCGAAGCCAGAATCTCGATGCCGGTCCGGCGGATTTCTACAGGGAAAAACCCTAATTCACGAATCTCCTGCTCTAAGTAACTGACCGAACGGTCCTTGCAGGTAATAAAAACCTTTCCTTTGGTATTGAAATCAAGCATACACAAAAGTACAAAACAGGAAAGGGAATACCCGAAAAAAAATCCGTCCATTCAACTAACCCTTCTTGCGTACACTTCAACTTGTTTTTGTATCTTGATTTCGAATCGAGTCTTGTCCAACCGTGCAAAACTTGTTATTGCAATAAACCCAACTTCATGAATACACGCATTTTTATGGCCTGTTTGGTCTTTCTATTGGCTCTGCCAAGCCTTGCACAGGAAGCCCAATGGAAGCCCCTCTTCAATGGCAAAGACCTGAGTGGCTGGAAAACTGTGGCAGGAAAGGCAGAGTTTGCAGTAAAAGATGGGACCATTGAAGGTACGGCCGTCTATGGTACCGGGAATACCTTTCTCATTACAGAAGATACCTATGGGGATTTTATCCTCGAACTGGAACTCAAAATTAGCCATACTTCTTCCAATAGTGGAATTATGGCCCGCGGTCAATACGATCCAACTAAGAATGAGGGCAAGGGTCTCGTGTTTGGCTATCAAGTGGAAGCCGATCCCACCTCACGAGCCTGGTCAGGAGGGATCTACGACGAAGCCCGACGGGGATGGTTTTATCCTTTGGACCTCAATCCTACTGCCAAATCGGCCTTTAAACTAGGTGAATGGAATCATTACCGCATAGAAGCCATAGGCAACACCCTCAAAACCTGGGTCAATGGCCAAGAGGTAGCTTACTTTGTGGATGACCTAGATGCCAGAGGATTTATTGGACTTCAGGTGCACAGCATCCAATCCAAGGAAGACGAAGGCAGAAAAACCTATTTTAGAAACATCCGAATTCAAACGGAAAACCTACACCCCATCCCCTTCAAAAAGCCCGTTTTTGTAGTCAGCACCGTAAAAAATGAGTTGACACCAGAAGAGAAATCCCAAGGTTGGAAATTGTTGTTTGATGGACAAACGAGCAAGGGCTGGGTAGGCGCCTACAAGGATGCCTTCCCTGAAAAAGGTTGGAACATTGAAGATGGTATCCTCCAAATTCAAAAATCCGATGGCAGTGAATCCATGTCTTTCGGGGATATCGTCACCACCGAGCAGTACAAAGCATTTGATTTGGCTTTTGATTTCAACCTCAGCGAAGGCGCCAACAGTGGGATCAAGTACTTTGTCACCCTTTCCGAAGGAAATACGGGCTCGGCCATTGGCCTAGAATACCAAATCCTGGACGATGCCCTCCATCCCGATGCCAAGATGGGCAGAGATGGCAACCGAACCCTCGCCTCCTTGTATGACCTGATTAAAGCCGAAAAGCAAGCCCGATTTGTGCGTAAACCAGGCGAATGGAATCAGGGTAGAATCGTAGTGTATCCGGACAATAAGGTGGAGCATTACCTCAATGGGGTCAAAGTGCTCGAATACCAAAGAGGATCCCAAGCCTACCGAGATCTGGTCGCCATCAGCAAGTATGTGGTCTGGAATAAATTTGGCGAAGCCGAACAAGGCCGTATTCTCCTCCAAGATCATGGAGATGCGGTGCAATACAAAAACATCAAAATCAAAACCCTGAAGTAAATCAGGGAAGCCAATACCACCATGAGCAAATCAAACAGAAGAGAATTCATCAAGAAAAGTGCGGTTGCAACCCTTGGGTTAGCCTCCCTAGGTTCACTGGCCTTTTCGCCCACATCCTATGCCCGCATCCTGGGTGCAAACGACCGACTGAATGTCGCCATTGCTGGCTTGGGAAGGCGTTTAGGTGCATTTTACGAGCCCATAGGATTGAAAAGCAGCAATGTCAATTTGCTTTACCTCTGCGATGCCATGCAGTCCCAGATACCCAAGGCAGCGAAAAATTTTGAACAATGGATCGACTACCAACCCAAGCAAGAGCAAAACATCTTCAAAGTATTGGACGACAAGGAGGTCGATGTGCTCATCAATGCCACACCTGATCATTGGCATGCACCAGGTACCTGGCTTGCCTTGGAGCGAGGAAAGCATGTCTATGTAGAAAAACCCTGTTCCCACAACCCTCGTGAAGGAGAGGTACTCGTCGCGCTACAGAAGAAATACAACAAGGTGGTACAAATGGGCAACCAGCAGCGCTCCGCCCCTGAGAGTAGAGAAATCATCCAAGCCATACACGAGGGCGTCATTGGTAAGGTGTACTTCGCCAAGGCCTTTTACAGCAATTCCCGAGGAGCCGTACCTAACCCTGTCCAACAAGAAGCACCGGCAGGCTTGGATTGGGAGCTTTTCCAGGGTCCAGCGCCTCGGAAACCCTATTTCCACGATACTTGGGATTACAATTGGCATTGGTACGGTTGGGATTACGGTACCGCAGAAACGGGCAATAACGCTACCCATGAATTAGATATCGCCCGATGGGCCTTGCAAGTGGATTTTCCTACAGCAGTCTCCGTAGTAGCCGGAAAAATGCATTTCCCCGAAGACGGATGGACCATGTACGACACCATGGATGCTACCTTCCAATTTGGAGAGGGAAAAGTCATACAATGGGATGGAAAAAGCCGAAACAACTACAAAACCTATGGTTCGGACCGAGGAACGATTATTTACGGTTCGGAGGGTACCGTCTATGTAGACCGTGGTGGATACCGACTACACGATCGCTCTGGCAAAGAAATTAAATCCAACCAAGCCAATAACAACGAAGGAGGCACTGCTCTTGGCGGTGGTGGCGACATGAGCACCTTGCATATTGTCAATTTCTTCAACGCAGTTCGAGGAACAGCAAAACAAAACTCGACCATTGAAGAAGGGGCCGTATCTACCCTATTATGTCATCTCGCCAATATCAGTTACCGTACCGGAGAGGCTTTGACTTGCGACCCGAAAAATGGACACATCCTCAATTCCCCAAAGGCCATGACGCTGTGGACTCGAGAATACGAAAAGGGCTGGGCTCCACCAGCAATTTAAATCACTGATTGGTTGATTGAATCTTGCTACAGAAAGATTTATTCCAGTGTAATTTCAATTAAGTTTTAGTTTAATACATACAACATATTTTCTTGTTATTTAGTTACTTAATTAAAAATGTTAAGCTCAAATCAGCAGGCTTCCTTTCTTTCGGATGATTTTTTATTGAAGAATAAATTTGCCCAAATGCTTTATCAGGACTACGCCAAGTCCTTACCCATCATAGATTACCACAACCACCTTTCTCCTGCTGAAATCGCCTCCAACCGAAAGTTTGACAACATCTCAGACTTGTGGCTGGCAGGGGATCATTACAAGTGGAGGGCCATGCGAACCCTCGGAATAGACGAGCATTACATCACTGGAAATGCGTCAGCGAAAGAGAAGTTTGAAAAATGGGCGTATACGCTTCCCTACACGCTACGTAATCCACTTTTCCATTGGAGCGCTTTGGAGTTGAAACGCTACTTTGGCATCGACCAACTCCTCAATCCGAGCAATGCCAGTCAGATTTACGCAGAAACCAAAGGAACCTTGCAGCAGGAATCTTTCCGAGTGCGGGGGCTCCTAAACCACATGCAGGTGGAAGTGGTGGCTACCACAGATGACCCCACCGATTCGTTGGAGCACCATTTTGCCTTTCATCGGGAAGGTTCTTCCCTACAACTCTACCCTACCTTTCGGCCTGACAAAGCTTTCGGCATTGAACAGCCTGAACACTACAAAACCTATTTGCAAAAACTGGGATTAGTCGTCGGATTTGAGGTCAACTCCTTTGACACCTTGATGGAAGCCCTCTTCAACCGTATGGATCACTTTCATGCGCATGGATGCCGTGTCTCCGACCACGGGCTATCCCGCCTCTATTTTTCAAAGAATCAAGGATTATCTCTGGACCGCATCCTAAGGAATACCCTGAAGGGACAATTGCCCAATGCTGAAGAATTGGAACATTTCAAGTTTGAAGTGCTGTTCCAACTTTCCAAGCGCTACCACGCCAAGGGATGGGTGCAGCAATTTCATTTGGGGGCATTGCGCAATACCAATGAGCGCATGCTGCAGCAACTTGGACCTGATACAGGCTTCGATTCCATCGGAGATTTTGACCAGGCAAGCACGTTGGCCGCTTACTTCAATGCCTTGGATAAGACCGATCAACTTGCAAAAACTGTCATTTACAACCTGAATCCCCGGGACAATGAAGTGTTTGCATCCATGATTGGAAACTTCAATGATGGATCTATCAAAGGAAAAATGCAGTATGGATCAGGATGGTGGTATTTGGATCAAAAAGACGGCATGGAAAAACAACTCAACGCGCTCTCCAACCTAGGGCTCTTGAGTTGCTTCATCGGCATGCTCACCGATTCCAGAAGTTTTCTTTCTTTCCCAAGACACGAGTATTTTCGTAGGATCCTTTGCAATTTGTTTGGTCAAGAAGTAGAGCGCGGGGAATTGCCTTGGGATGAAAAGTGGCTGGGAAAAATTATTCAAGACATCTGCTACCACAATGCCAAAAACTACTTCAACTTTAGTTCCCAAAACTTTAACCTCTCCCAATGAATCCCACAAATCCATTTGACCTAAGCGGAAGGAAAGTCCTTTTTTCAGGAGCAACGGGGGTTCTGGGTACCTCTATGGCCCTTTACCTTGCGCAGCAAGGGGCAGAACTTTTACTCTTAGGAAGATCTCCCCAGAAAGTAAATGCCCTGCGAGATCAAATCCTCGCCCAAGGCGGCAAAGCCTGGGGCTATTACGCAGATGTAACAGATGAGAAATCCCTTGAGAAAGTTGCCCAATTAGTCTCTGCTCAACACGAATCCATAGCCATACTGATCAATGCTGCGGGGGGGAATATGCCTGGAGCGGTAATTCGACCCGAGCAAACTTTTTTGGATTTGGATACGGAAGCCTTAAAGCAAGTGGTGGACTTGAATTACCTGGGTACAGTTTTTCCAATCAAGGCTTTCCTACCCCTACTGCTTAAAAATAACAGCGGTACCATCCTCAATATCAGTTCCATGGCTGCTTCTCGACCTATGACACGAGTAATGGGCTATGCCTCTTCTAAGGCTGCTATTGACAACTTGACCAAATGGCTAGCGGTAGAGCTCGCCACCAAATATGGCCCTAGCTTTCGCGTGAATGCCTTGGCCCCAGGATTTTTCCTCACTGAACAAAACAGAACCCTTCTTACCGAGATAGATGGAAGTCTCACGCAACGTGGAAACCAAATCATCAGCCATACCCCTATGAATCGATTTGGACAGCCTGAAGATTTATTGGGTGCCTTACATTGGCTATGCAGCGATGCCTCATCCTTCGTAACGGGCAGTGTGGTTGCCGTGGACGGTGGCTTTAGTGCCTATGCTGGAGTTTAAAATTAGTGATTGAATTCAACCCTCAAATCAAATTGCCATGACCTATAAGATGGAACAAACCATGCGCTGGTACGGTCCAAAGGACCCCGTAAGTCTTCAAGATATCCGACAGTCTGGCGCTACGGGAATAGTTACCGCGCTACACCATATTCCCAATGGGGAAGTTTGGTCAAGGGAAGAAATTAGTATTCGAAAAAAGACAATTGAGGAAGCTGGCCTGACCTGGTCTGTGGTAGAATCCGTACCTGTTCACGAACAGATTAAAACAAGGTCTGGCAACTATCTCCAACTAATCGAAAATTACAAGCAAACCTTACGAAACCTGGCTGCTGAGGGAGTGTATACCGTTTGTTACAACTTTATGCCGATTTTGGATTGGACACGTACCAACCTAGAATACCTGCTCCCGAACGGTGCTAAAGCCTTACTTTATGAGAAAAAAGCGGTGATTGCCTTTGACCTATTCATCTTGCAACGACCTGAAGCGCGACAAGAATACAGTCCAGAAGAAATTGCTACCACCGAAACCTACTACCAGAATCTTAGCCTAGAATCCAAGCAGCTTATTTTGGATAATATTCTAAAGGGTCTTCCAGGCTCAGAAATTGGGTATACTTTAGAGGAATTTCGCGAAATGCTGAAAACCTATTCTGGAATCGATGCAAATAAACTTGCAGAACACCTGCGCCTATTTTTAGATGCCATCACCCCAGTAGCAGAAGAAGTGGGTTGCTTTCTATGTATTCATCCAGACGATCCCCCTTTTTCCTTGTATGGATTGCCTAGAGTTGTCAGCACAGCGGCAGATGCCAGAAGAATCCTCAGCCAAACCCCTAGCCAGCACAATGGACTTACCTTTTGTACCGGCAGTTATGGGGTACGAGAAGACAATGATCTACCTGCCATGGTCAAAGAATTTGGAGAACGCATTCATTTTCTCCATCTGCGAAGTACCCGAAGAGATGCGGAAGGAAATTTCTACGAAGACAACCACCTGGAAGGCAATGTAGACATGGTAGCAGTCATACAAGAAGTACTACGGTGGCAAGAAATACGAAAAAAGAGAATTCCTATGCGCCCGGACCATGGGCACCAACTCCTCGACGACCTACACAAGACGTCTGCTAACCCAGGATATACAGCCATTGGCAGGCTAAAGGGCTTGGCGGAGCTTAGAGGGGTAGAAGAAGCCTTGCTTTGGATGAGAGATAAAAAGAAATCTTAATCAGATTTACTCTTTCCACACAAATGGCTCGATACAAGGCTTTAAATTTAAACCGATATGGCATCATTCTACTCCAAAAGAGATCTTTATTACCAGTTGTTTGAAAACCAAAATTGCCTGGAACTAACTTCCTATCCCTATTTTTCTGATCATTCCTATGAAACCTTCACCCTGGTCTTGGATGCTGCTGCCCAGCTTGCAGAAAAATCCATGTACCCCATTTTTAGAGAGATGGATAGGCAAGAACCACAATGGACACCAGGAGAAGTCAAGGTTCATCCCGATTTGAAGGCCATCATCCGGCAATTTGGCCAAGACGGTTGGATCAATGCCATTTTCTCCTACGAAGAAGGGGGACAGCAACTTCCATGGACCATTCATATGGGGGCAGGATTTATTTTTCAAGCTGCAAATTATTCTGCCAGTGTGTTTCCTTTTTTAACTACTGGAGCCGCCAACCTCATTCGTACCTTTGGATCCAAAGAATTACGAGATTCCTATACCCCAAAAATGTATAGCGGGGAATGGCAAGGTACCATGGCTTTGACCGAACCTGACGCGGGAAGTTCCCTTTCTGACTTGAGTACCAAAGCCTCTCCAACACCAAAAGAAGGGGTCTATTCCATACAAGGACAGAAAATATACATCTCCGCAGGGGACCACAATGCCTGTGAAAATATCATTCATTTGATGCTTGCCAGAATAGAGGGAGCCCCTCCAGGGACCAAAGGCATTTCTCTATTTGTAGTACCCAAAATCCGATTAGATGGTACGGCAAACGATGTGCTCACTCAAGGCATTTATCATAAAATGGGGTACAAGGGTGCTCCTATTGTTCATTTGATGATGGGTAGCGAAGGAGCTTGTGAAGGATATCTTGTGGGAGAACCCCACCAAGGACTTAAGTACATGTTTCAGATGATGAACGAAGCCCGCTTAGGAATTGGGATGAATGCCACCGCCATTTCAACTGCAGCCTACCAAGCTTCTCTAGGTTATGCGAAGCAGCGTCCTCAAGGAAGAAGGCTGACGGAAAAAGACATTTCCAAAGCGCAAGTACCTATCATTGAGCATGCAGATGTGAAGCGAATGCTTCTATTTCAAAAAAGTATGTGCGAAGGATCTTTGGCCTTGCTCATCTACTGTGGACTCATAGCAGACAAAGTATCACAAGAGACCCGTTTGGAATTAAAAAAAGAAGGGGAACTCCTCTTAGACGTTCTGATTCCTATAGCAAAAACGTACCCCTCGGAAATGGGTATACAAAGTACCTCCATGGCCATTCAAGTCTTGGGTGGTGCCGGGTATACCACAGATTTTCCAACCGAACAGTACTTTAGGGAGTCAAGAATACATCCCATACACGAAGGGACCACGGGAATTCATGGATTGGACTTGCTAGGCAGAAAACTATTTTTGGAAGATGGCCTAGGCTGGAAAATGCTACACAAAGAAATGGAAAAATCCCTACAAGAAGCTCTAGTTTTTGAAGAATTAAAGACGATTACCACTTCCTTCCAGCATTATTTCCAATCCTTTTTCCAAGCTACTGTACGCTTACTAGAGAAAAGAGACCTAGGTCCTCTTGTGCTGTTGGCAGACGCCACCCTTTTCCTAGAAGCCGCTGGCATACTCTGCCATGCCTGGATGTGGCTAAAGCAAGCAAGTACCTCTCAAAAAGCCTTACTTCAAGATGCTAAAGATCCTGATTTTCATTTAGGGAAAATAGAAACGGCAAGGTATACCATGGAATACGAATTGATCAAGTTAAAGGGTCTCATGGAACGTTTTACTGCTTCTTCCTATCCTACCCTTTCCATGAAAAATGAGTGGTTTTGATGTATTTTTACCATTCAACAGCAGTTATTGAGTCTAGAAGAAAATTAAAAATGAATTCCTATTTCATTCAATTGATAAACGTCCATAATTTCTAAAATAGATCCATGAAAAGAGTTTTAGTAAGTGGAGGAGCTGGATTTCTAGGTAGTCACCTTTGTGATCGACTACTTCTAGAAGGGAATTATGTCCTTTGCATGGATAATTTTTTCTCAGGGAATAAGCAAAACATTGAAAAACAATTAGAAAATAGAAATTTTGAGTTGATTCAGGAGGATGTTAGAAAGCCCTTGACCCTACAAGTAGATGAAATCTACAACTTGGCATGTCCTGCTTCTCCACAACTTTACCAAAAATACCCCATAGAAACCTTTACCACTTCCATTCTTGGAGCCATGAATTTGCTTGAGCTTGCCAAAGTCAATCGGTCAAAAATCCTTCAAGCCTCTACTTCCGAAGTATATGGAAACCCCGAAATCCATCCTCAACCGGAATCCTATTTTGGAAATGTAAATCCTATAGGCCCACGGGCCTGTTACGACGAAGGGAAAAGAGGAGCAGAAACCTTATTTTTTGATTACTTCAGAATGCATGAGGTCCCCATAAAAGTGATGCGGATATTCAATACTTACGGACCTCGCATGAGCGCTAAAGACGGCAGAGTAGTCTCCAGTTTAATTCAACAAGCCTTGAAGGGAGAAGACCTAAGTATACTAGGTGACGGATACCAAACCCGATCTTTTTGCTATGTGGAAGACACCATAGAAGCCATGATAAGGCTGATGAAAACTCCAAAAAATATTACTGGCCCTATCAATATTGGAAATTCCAATGAGTGCTCTATTCGGGAGTTGGCACACCTTATTCTAGAACTTACCCAAAGTAAAAGTAAGTTGATTTTTCTCCCCTCTTCACCCGATGACCCCAAACAGCGAAAACCTGAACTTTTACGTGCAAAGAAAGAGTTGAATTGGGAGCCTCGGATTTCTTTAAAAGAAGGATTACAAAAAACCATAGCCTATTTTGAGGCCAGCTTGAATCCGTCTGAAACTCTTTGATCCTTGCCTGCGGCTAAGATATAAAAAGAAGTACTTTTGCAAATCATTTAATCTCTGGAATTTCCTTTTCCTATGGATAACTTAATCAATCATCCTGGCATTATCATCGGATTTAGTGCGATTGTTCTGTTCATGCTTTTGTTGGACCTAGGGATATTTAATAAAAAAAGCCATGTGATCTCCAACCAAGAAGCCGCTATTTGGTCTTTGGTATGGATAGGAATTTCCATGATTTTCAGTATTTTCATCTTCATCGTCACCGACGAGAAATACGCCTTGGAAAAGTTTTCTCAGTACCAGGCTGCTTATTGGATAGAAAAGGCACTTTCAGTAGACAATTTATTTGTATTCATTTTAGTTTTTGGCTACTTCAATGTCCCACGAGAACTTCACCACAAGGTACTTTTTTGGGGGATTATTGGAGCATTGCTGATGCGAGCCATCTTCATTTTTGCAGGCGTGGGTATCATCAACCTCACCTTCCTTCCAGAAATGAATTTATTTGGCCATTACGTTAAAATTAATGCTGTTTTGACTGTTTTTGGCTTTTTCCTTATTTATGCAGGAATTAAATCCTGGTTTGCTAACGACAAGGACGACCAGGAAAAAGACTTCAGCAAGAGCCCAGGAGCCCAAGTCATCCACAAACTATTTAAAGTGAGTAAGGAATACAATGGGGGAAATTTCTTCACCATCGAAAATGGGGTCAAGGTGGCCACTCCCCTATTGGTAGTGGTAGCGGTCATTGAATTCACCGATTTGATTTTTGCCGTGGATTCCATCCCTGCCATTTTTGCCATTGCTCCGGATGATCCATTCATTCTGTATACCTCAAATATTTTTGCAATTCTAGGGCTACGTTCCTTGTATTTTCTGTTAGCCAACTTCATCCACATGTTTAGCCGATTGAAGTTCGGCTTAGCCATCATTTTGGCTTTCATTGGAATCAAAATGATCATATCTCCATTTCCATCAATTCACATATCCTCTCCTCTTTCGCTATCCATAGTTGGAGGAATATTAATCATCTCGGTAGCTGCTTCTATCCTATTTCCGATCAAGGAAGAAGCGAAAGGTTAATCCAAAAAAAAGACCGCCTTCCTCGGCGGTCTTTTTTTTAGTATCCCAAGGTCTTCAGCATACTTTCTTCTTTTTGATCGGAAGCAAACAACCAGTGCTTGACTTCACCCTTTTCGTCCCGATCAATTAGCACATGTTTGGGCGCTGGGATCAAACAATGCTGAATGCCGCCATACCCCCCGAGAGACTCTTGATAGGCACCGGTATGGAAAAAACCAATGTACTGCTGCTTCTTTTCGACCAACTTGGGCAAATAGATATTGAATTGGTGGGCTTCTGAATTGTAATAATCCATGCTATCGCAAGTCAGACCTCCCAAGGAAATGTTGTGGTATTCTTCCTCCCAGTTGTTGACTGCAAGCATGATGTACTTTTGATTCAATCCCCAGCTATCTGGGAGTTGAGTGATGAAGGAACCATCAATCATGTACCACAATTCCTTGTCATTTTGAAGTTTCTCAGCCAAAATAGAGTACAAAACAGCCCCACTTTCTCCTACCGTATAGCTTCCAAACTCAGTAAAAATATTGGGTTCGGTGGTATTGTTTTTGGCACACATCCACTTGATATTTTTTACGATTTGATCGGCCATATATTGGTAATCGTAATCGAAAAATACGTTGGTTTTGATGGGCCATCCCCCGCCAATATCCATGGCATCTAGACTAGGGGCTACCTTTTTGAGTTCTACATATTTTTGAATAAAACGGGTCAATTCAGACCAATAGTAAGCGGTATCCTTGATGCCAGAATTGATAAAAAAATGAAGCATTTTTAAGCTTACCTGTGGATTATTTTTAATTTTTTGTTCGTACAAAGAAATGATATCGTTGTAGCGAACGCCCAACCTTGAGGTATAAAATCCAAACTTGGGTTCCTCATCCGCAGCAATTCGAATCCCTACTTGAAAAGGGACCTTGACGTGCTCCAAATAGTAATCGATTTCGGTGAGATTATCTAAAATGGGTATGCAATTGACAAAACCATCGTTGAGCAAGGCAGAAACATACTCCTTGTATTTTTCCCGCTTGAAGCCATTGCAAATGATATAGGTATCCTTTCGGATCTTTCCTTTGGCATATAGACTTCTCACCAGAGGAATATCAAAAGTGGAGGAAGTCTCAAGATGGATATCGTTTTTCAAGGCCTCGTCCAGAACAAAGCTAAAGTGAGAAGATTTGGTACAATAGCAATAGGTATACTTTCCCTTGTATTGGTGGGTTTGCATGGCATTTGAAAAGTACTTTTTCGCCTGCTGTATACTTTCAGAAATTTTTGGCAGATAGGTCAACTTCAACGGTGTCCCATAGGTCTCAATGATTTCCATCAGATTGACTCCATTGAAAAAAAGATTGTTGTCTTCAACGGTAAATTCCTTGGTAGGAAAATCAAAAGTCTGCTGGATCAAATCAATGTATCTATTCATGTACCAATCAGGTTTAATTTTAAGATAAGGGTGCAAAAATTGCGCTTTTATTCACAGTTATCAAATGATTAGGAGATAAAAACCCCGAGAATTTCCATTTTAAAAAAATTATACCGCTCCTTTTCCTTAAAAGAAGCAGGTCCCCATTAGTTTTTGCTTATTTTCTGTGTAAAAAATCTAGGGGAATTTAGAAATTCAAGGGTAAGAATTAATCCCAATTGGCTATTTTTACCTTTACCAACCCAAGTATATCTTAGCCATGAGAAAAATCTCCCTTGTAGAGGTACGTTCTGAAATCGCTGCTGGCACCCGAGGAGCTAGCCTTGGGGTAGATGCCCTTAAAATTGCAAGCTTAGACAAAAAATCAAATTTTTTCTCTCGGTTTGAACCCATAACTGTTACGGATGCCAATAGCTTTCTTTGGAAGGGCAACAAGCATCCCTTTGCCAATTACATTGACGGAGTGTATCAAGTAATCAAAAACGTCTATTCCACCATAGAGTCCCTTCGCTTAGAAAAGAAATTTCCCATCGTATTGGCAGGAGACCATAGCACCGCCGCAGGAACCATCATGGGCATCAAAGGAGCCCATCCTGACAAACGACTCGGCGTGATCTGGATAGATGCCCATGCGGATTTACATACCCCCTACACCACCCCTTCAGGCAACATGCACGGGATGCCTTTGGCCATCGCTGCACAACTGGATAATTTGCCCTGCAAGCAAAATCAACCTTCTTCTGAAACGATTTCCTACTGGGAAAGAATAAAAAAAATAGGTGGGGATTTTCCGAAAATTGACCTAAAAGACATCGTATACCTTTCCTTACGAGACACGGAAGAAGCTGAAAATTTTCTAATCGCTTCGCATGGGATTTCTACCTTTAGAACCGAGGAGATCCAAGAACTCGGGGTCCATGAAGTTGCAAGGAAAACCCTTGAATTACTAAAAGATTGCGATCAGCTCTACATATCCTTTGATGTGGACAGCTTGGATTCCTCCATATCCAAAGGGACTGGGACACCGGTACCCCATGGTTTGAGCGTATCGGAAGCCATTGCCTTAAATGCAGAATTGATCAAAGACAAGCGGGTATGTTGTTGGGAAATCGTAGAAGTTAATCCAACTCTAGATACAGAAAATACCACAGCTGAAATCGCCTTTGAAGTTTTAGAAATCACCACTCAGTCTCTGGTTCTTCATTTTTAGAACTTGGATTCCTTTATCTTTTGGGGCCAAGCAATTATTCAATTCAGAAATTCCTACGCGGTAAGGCTAAGAAAGACCTGCGTAGAGATCCCATCAAACCACTTCTACTAAATTTAGGGGAGGGTGCTATGTATTCTTGTTGTCGGTCTTAACTTTGCTTTTCAATTCAGCACCTGCCTCGTGGGAAAATATTCCGCTGCTTGTGCTATCCAAGAGTAAAATCCAGGGAAAAACCCTTTCTCGAGGTTCAGGTCTTTCAGATTAACTAACAGGGATGAGTTTGCAAGAATCCATTATTCAAGGTATCCAAGATGCTTTTATGGCATGCTACCAGCATGCCATAGACTTAGAGCAAGTGAGCCTATCTCCTACCAAAAAGGAATTTAGTGGAGATTATACTTTCGTGGTATTTCCTTTTTTGAAGATTTCTCAGAGCAGCCCTGAAGCTACGGCCCAACAAATTGGGCAGTACTTGAAAGCACATGTCTCCTCGGTACGGGATTTCAATGTGGTCAAAGGATTTTTAAATCTAGAAGTTGCCCAGCAGCAATGGCTGGAATTGTTTACTTCCCTTTATACCGCACCTTCTCTGGGTCAACTTCCAGCAAATGGTAAAAAAGTGATGGTAGAGTATTCCTCACCCAATACCAACAAACCCCTGCATTTGGGGCATTTGAGAAATAATTTTTTAGGTTTTTCCATTGCCGAAATTCTCAAGGCTAGTGGCTACGAAGTGATCAAAGCCAACTTGGTCAATGACCGGGGAATTCACATTTGCAAATCTATGGTGGCTTACCTTCATCATGGAAATGGGGAAACTCCCGCATCTTCTGGACTTAAAGGAGATCACTTGGCTGGAAAATATTATGTCCTTTTCGATTCCCTTTATAAAAAGCAGCAAAAGGAACTCATGGAGCAGGGAAAATCTGAAGAGGAGGCAAAAAAAACTGCCCCCATCTTAGTAGAAGCCCAAGAAATGCTCAGAAAATGGGAGGACCACGATCAGGAGGTGATCTCCCTTTGGAAAACCATGAATACTTGGGTGTATGCAGGTTTTGAGGAGACCTACCGTAACATGGGAGTGGACTTCGACATCACCTATTACGAGTCAAACACCTACTTACTTGGCAAAGACATCGTAGAAGAGGGATTATCTAAGGGTGTTTTTTACAAGAAACAAGACGGCTCAGTTTGGGTAGATCTCAGTGCAGAAGGGTTGGACGAAAAGTTAGTTCTCCGAGGCGATGGTACCTCCGTATACATTACCCAGGACATGGGTACTGCTGACTTAAAATACAAAGATTTTCATATTGATAAATCAGTATATGTAGTTGGAAATGAGCAAGATTATCACTTTGATGTCTTGTTTAAGATCATGCGAAAACTAGGGAGATCCTATGGCCCTGGATTGTACCACCTCTCCTACGGGATGGTAGACTTACCTTCTGGAAAAATGAAATCTAGAGAAGGTACAGTGGTCGATGCGGATGAATTGATCCAAGAAATGATCGATACAGCTGCCCATCATACCAAGGCCCTAGGAAAAATCGAGGGATTCACGGAAGAACAGGCGCAGGGCTTATACGAAATGTTGGGCCTCGGTGCATTGAAATATTTTCTACTGAAGGTAGACCCTAAAAAGCGCATGCTTTTCAATCCCCAAGAATCCATAGAATTCCAAGGAAATACAGGGCCTTTCATTCAATATTCTCACGCCAGGATTGCGGCTATATTAAGAAAAGCTGCCCAGTTGGGAGTAGACCTCAGCCCTACAGGATTCTCCCAGGTACGGGAGCTCTCCGAAACCGAGGTTTCGCTCATTCAACTGCTACAGGATTTTGAGAGAAAATTAAAAATGGCGGCCGATGAATATTCCCCAGCCATTCTTTCCCAATATCTTTTTGAAGTGGCAAAGGAATACAATCGTTTTTATGCTGAATTGCCAATTTTTCATGAAAAAGATCTACAAGTTCAAGCCTTTCGCGTAGCTCTCTCCGCCCATACAGCAAAAACAATACACTGCGGAATGCGGTTGTTAGGAATAGAAGTACCTCAACGAATGTAAATATGAAAACACTACTAGTTATTCTCAGCATCATCCTACTTGCTTGTGGAAAAGTCCTCGATCGACCTAGCGATGCCGCCTCTCTTCATCCAAGCTATGAGCCAAACATGGAAAGCACTCTTTACGACTTCAAATTGAAAGATATCAACGGGCAAGAAGTTGATTTTTCCTCCTTCAAAGGTAAAAAATTACTTATTGTCAACGTGGCTTCCAAATGCGGGTACACCAAGCAATATGCCCAACTCCAGGAGCTTTATGCGGCCTATGGAGAAAAAGTGGTAGTACTTGGTTTCCCAGCGAATAATTTTGGAGGACAAGAGCCTGGCTCCAACGAAGAAATTAAAGCATTTTGTACCTCTGAATATGGGGTTACCTTCCCCATGTTTGAAAAAGTTTCTGTAAAAGGGTTTGATAAGCACCCTTTGTACAGATGGCTTTCCGATGCAAGCCAAAATGGGTGGAACAACCAAGAACCCAGCTGGAATTTTTGTAAGTATTTGATCAATGAAAAAGGAGAATTGGTCAAATTTTATCCTTCTTCAGTAAATCCTATGGATGAAGAATTGATCAAACTTATCCAGTCCTGATAGTTTATTTCCTTGAATAAAAAGATTCTTTCCAAAAACGAAGCCTGGCTCCTAGCAGTCCGGCTTCGTACTTTACCCTTGGCTTTGTCCAGTATTTTTGCTGGATCTTTTTTAGCGTATTGGAAAGAGGAGTTGAAGTGGGAAGTGCTTGTTTTGGCCTCATTAACCACTATTTTTTTACAAATTTTATCCAATCTCTCCAACGATTACGGGGATTCCGTGCATGGGGCTGATTCCTTGGCGCGACAGGGACCTCTCCGAGCTGTACAATCGGGAAGGATTTCTCTTTCTGAAATGAAAGTGGCCATGGGCATTACTGGAACCTTATCCTTTTGCTCTGGGCTACTGCTCCTTTTCTTTTCCTTAACCAATTGGATCTTGTTTAGCATTTTTTTAGTCCTGGGGCTAGCCGCCATTTGGGCAGCGATTCGCTACACTTCAGGTAAAAATCCTTACGGATATGCAGGCTGGGGGGATTTGTCTGTTTTTGTTTTTTTTGGTTTACTAGGCGTGTGTGGAACCTATTTTCTTCATGCCCAACAGTGGGAGATGTCGTCTATCTTGATTGCTATTTCCTTGGGTTGCTTCAGTACTGCCGTACTTACCATCAACAACATACGAGACTTGGAGTCCGACCAAAAAGCAGGGAAAAAATCAATTCCAGTACGATTGGGAAGAAAAAAAGCTTTGATCTATCTCTGGTTACTCGTAGGGGTAGGTCAAGCAGCTTTGATCCTTTTCTCTTGGCAAATCCTTTCCTTACCCTCCTTAGCCCCCTTGCTGTTGGCCCCCCTTATGTTTGGCATCGTTTTGGGTGTTCAGCGTGCCAGTAGCGCAGAAACCACAGATCCTTACTTGAAGAAAATGGCGCTCGCTACCTTAGTTTGGACCCTGCTTTTTGGACTTGGTCTTGGATATGCCTAAAAGCTGACAAAAGTCCTATTTCTTGGAAAATGATTCCTCTAGATTGGGGAAATAAACTCCAAGAAACTATGATCCACATACTTGTTCCCTACGACTTTTCTCCCCTAGCTGCGCATGCCTTGACATTTGCTACCCAGCTTTCCTCCCACTATTCCCATTTGAAGATTACTGTCATCCATGTGGTCGAAATACCACTTGGTATGGGAGTGGGCACTTTCGGAGGGGGCCTAGATCCTATGCCGGATGTTCAACATCAGCTATTTATCAAAGAACTTTTGGAACAAAGGGAAAAGGATTTACATGAATTAAAGAATTCTTATGCTTCTTTTCCCTTTCAGCTGGAAACACGCTTATGCACAGGGAATATTTTTAGAGAATTGTCCATGGCTATAGAAGAAATCAGTCCCGACTTGATCATCATGGGTTCATCGGGAGCATCGGGATGGGAAGAGGCGCTCATTGGAAGCAATACGGAAAAAATTGTTCGTACTGCTCCCTGCCCTGTACTCACCATCAAAGGAGAAGTATATCCCAAAAACATGAAAAAAATCGTGTTTGCATCTAATTTTTCTGAAGAAGACTCGAATTTGGCATCAAGAATCAAGCACATGCAGCGTTTGTTTGACGCGCAGCTTTATTTTGTTAAAATCACCACACCCAGTAATTTTGAAAGCAGCAAAGCCACTAGAAAACGCTTGCAGCGCTTCATCCAAAAATATAAGTTTGAAGGCATTACCTCAGAGATTTACAATGCAACTTCAGAGGATGAGGGCATCATGGAGTATGCCGAGGAGGTCAAAGCAGATTTAATTGCGATGTCTACCCATGGATATACCGGCATTATTCATTTACTTTCCGGAAGCATTGCTGAAGATGTGGTCAATCATTCCAAAAGACCTATTTGGACTTTAAAAACAAGTAAACCAGTACTCAAGGCGAGTAACTTATAGCCTATTTACCTTTAGATTCACCCATGAGTAAAAAATCAAACGACTGGAAAAAAAGAGAAGGAATCGTGTATTCCACTGCCAATCATTTTGAATATTCCATTGACTTAGGGCATTCCGAAGATACCCTCCCCCCTTCGGAGCAGAAATTGCGAATTCTACTGGATAAGAAATCCCGAGCCGGCAAGCAGGTAACTTTGGTTGAAGGCTTTGTTGGGTCTGAAGAGGACTTGAAGGAACTTGGAAAGCTACTAAAAAATAAATGTGGAGTTGGTGGCACTGTAAAAGATGGTGAGATTCTCATCCAAGGGGATCACCGAGACAAAATCCTCCAAGTTTTGGAGCAAGCGGGATACAAAGCCAAAAAAGTGGGAGGATAAAACCTATATTAGAAATCAATGGGCCCTTGGGTGATTTTATTTAGAAGTCTCTATTTCTTCTAGCAATTCATCGTACCAAGCCTGTCCATATTTTCGAACTAAGGCATCTTTTAAGAAAGCATAAAGGGGCACCTGAAGGTGTTTACCTAAGTGACAAGCAGGATCACAGACCTGCCAACGATCGTAATTCAAGGCATCGTAGTGGTCGTATTTGGTTACGCGTATGGGATACAAATGGCAAGAAATAGGTTTTTGCCAAGTTATTTTCCCATCCCGGTACGCTTGTTCTATGCCGCATTTCAATACGCCTCGATCGTCGTATATCGCATAAGCACATTCTTTGTTGTCTCCCACCGTGGGCGTTCCCTTGTCTCCATCTTTGTCAATCACCCAGGTTCCTTGAGCTTCAATGGCCTTTCTCCCTTCTTCGCTGAGGTACTCTTTCACCTGGGGATAGACATCCTCAATTATTTTTATTTCTTCCTCCTCTAGGGGGGCTCCAGCATCTCCTTCTACGCAACAGGCACCCTTGCAAGCCTGTAAATCACAGACGAAAAAATGGTCTTTGATGTCATCGGAAAGCACTGCGTTGCCTACTAAAATCATAATGAATTTTTTTTGAAAGATAGAAAAAATCTAGCTGAAGAGGGACAAATGGGGTATATACAAAAAAGAACCGCTCCAAATGGAGCGGCTCAACCCAGCACTATGAAGAAAAGCGTTTAAGCCTTCGGAAAATAAACTGCAATGGAATAAAAAATGTTTCTGAAATATTCAAAATTCTTCCTCTAAAAAGGAAAGTCCGAGGAGATGAGAAAAGGACTTGCCTACGCTTTCAAATAAATTCACGAACTTTGCCTCGTGCAAGTCGTCTTGCCGCCGCGGTAGGCAACTATCGGGGAGGAAAGTCCGGGCAACAAAGAGCACCATACTTCCTAACGGGAAGGCCAGGGATGGGTAACGATCCATGGACAGCTAGTGCCACAGAAAACAAACCACCTCATTCGCTCGTGGAGCATGCTTCACGAGTAGGATAAGGAAAGGGTGAAAAGGTAGGGTAAGAGCCTACCGCCCCAACAGTGATGAAGGGGGCAGGGCAAACCTTATGGGTTGAAAGATCAAATAGGCCTCGGGCAAAGGGCGGCTCGTCCGATTCTTTCTCTTCGGAGAAAATTCCGAGGTGGGTAGATCGATGGAATCTTGATGCAAATCAAGATCTAGATAAATGGCAAGATTCAGCAGCGATTTCCGTGAATATCGGAGGGAGTTTCTGAAACAGAACCCGGCTTATAGACTTGCACTTTTTTATTACAGAAAACTTATGTCAAAAATTCTACTTATTGATGACGAACGTTCGATTCGGATTTCTCTTCGAGAAATACTCGAATACGAAAATTATGAAGTTTTGGAGGCCCAAGATGGCATAGAAGGACTACAAAAGATTAAGGAAGAAGAATTTGACTTGGTGCTATGCGATGTGAAAATGCCAAAAATGGATGGGATTGAGGTGCTAGAACAAGCAAAAAACTTGGAAAAGTGCCCTCAATTTATCATGATTTCTGCGCATGGAAGCATAGAAACAGCCGTAGAAGCCACGAAGAAAGGGGCTTTTGACTTTATTCCTAAGCCCCCAGATCTCAATCGACTTCTGCTAACGGTACGAAATGCCTTAGAAAAAAAGCAATTGGTCAACGAAACCAAGATACTTAGAGGGAAGCTGTCCAAAAAATTTGATATGGTGGGCAATTCTCCTGCCCTTTCCAGAGTTAGAGATACCATAGAAAAAGTTGCCCCAACAGATGCCAGGGTATTGATTACGGGTCAAAATGGAACAGGAAAAGAGTTGGTTGCTCATTGGATTCATCAAAAAAGCCGAAGAATAGAAGCGCCTTACGTGGCAGTCAATTGCGCTGCTATTCCCTCTGAGTTGATAGAATCAGAACTTTTTGGACACGAAAAAGGAGCATTTACTTCGGCACACAAGCAGCGCGTTGGCAAATTTGAACAAGCACAAGGAGGCAGCATATTCTTGGATGAAATTGGGGACATGTCCCTATCAGCCCAATCCAAAGTCTTACGAGCCCTTCAGGAAAATGTAATCAATCGGGTGGGGAGCGATAAAGACATCAAAGTGGATGTCCGGGTGCTTGCAGCAACCAACAAGGATCTAAAGAAAGAGATTGAATCGGGCAGATTTAGAGAAGACTTATACCACAGACTCAGTGTTATTTTAATTCAAGTACCCCCATTAAAAGAGCGTAAGGAAGACATTCCTCTATTGATTGAAAAGTTTTTGGGTGATATCTCCCAAGAGAATGGAAATGCTCCCAAAAAAATACACCCCGATGCAGTCAAAAAACTACAGGAATTCCCATGGACAGGAAATATCCGGGAATTGAGAAATGTGGTAGAACGACTGGTGATCTTAGGAGATTCTACAATTTCATTAGAAGATGTAAAAAAATACGCCGACTACTAAAGTCAGAACTATTTTATCCCAAGTTAGAAACTGGGATAGAAGCTTTTCCATAGGCAGGACAAGGTCTACTTGAAGCGCAAGATGCCAATGCAAAAAGAAGAAGTAAAAGTGCAAGTGCAGAAAATCGTCTCATGAGCTTTGATTTAGGTTAATAAAGATGCCAATTTATTTTTTTTAAAGCAATTACTGGACCAACAAGTTGCATCCCCTCAATTCTGCGTGATCAAATCTGCCTAGAACTTCCAAAAACCCATTTTGATCCAATTTTCCCAAATCCTGGGTTTCTACAAAGGCACAAGAATGGAAATTCGCCAAATCGATCACATTAATCCCCCCCTGCAACTTAGAAGCAGCACTAAAGGGATCATTCATATCACGAAGTAAAACGCGCATGCTATACGGTATCGTATATTTCCCTCCACCTTTAGAATAGGCCTGAGAAAGTAATTCTGTCATACCATACTCGGAATGGATGGCATTTACCTGAAAAAAATCCATCAATCTATCGTGTACCTCTTCCCGAATCATTTCTCTCCTTCTCCCTTTCATACCTCCTGTTTCCATAACGATTAGCTCCGAGGGAAGGCGGCGATGTGTCATGGATTCAGCAAAATCCAATAGCGCAAAGGTTACTCCCAATAAAAGTACTTTTCGTCCATCCTCAGGTATATTTTCCAAGGTGCGTGCAAGTTCTTTTTGGTTGTAAAGGTAAAATCCAGAATAGGGTGATTTAGTTTGCGTGATAAAATGCTGAGTCATGGCAACCAAGCTGCTATCGGGTCTTTCCAAATACCCTGGCAGCAGTCCTAAAACATGGAAGTTGCGTAGAGGCCCATATTCCTTCTCAAAAAGTTTTTGGGCGTGAGAAACGTACCAAGAAGGCGACCAAAGGAAATGTCTGCTGGTGACTGCACCTGTAGTCCCGCTACTGGCATAGGCAAATTCAAAATCTTGCTTATTTCCCGAAACTACTTTTTGATCTTTAAAAAAACGTATGGGGAGAAAAGGAATGTCTTCTACCCGCCTTACTTTAGAAGAATCTATACTACGTGCAGCCAGGTAGGATTTGTAAATAGCATTGGTATGGGCTTGAAATTCAAAAAGTTCAAGCGCAAAGTCATCAAATTGGTTGGGTGGCAAGGAATCTAACCTTTTTGAAAAACTTTTAAATTCTTGCATCGTTTTATATCTTGGGCTGTACTTGAAGGTTCAGCCCCTACCTTTTGAAATGTAAATGTACCGGGATCTCATGCGATTGAAAAATTCTACTTACATAATCTTTGGATTTGTTTTCCTGAGTTTCTCCTGTGTTAGCCCTCCAGAAAATTTCCCGAGCAAACCTGAGATTGAGTTTTCAAGTATAGAGTATTCCCCTACCTCTTCCCAAGATTCCCTCTTGATCACCTTAAAATTTAAAGATGCCGAGGGAGATTTAGGGCTTTCTGCCACGGACATCAATCCCCCCTTCAACCCACTCAATTACAAGAGGGATGTCTTGGGTAATTTAATTACCTATTCCAAGAGACCAAGTACGGCCCCAAAATACAACCCCATAGATTGGGTGATTGACCCCATTGTAAACAACGTCGTTATCAAGGACACCGTTTGGGTGGAAAAAAATGAAAATCAGTACAATATCTTTGTTCGATTTTTTATCAAAAGAAATGGGCAGTTCAAGGAGTTTAGATGGTTAGACCCGCCCTTCTACACTACTTTCAATGGGCGCTTTCCAAGAATCCTTAACTCGGAAGAGGGACAAGCAGTAGAGGGAAAAATAACCTACAGGATGCTTTCCTCAGGTTGGGAATCTATTTTTAGAACTGATACCCTTCGAATAGATGTTCAAATTCAAGACCGAGCCCTCAACAGGTCTAACGAGGTTTCCAGCCCTCAAGTAACCCTGAAACAAATCACCAGGAAATAATTTCTTATATCAGTAAAAATTAAATCGCAGGAAATTTTTTTGGATTAGCTTCTTGCATTACCTGGTAAACCTTTTCTACAATATCCTCCACGCTAGGCTTGGAAAAATAATCCCCGTCTGTAGAGTACGCAGGGCGATGTGCCTTCGCAGACAAGGTCTGAGGGGCAGCATCCAAGTAGGCAAAAACCTGTTGATGATCCAAAACCTGTTGCATCATGTAAGCACTAGCGCCCCCTGGCACATCTTCGTCTATAAAAATGACTCTATTGGTTTTTTGTATGGATTGTCCTACGATTCCATGAGTATCGAATGGAAGGAGCGTTTGTACGTCGACCACCTCCACAGAAATTCCTATGGAATTCAATTCTTCTGCTGCCTCCAACACCAAGCGGCACATGCTTCCATAGGTCACCAGACTCAGGTCCGTTCCTTCCCTTAGCACCTCAGGCTTTCCCAAAGGAACAGTATACTGTCCTATATTATGCGGCATTTTTTCTTTAATCCGGTACCCATTCAAACACTCGATCACTAGGGCAGGATCATCGGATTGCAGTAAGGTGGCATACATCCCTGCTGCCTGGGTCATGTCTCTAGGCACGCAAACCAACATGCCGCGCAAACTCGATAAAATCATACCCATGGGAGAACCGGAATGCCAAACCCCTTCGAGTCTATGACCACGTGTTCTTACGATCAAGGGTGCCTTCTGTCCACCTTTGGTGCGGTAACTTAGAGTCGCCAAATCATCGGAAAGCAACTGTATGGCATACAGCAAATAGTCTAGGTATTGGATTTCTGCCATAGGTCGAAGCCCACGTAGGGCCGCTCCAATCCCTTGGCCTATGATGGTACATTCTCTAATGCCTGTATCCATAACCCTCCATTCCCCATACTTGGATTGCAAACCAGCAAATGCTTGGTTCACGTCTCCGATTTTGCCTACATCCTCTCCCAAAGCAAAAAATCTAGGATCATGAGCCAAGGTATAATCGAAAAAGGCTTGAAGAATTTCTCTTCCATCCACCAAGGCTGAGTTTTCATCAATTTGGGGACGAATTTGCTTCACAAAGGACCAGGAATGGCTGGTCTCACAGTACAGGTGGCTGTTGTATCGGTCTTGGTTTTTTTTCTCCATTTGAGCAAACCAAGCTTTCAAGTCTTTTTTTACCTCCTCGCCTTCCAAGCGTAGGATAACCAATATCTTCCTTACCGTACTGACTACGTCCTTACGAATGGGATTGATGGTTTTTTTGAGTTCCTCAGCCAATTGCAGCAATACAATCTTCCTAGAGGATTTGGATGCAGCTTCTCGAATCAAGCCTAACGCAAGTTCCAGTTCCTCTTTGATTTCATTTGAAAATGCATTCCAAGCTGCATCTTTTTGGCGTCTTACCTCTGCTTTTGCCTCTGCATCGATTTGATCCAATTGATCGGCAGTGGCTATTCCAGAAGAAATAATGTACTCTTTAAACTTGAGGATACAATCCCAATCCTGTTCCCATTGCAATCGCTCCTTGGTTTTGTAACGCTCGTGCGAACCCGATGTAGAATGTCCTTGGGGCTGCGTCATTTCCTCTACGTGAATCATTACAGGCACATGCTCTTCTCTAGACAGACGCCCAGCGGTATCAAAAGCTTGGAGCAAGGATTCGTAATCCCATCCCTTGACTCTCAAAATTTCAAAGCCTTTCTCACTTTCATTACGTTGAAGGCCTAGCAATGCTTCGGAAATACTACCCTTGGTCGTATGAAATTCCTGAGGCACCGAGATGCCATATCCGTCATCCCAGATGGCAATGACCAGGGGCACTTGCAGTACGCCGGCAGCATTTAGGGATTCAAAAAACATCCCCTCGGAGGTAGATGCATTCCCAATGGTCCCCCAAGCCACTTCATTGCCACGAATGGAAAAATCCTTCATGAAATCAAGTCCTTGGTTGTTGCGATACAACTTGGAAGCAAAGGCCAAGCCTAAAAGTTTGGGCATTTGGGCAGCAGTAGGTGAAATATCAGCTGCTGAATTGTATTGAGAAGTTAGAGTTTTCCAGGTGCCATCTTCCTCTACCGAGCGGGTGGCAAAGTGACCATTCATCAATCTACCCGCACTTGCAGGCTCCGCTTCTACCTGTGCATGAGCGTACAATTGCGCAAAATACTGTTGAACCGTGAGCTCTCCCAAGGCCATCATAAAGGTTTGGTCTCGGTAATAGCCTGCTCTAAAGTCTCCTTTTTGAAAAGCCCTCGCCATGGCCACTTGAGCTAGCTCTTTGCCATCTCCAAAAATTCCAAATTTGGCCTTGCCCATAAACACCTCTTTCCTTCCCATCAAGGAGGCATGCCTACTGGTCACTGCAATTCGAAAGTCTTCCAACACCTGCTTCGCTAAGGAAGCCTTCTCCTGCATCTTTCCTAGAAATTGTCCCTCCATACCTGTGTTTACTTCCTAAAGAAAAACTTAACTGGGGCTTGAATACTTATGCCAAAATTAGGAATTAAGTACGGATGTGCAAATTTTCTTATTATTAAATTGCCATTTAATATTTTGAATAATTGTTTATTTTAATACTTTTTCCAAATTTTATTTTGTAAAATAAGTGTTTTTAAATATTTATTTAATTAAAAAACTTGAATTGGGGAAAGACAAAGGCTCAGGGTTAATTTAAAAAAAATCAAAATTTTTTATTTCTAATAGTTGTTTTTTGAAATAAAGTAAAGTTTAAGTCAGTTAGAAAAAATAAACTTTGGAAAATCCATGAAATACAAAATGCTATCCAAATAGTATTTCAGAAATTGCTGTTGAAACCTTTTTTGCATAGTATCTTTGCGACCGAATCTATAAATCCAAATCAACTTAGACATGATACTAGGTATTCCTAAGGAAATTAAAAACAATGAAAACCGGGTAGCCCTCACTCCTGCGGGAGCCAAAGAGCTAGTCAAAAGAGGCCACAGCGTCCATGTGCAAAGCAGCGCAGGAGAAGGCAGCGGGTTTTCAGACGAAGAGTACCGAAGCGCTGGGGCCAGCATTCAGCCCGGCATAGAAGCGACCTATCAGGTTGCAGAAATGATCATGAAGGTCAAGGAGCCCATCGCCTCCGAATACAGGCTTATCAAGGAGAATCAACTTCTTTTTACCTATTTCCATTTTGCTTCCTACGAACCTCTAACCAAGGCTATGGTAGCTAGCAAAGCCATATGTTTGGCCTACGAGACCGTAGAAAAGGCCGATCGAAGCCTTCCTCTTTTGGTTCCTATGTCAGAAGTAGCAGGTAGAATGGCTATTCAAAAGGGAGCCAACTATCTGGAAAAGCCTTTGGGCGGACGAGGAATTCTATTGGGTGGCGTTCCGGGCGTTCTACCTGCCAAGGTGGTGATTTTGGGAGGCGGCGTAGTAGGTACCCAAGCGGCCTGGATGGCAGCAGGTTTGGGGGCAGACGTCACAATCATGGACGTTTCTCTTCCTAGAATGCGCTACTTGGCAGATGTGATGCCAGCCAACGTGAAAACTATGATGTCCAACGAATACAACATTCGTGAACAAATCAAAACTGCCGACTTAATCGTAGGGGCGGTGTTGATTCCTGGAGCTAAGGCACCTCATTTGATTACCAGAGAAATGCTAAAAACCATGAAAAAAGGCGCAGTGCTGGTAGATGTAGCGGTAGATCAAGGGGGATGTATAGAAACCTGCACTCCTACCACACATGAAAATCCTACTTTCGTGATTGATGAGGTGGTGCATTATTGCGTAGCCAATATGCCTGGAGCGGTACCCTACACTTCTACTCTAGCATTGACCAATGCCACACTTCCTTATGGACTGCAATTGGCCGATAAGGGCTGGAAAAAAGCAGCACAAGAAAATACGGAATTGGCCTTGGGCCTCAACGTGATTCAAGGTGAAATCGTTTATAAAGCCGTGGCTGACGCTTTCGGGTTGCCATTTACCCCGGTGTCCAAGTTCTTGAGCTAAGTCCAAGTTCTCCAACCATTGCAAATCCCATAGACTTAGTTTCTATGGGATTTTTTATTTCCTCTAGTTCCGTTCAAGGAATATAAATGTATGTCATCAAAGAATGCAGAGAAGATCCAATTCCCAAATAAAATATATATCCATTTAAAATCATAAAAAATATTGCTGGAAAAGAAACCAAGAAACTATCTTTTATTTTAAGTCTTGTCATGAAACCAAAAAACATCAACAAGGAAAGTCCACCAGATGATATTAACAAAATAGGTTTGAAAAATAAACCTACTAATAATCCAAAAGCACCAAGTATTTCAAGTATAATTATAAAGAGACCAAGATGTTTTAAGTTGAATCGTTCAAATTCACTTTTCATATATGGTGAAATGAAATATGAAATAGAATATCCCATAAAAGACAAGCTTGAAAATAAAACACAAGAAAGCAATAAATAATTCATGTTTAAATTACCTTCATTGAAACTAATGCAATGAAGGCACATAAAATCAAGAAAATTAAAGATGGCAAATGTTTAATGAAGGGATTTTTTATTTTGAAATGGTAATATTGAGCTGCTAACATAAATAAACCCATTAGAATAGAAGGTATCAAAATTAATGGAGGATGCCAAATACCCGCTATTAATAAAGTGGCTAAAGAAATTTTAGACGTTCCAACAAAGGTTCGGGTTAAATCACTCAATCCGAATTCTTTAAATTCTTTTGTGATTACTTCATATCGAAAAACCCAAACATAGGCAACTGATATTGCCACGATAAGCTGAGATGTAATTATAAGAATTGTCATTTGTTAAGAATTTTAGTTTAATCTTTCGTCTGTAAGGGGAGCTGATAATCAAGTAGTTATGTTTTTTACCTCGTAGCTGCTTTTTTATTTGCACCAAAATTTGCACCAAAAAATGGGGGCTAGTTTTTCTGTGGTTGCGAATGTTTTACAAGGTAGGAGATATTCTGTAACCCTTTTCAAGTTATCTGTTTGTAAGGTGAGCGTATCAATCTTTAATGCAGCGAACGGACATACCGAAAACCCTTCCACGACAATCAACTGGAATCAGGAGATCCAGTACTCATTACTACTGCACAAGAATTTGCAGATCCAGAGGTAGTACTGCTCCAATAATGGAGGAAGGAGCCTTGACTGGATACAGAGCCATTGGATGTCCGAATTCCAGCCGCTGGCAATTTGAGAACAGAGCTGTAACCAGCTGCTAATTTGTTGGCAGGAAATCCAGCTTGTCTCTCTTCAAACCACTCCTGCTCAGTTGGAATTCTCCAACCACTGGGGCATACGTTATTGGTGCCATTTATGCCTTGCCAGAGGTAGTTGTAGTTGGTGCTTCGCCAGTTTTGGTCACCGCTAGCTAAAGTCCAAATGATAAAATTTGAATTGCCAGGGGTGTTGCCAGTACTCAGGGTACCAGTAGTTGAACTGTTACGTAATTGATGTCCTTCATCACCTCTTCCCCATTGAAATAAATCGCCATAGGCATCCGCATCGTTCGATGAGGTAGCCACTCTGGTTGCCCCAAGGTTTCGATCTAGCCAACATTTGCCGGCAGCGCCAACAACAGTTCCATAGGTGACAGAGGCACCTCTAAACGTAAATGTAACCGAACTTGTGCCACAGGCAAAGTTAGAAGAGCCTCCGATCATATTTGTCCAACCGGCCCCATCATAGACCTGCAACTGCCCTCTAGTGCCACTATCAGTACACCAAATGATTAAACCGGAGGCAGGGCTTGAAATAGCGTTACGTTGGGCCTGGGTCATTCTCGGAGGTAAAAAGCCTTGGGTAATAGATGATACGTCTAGTTTAGCGGAGCTAGCAGGAGTAGAGGTGCCAATACCTAAACTACCTGTAGAATTATCCCAGGTTAAGTTTGAACTTGTACCTATAGCACTAGTCCCATTCCCAAACGGAATTTGACCTGAAGTGATATTTGTTAATCCCGTTCCACCGTTTGCAACTGCTACAGTGCCCGTAACATTCGCTGCATTGCTCGCATTGCGAATGATGGCTTGGTAGCTCATTTTTTGAGGAACTTGCGCCCAGGCTACTGTAGACAAAAGAACGATGATCCAAACGAGGCTTGCTTTTTTCATAGATATTTTTGTTATCGATAGTATACTCAGCAGTTACAATGTAAAAAAAAAATTTATAAAAAAGGACTAATCTAGGAGTGGGTAAGTAAGGTGATTTTTTTTAATCCTTAAGCTTGGATTCTAATTCTAAGAGCCTTCTTTCTAACTCACTTTGCTTCTTCGCTAATTCTTCCTCTTTTATCGTTCTGGTTAGTTTAGTCCTAGCTTCCTTGATCATGGTATCGCGTTGTTCATTTACCTCATCTTCGCGGTCATAAATCTCTTGTCTAAGCCTATTTTATTTGTGCTTTATCTTAGATGTTTTTTCTTCTAACTCGATCAACTCTTCGCCTAAGATGTTTACTTTTTGTTGCTCTCGCTCTAATTCCCTGATCTTTTGACGATCTTCTTTGAGATCAATCTCCAGTGCCCGTATTTTATCATCAGCCCAACGCTCAAATTTTGTGAATTTACGTTGCATGAATGCTGAGTCTGTTTTTTCCAATTTGTCTAGTTTATCTTTTTTATTTTTCTGATGGTGCTTTTTTAATAAATTTTGAGCAACATCTCTTTGAATCCGATAGTGTTTTGTATCTGTACGTAGTTTATTCATGGTGTACCGATCACCATTATTTTTAAACGTGAAAGAGTAATCATCTGACTCAAAGTCGGCTAATGCTGCAAGATAAAATCGAGTAATTTCCCATAGCCACTTTTCAAAGTAGGGAAGAGTCATCAAGACATGTATGCCAAAATAGGTGCAAAAAATATAGAGTAAATCACTCGAAAAAACTCACAAGGCCAAAAAAGAGGCTTGCTTCATCCCTTGATTCATGTTGGTGGTAATGAGCGCAAAAAATACAGGTCCAATCAAGGTGGATAGCACCAGTCCCGTTTCCACTCCTTCTAAAATTGCTGTTCGCATCTTCAAAAGTACCGCCTCTTGGAGTATATTTGGAAATTATTCCATCCGAAAGTTTCCAGTAATGGATATCCAAGCTAAGCTAGACCTTGTAAAAAGTACGTTTATTCGTCCCGATTGCCTGCTTATTGCAGTCAGCAAAACCAAACCCCTAGAAGATTTGCAAGCAGCCTATGACGCCGGAATAAGGGATTTTGGAGAGAATAAAGTACAGGAGTTGGTGGCCAAACAAGCACAACTGCCTGCAGATATCCGCTGGCATATGATTGGGCATTTGCAAAGCAATAAAATCAAATACCTTGCCCCCTTTATACACCTGATTCATGGGATAGATTCCTTCAAGCTCTTGCTAGAAATTGACAAGCAAGGCAAAAAAAATCAAAGGCTCATTCCTGTTTTACTTCAGATCCATATTGCTAGCGAGGAGAGTAAGTTTGGCTTTGACAGACAGGAACTAGATTCCATGTTGGATAGCCCTGAATTTAGCAACCTGACCCATGTTCAAGTAAAAGGATTGATGGGAATGGCTAGCTTTACCGAGGATCAGTCCCAAATCAGAGAAGAGTTTAAAGGGCTAAAACAACTTTTTGAGGAATTAAAAAAACGAGCCCTCCCCTCCTTTGTAGACCTCAAGGAACTTTCTATGGGCATGAGCGGTGATTACCTTATTGCCCAAGAAGAAGGCAGCACCATGGTTCGGATTGGATCTTCTATCTTTGGATCACGTACGTCCCCTACCTCATGAAAGCCACTAAAATTCTCATAGCAACAGGCATTTTTGGCGCATTGGCGGTAGGATTGGGAGCTTTTGGAGCCCATGGTTTGGAGAGCCTTCTAACAAAAAATGGGAGATTGGACACATTTGAAACGGCTGTAAATTATCATTTCTACCATACCCTGGCGCTTTTAGGTATAGGAATTTTAGCCTTAATCAAGCCCCACTGGAAAGGATTAGAAACTTCTGCCTGGTTAATGGGATTGGGAATTCTCATTTTTTCAGGCTCCCTTTACCTTTTGTCTCTCACGGGGGTTACTTGGTTAGGAGCCATTACCCCTTTGGGTGGATTGGCCTTTATCTTGGGGTGGCTTTCCCTTATTTTACTTGTCAAAAAAAATCACAAAGAACCTTGAAATCCTTTTTTGCCCTACTTCTTATCCTAAACTTCTTCTTGGGAAGCGCCCAAGCGCAAGTTTCTCCTGAGTCTATAGCCGGTTTGGAAACCTCCTTAGGGGCACCAAATTTTTTCTCTGCTCACCTTACAGGCTTTATGCTCTACGACCTAGAAAAAAAGCAAGTGGTCTATGAAAAAAATAGCCATCTGAGGTTTATTCCTGCTTCTAC
>Ga0194116_10000829_pt1 | contig 49896 bp, 53 predicted proteins | sample TA2MahsurfametaG_4_FD_148617 | JGI IMG/M metagenome (GOLD analysis project Ga0194116, IMG submission 148617) | Freshwater microbial communities from Lake Tanganyika, Tanzania - TA2015008 Mahale S9 surface | ecosystem: Environmental > Aquatic > Freshwater > Lake | place: Tanzania: Lake... | reverse complement strand
CCGCAGGGTGCTGATCAACCAGGCCAGCGGTTTCTGCAGGGCCGGGTTCGGCAGCCGGATGATCTCCGGATCCGCGAACAGGTTGTAGAGGAAGGGCCCCACGTCCTGAATGCGTTCGGGCCCGCCCAGGTTCAGCAACAGCACGCCGACCTTGGCCATGCCCAGCGGTGTTCAGGTGATGTGCGGCGAGCGTAACGCTGCTCGCTCAGGGCTGGCCGATCCGCTGCAGTGTGGATAACGTCTGGCCCCACACGCCAGGGCCTGGGTGTCCGCCCCCGCCACCCATCCCCTCGATGCCCCGCTTCGGGAGCACAACGCTCTGCTGGCCTCCAGCGGCGTGGCCCTGCGGCTGGAGCGGCGCGGGCAGCGGCTTGCCCTGCGTGGCCCCCTGCCCTGCCGCCAAGGGGGGTCGCGGCTGGTGGTGCAGCGGATCAGCCTGGGCTATCCCGCCGATGCGGCCGGGCTCGACCAGGCCAGTACCGCCCTGCGGCGAGTGGTGCAGCAGCTGCAGCAGCAGAGCTTCTGCTGGAGCCAGTGGGGCGGCAGCAGCAAGCCGCCCTCCACGGTGGGGGTGCCGGCGCCGAGCGAGGCGGCTGCCGCGATCGAGCGCTTCGAACGCGGTTTTTTCAACGACCCCCGCCGCCGCCGCAACCCCGCCGGTGCCCGCACCACCTGGACCAGCGCCTATCTGCCCTATTTGCGTCGCCTGCGCCGCTGGGCGGCGGAACAGCCGCAACCGCTCGCCACGCCGCTGCTGGAGGCCGTGCTCGAGAGCTATCCCCTCGCCAGCCGCAGCCGCCAGCAGTGCGGCACGGCCCTGGCGGCCCTGGCCCGGGCTGAAACGATCGCCCTGCCGGACGACTGGGCCGACCGCGCCGGCGGCTACGGCCTGCATGCGGCCCAGTTCCGCCAGCTCCCCAGCGACACCCAGATCCTGGAGTGGATCGAGCGCATCCCCAACCCCGGCTGGCGGCTGGCCTACGGCCTGATGGCCACCTACGGCCTGCGCAACCACGAGGTGTTCTTCACCGATCTCTCCGCCCTGGGCCGCGGGGGCGATCGGGTGATTCGGGTGTTGCCCACCAGCAAAACCGGTGAGCATCAGGTGTGGCCCTTCCAGCCGGAGTGGGTGGAGCGCTTCGAGCTGCCGCGTCTGGGAGAGGCCCGCACCCTGTTGCCGCCCGTGAGCACCGACCTGCGCCACACCACCCTGCAGCAGGTGGGGCGTCGGGTGGCCGAGCAGTTCCGCCGCTACAACCTGCCCCTCACCCCCTACGACCTGCGCCACGCCTGGGCCGTGCGCACCATCCACATCGGCCTGCCCGACACGGTGGCCGCCCGGATGATGGGCCACTCGGTGGCCATCCACACCCGCACCTATCACCACTGGATCACCCGCCGCGATCAGCAGCAGGCCGTGGATGCAGCCCTGGCGCGGGCCCGGGCTGCCTGAAGCCCGTTTCGGTTGCCAGAGTGCTGCAGTTCATCTGCTGCAGCACCGTGCCCCCAGAGCAGCCCAATCACGCCGCGGAATCTCAGCTCGATCAAGCGGCGGCGGAGCTGGGCATGGGTGGTGACCTGGCGCCGGAGGCCAGCGCCGATGCCTACCGCCGTCGCATGGCCCGCCGCAAGGAGGTGCAGCAGCAGCGGGTGGGGGAGCGCAACCTCGAGAAGGGGTTGGTGCTGGTGTTCACCGGCGATGGCAAGGGCAAAACCACCGCGGCCCTCGGGCTGGTGCTGCGAACCCTCGGCCACGGCGAGCAGGTGGCCGTGGTGCAGTTCATCAAGGGCGGCTGGCAGCCGGGTGAGGCCAAGGCCCTGGCGCTGTTTGGAGAGTCTCTGCATTGGCACGCCCTCGGTGAGGGCTTCACCTGGGAAACCCAGGACCGTGAGCGCGATCGCGATCTAGTGCAGCAGGCCTGGCAGCGCTCCCTCACCTACCTCGCCGCTGCCGATCGCAAGCTCGTGGTGCTCGATGAGGTGAACGTGGCCCTGAAGCTCGGCTATCTCCAGCTCGAACAGGTGTTGGAGGGGCTGGCGTTGCGGCCGCCGCTCACCCACGTGGCGCTCACGGGCCGCGGTGCCCCCGCCGGCCTGCTGGAGCGTGCCGACCTGGTGACCGAAATGAAGTTGCTGCGCCACCCCTTCCGCGAGCAGGGCGTGAAAGCCCAGGCCGGCATCGAGTTCTGAAGCCCTGCAGGCCGCGTGTTTACTGCCCGCTCGGCGGTTGCTGCAGCAGCGCCAGGCTGCTGAGCAGCACCGAGAGGCCGCTTACCAGCAGGGCCCGGTGCACCATCGGCTCGCGCCAGCCCCCCGGTTCGGCCACCAACTGCTCCACGGCGGAGAGGGTGAGGCGGGCCATCACGCCGGAACTGCGGGTGGGCAGCACGGGCATGGAATCGGGGCCTTGAGCATCAGGCATCGCTGCTGAGCCGTTGCCCTATCGAAGCGCCACCAGCCTGGCTCGGCAAGGGATCTCACGCTTGCTACTGTTCGGCCAGACACACACGCAAGCGCGAACGGATGGCCTACCAGCGCGTGTTGCTGAAGCTCAGCGGTGAAGCCCTGATGGGCGAGCTGGGCTACGGCATCGACCCGGCCATCGTGAACGCCATCGCCCGGGACGTGGCGGCGGTGGTGGCCGACGGCACGCAGCTGGCCATCGTGGTGGGCGGTGGCAACATCTTCCGCGGCCTCAAGGGTTCGGCGGCCGGCATGGATCGCGCCACCGCCGACTACGTGGGCATGCTCGCCACGGTGATGAATGCCATCACCTTGCAGGACGGCCTCGAGCGGGCCGGCATCCCCACCCGCGTGCAGAGCGCCATCTCGATGCAGGAGGTGGCCGAGCCCTACATCCGGCGCAAGGCGATCCGCCATATGGAAAAGGGGCGGGTGGTGATCTTTGCCGCCGGCACCGGCAACCCCTTCTTCACCACCGACACCACCGCCGCCCTGCGGGCCGCCGAGATCGGCGCCGATGTGGTGTTCAAGGCCACCAAGGTGGATGGGGTTTACAACAAAGACCCCAACAAGCACGCCGACGCGGTGCGCTACGAGAGCCTGTCGTTCCTCGATGTGCTCAGCGGCGAACTGGAGGTGATGGACAGCACCGCCATCGCCCTCTGCAAGGACAACGCCATTCCCATCGTGGTGTTTGATCTGTTCGGCGCCGGCAACATCGGTCGTGCGGTGCGCGGTGAACCCATCGGCACCAGCATCCTGCCCTCGGCCTGAGCCTCTTCTTTCCTGTCAGCACCCATGGATCTCGAAGCCAGCATGCGCAAGTCGGTGGATTCCACCCAGCGCACCTTCAACACCATCCGGACCGGCCGGGCCAACGCCTCCCTGCTCGACAAGATCCAGGTGGAGTATTACGGCGCTGATACGCCGCTGAAGTCGCTGGCCACCATCAGCACGCCCGATTCCTCCACCATCCAGCTGCAGCCGTTTGATGGCGGTTCGCTCGGTTTGATCGAGAAGGCGATCTCGATGAGTGATCTGGGCCTTACCTGCAACAACGACGGCAAGGTGATCCGCATCAACATTCCGCCCCTCACCGAGGATCGCCGCAAAGACCTCTGCAAGCTGGCGGCCAAATACGCCGAAGAGGGCAAGGTGGCGTTGCGCAACGTTCGCCGCGATGCGATCGACAAGGTGAAGAAGCAGGAGAAAGAAGGGGAGTTCTCCGAGGATCAGAGCCGCGATGAGCAGGACAAGATCCAGAAGCTCACCGACAAGTTCATCAGCCAGATCGAAAAGCTGCTGGCTGAGAAGGAAGCCGACATCCTCAAAGTGTGAGCTCCGCTCACATGCATGACGTGATCGTGGTGGGTGCCGGCGCTGCCGGTGCCTCCGCCGCTTATCACCTGGCGGCCCGCGGCCATCGGGTGTTGATCCTCGAGGCGCAGTCGATGCCCCGCCGGAAACCCTGCGGCGGTGGTATGGCGGCCTCGGTGCAGCGCTGGTTCCCCTTTGATCTCACTCCAGCAGTCGATCAGGTGATCGAGCAGGTGCGTTTCACCTGGTGCCTGGAGGATCCGGTCACGGCGGTGCTGCCGGGCGATTCCCCATTCTGGATCGTGCAGCGGGCCCGGCTGGATCAGTTCATCGCCCAGCAGGCGGTGGCGGCCGGCGCTGAGCTGCTCGATGGGGCACCGGTGCAGACCATCCAGCGGGATGGCAACCAGTGGATCGTGGAGGCCGAGGGCCATCGCTACGCCAGCCGTGCCGTGGTGGTGGCCGATGGCTCCCAGTCCCGCTTTGCCAGTGCCCTTGGCCTGGCGGCGCCGCGACCCCGGTTCGCCAGCGCCGTGGCGGTGGAGGTGAATGCCGCGGTTCAGGAACCCAACACGGCTCGTTTTGAGTTTGGTTTGGTGCGCCACGGCTTCTGCTGGGCCTTCCCCCGCCAGGGGGGCTACAGCATCGGCGTGGGCAGCTTCATCGGCAACACGGTGGTGGATGCCGATGCGGTGCTGGCCCAACTGCTGCCCAGCCTCGGTTTGCCGCCGGATGCCGGAGAACGCCTGCAGTCACCCCTGCGGGTGTGGGATGGCCACCACCCGCTGCACAACCCAGCCGGTGCCGTGGCGGTGGGCGATGCGGCCTCGCTCTGTGATCCCTTCCTGGCTGAGGGGCTGCGCCCGGCCCTGCTCAGTGGTGTGCGCAGCGCTGAAGCGCTCGATCGCTACTTAGTGCAGAGCCAGGCCGGTGATCCAACCCAGGCGGAACAGGCTCTGCAGGGCTACAGCCAACGCATGCGCCACGACTGGGGCGAGTCGATGGCCTGGGGACGGCGCATCGCCCAGGTGTTCTACCGGGTGCCGAAGGTGGGGTATCAGTTGGGTATCAAGCGACCCACCGCCCCCCAGCGCATTGCCCAGATCCTCTCGGGAGAAATGGGCTACGGCGATATTGCCCAGCGGGTGATCAAACGGCTGCTGTTTCAGCGCGGCTAGCTGAACTTGGTGCAGTCCTTGAGCTGCCGCAGGCGCTTGTCGATCGAACCGAGCAGTTCGATGGCGAACATCGGCGATTCCTGCACGGCAAACAGAAACTTCTCTCGGTTCATCACCAGCACGCGGCAGTTGGTGAGTGCCTTGGCATCGCCGTAGCGGCGGTGTTCCGGGGTGACCAGGGCGCCGGCGCCGAACACATCACCGGCCTGAATGATCTCCTGGCCGTTGTCCTCGTTCCAGCTGAGCTCCACACTGCCCTCGAGCACCCCGAACATGCAGTCTCCGGTTTCACCGGAGCTGAAGATCGGCTGGCCGGCTGCTACGTCCAGCACTTCACCCTGGCTGGCCAGGGCACGCATGGTGTCGAGAGCGTTCAACGGAACCTCGGGTTGGCTGCAGACCAGTGTGGAGCAGCTTGGTTAAGAACCGCTGATGGCCAGGGCAGCTCCGAGGCCGCCGCGCACGTCAGCCGGCAGCAAGCGGCCGTCGTGGTCGGTGTCGAGGGCGTCGAACACGGCATCGCTGCCCAGCCATTCCTCGCGGGTGATGCAGCCGTCGCCGTCGAGGTCGTTGAGCAGGAAGATCTCCTGTGCAGCGTGCTGGAAGGCGCCCGCGCCCTCCAGTTCACCCAGGCGGTGAGCCAGCTGGGCTTCCAGGGTTTCGATCGCGCGGGTGAAGCCGGTGATGCCCTCCTGCAGCTTCTCGGTGGCCATCGGGTCTTTGTGCATCATCGCCTCAAAGCCCTCACGATCCAGATGGATCTGCTCCTCGGTGGGGGCGGGGTTGAAGGCGTTCAGCTTGCGGCTGAGTTCTCCCTGGGTGTTGCGCAGTTGATCGAGCAACTTCGGTGAGATGGTGAGTAGATCACAGCCCGCTAGTTCGATGATCTCGTCGATGTTCCGGAAGCTGGCCCCCATTACCTCGGTTTTGTAGCCGTAGGTTTTGAAGTAGTTGAAGATCTGGGTCACCGACACCACGCCTGGATCCTCAGGGCCGGGGTAGCTGTCGCGGCCGGTGCTCTTCTTATACCAATCCAGAATGCGCCCCACGAAGGGCGAGATCAGCGTCACGCCGGCTTCGGCAGCGGCGATCGCCTGGGCAAAGCTGAACAGCAGAGTGAGATTGCAGTGAATCCCCTCCTTCTCCAGCACCTCGGCGGCCTTGATCCCCTCCCAGGTGGAGGCGATCTTGATCAACACGCGCTCGCGGCCGATGCCGGCCTGCCGGTAGAGGCCGATCAGTTTGCGGGCCTTGGTGATCGTGGCTTCGGTGTTGAAGCTGAGGCGAGCATCCACTTCGGTGGACACGCGACCCGGCACGATCTTGAGGATTTCGGTGCCGAAGGTCACGCAGATTTCATCGAGGGCTTCGCGCACCACCTCTTCCGCCGGCGCTTCGCCACCACACACCTCGCGTGATTGCTGGAGCGAACGATCGATCAGGTTTTGGTAGGTGGGGATCTGCGCGGCCGCCAGGATCAACGAGGGGTTGGTGGTGGCATCGCGTGGCGTGAACTGGCGAATCGCGTCGATGTCGCCGGTGTCGGCCACCACCACCGTCATGGCGGCCAGTTGATCGAGCAGGTTGGCCATGCAGGGGGCCGAACGTTGCTCACAAACTAGCCATCGCCAACCAGGTCAACCCGCTCTGTCACCAAGCGGTTACCCGTTGATGCGCGCCTTGCCGGTCACCGGTCGGCTGGGGGGGATCTTCTCGATCACCAGCAGCGCTTCGATGATCTGCCGCGCCACCGGCACCGCCACGGTGGAGCCGTAGGCGTTGCCGCCCTTCGGCTCATCCACCACCACCAACACCACATAGCGGGGGTCGTTGATCGGCAGATGGGCCACAAAGCTCGTGATCCGTGCACCCGGGATGTAAACGCCGTTCTCCGCCTTCTGCGCCGTGCCGGTTTTGCCGCCGATGCGATAACCGGGGATGGCGGTGCCCTTGCCGCTGCCTTTTTCCACCACCGTTTCCATCCAATTCAGCACCGTCTGCGCGATCTCCGGTTTGATTAGCTGCACGCCCGAGGCCGCCGGCGCCGGGGCCAGATCATCGCCGGAGCGCAGGCCGCGGGTGATGTGGGGGCTCACCAGCCGGCCGCCGTTGGCGAGCATCGCGTGCAGCTGCACCAGTTTCAGCGGCGTGAGGTTGAAGCCTTGGCCGAAGGCGGCGGTGGCCGGTTCGATCGGCTGGGTGCGGAACGTCTCCAGGCTCTTGAGCTGACCGGCCTGGGCTCCGGGCAGGTCGGTGTCGGGGGTGCTGTCGATGCCGAGGGTGTGCAGCCAGTGCAAGAAGCGCGCCGGCTTCACCCGCTTCATCGCCTGCACCATCCCCACGTTGCTCGACACCTGCAGCACCGTGGGGAAATCGATCACGCCGTTGCCCTTGCGGTCGTGGTTGAAGATCGGCCAGCCGCCGATGGTGAGCTGACCGTTATCGGTGACCTTGCCGGCCGGATCAATGGCGTTCTCCTGGAGCGCGATCGCCAGGTTGATCGGCTTGAAGGTGGAGCCCGGCTCGTAGAGGTCCTGCACCGACCACTCCCGGAATAAGCCCGGCTTGTAGTTCCAGAAGGCGTTGGGGTTATAGGTGGGAGTGGAGGCCAGCGCCAGCAGCTCGCCGTTGCGCACATCCATCACCACCGCCACACCCCGTTTGGCGCTCCACTGCTTCACCTGTTTGGCCAGGGCGATCTGCGCCACCTGCTGCAGGCGGGCGTCGAGGGTGAGCTGCAGGCGCAGGTCGTCGCCGTAGAGCACGCCGGCTTTGAGGCCATCGGGCAGGGGGGTGCCATCGGCGCCGCGGCGCAGCTGGCGGGTGGATTCATGGCGGCGCAGGTCGCGATCGCGGCTCTGCTCGAGCCCTGCCTGGGGAACACGCTCCAGGTTGAGGAAGCCCACCACGTTGGCGAACAGGCCGCCCTGGGGATACACGCGTTGGGGGTAGGGCTCCAGATCGACGCCGCTGATGCCGAGCTGGCGCACCCGCTGGGCTGTTTCGGGATCGAGATCGCTGGCCAGCTTCACCCCCGATTTGCGGCCTTCCATCAGCCGGGTGAGATCCGCCATCGGCAGGGCCAGCACGGCCGAGAGTTTGCGGGCCACATCAAGAGGGCTGCGCAGCTGGCCGGCATCGTCGCCGGCGAAGGCGAAGTAGCGGGGGTGGGCCCAGAGGGTGAAGCGCTCCTCATCGAGCGCCACCAGGCTGCCCTGGCGGTCCACGATCGTGCGGCGCCGGCCGAGGGGCGTGATCGTTTGTGTTTGCACCGCGCGGGCGCGGTTGAGCAGTTCCGGCCCCTGCACCACCTGCACCCAGGCCAGGCGCAGCGCCAGGCCACCCAGGCCGGCTGCCATCAGGAGGTACACCAGCCACAGCCGGCGACTCGGCACCGGTGAAAGCTGGAGCACGCGGCGTTGGCGCAGCGAACCACTGGCCGCGCGTGCTGCCGGTCGCCGGCCTTCAGGGCGGGGAACCGCCATCAGTAGCCAGGCAGGATCTGGCGGGGATTCACCTGAGCCAAGAGGGTGGTGAGACCGGTGCTTGTGCTGGCGGCCGGCGGGTCGACATACACCAGCTTCTCACTGCTGGTGGGCTCCAGCAGCGCCGGTTTGCGGGTCATGGCCAGGTGATGCTGCTCAAGCACCGCCGCCGATTCCTGCAGGCGATGCTCCAGGCGTTGGGAGGCTTCCAGTTTCTGGAAGTTCTGGGTCCATTGGCCCTGCCAGTGCAGGGTGAGGCCGCTCAGCCCCAGCACGGCCACACCGAGGCCCAGCAAGCTGCCATCGGCGATGCGGTGCAGATTGCCCAGGAGCGGTGACTGCCGATCTGCCCTCCGCGACGACAGCGATCCCTGAATCAGCTCCAGGGGTCGGGTGCTGCTTCGCCGTTGCGCCTCCTGGCTCTGTTGAAGGGGAACGGCGACCACAACGCAGCACGGAACTGCGCAAGTGAACCATGCGCTCTGCGGCCCAGCAAGGGCCAGCTTCATCAGTTGATTGTTACGACCACCCCAGCACCACCAGGTTGGTGAAGGTGAGGGCGTTCCAGAGGGCGTGCATCAACACGCAGCTGCCCAGGCGGCCGCCGCTCCAGCGCAGCCAGCCCAGGCCGATCCCCAGCACCAGCAGCGGCAGCAATTCACCGAGGCTGAGGTGGGCCACGGCGAAGATCAGGGCGCTGAGCAACACACCGCCCGCCGCACCCAGCTTGCGTGCCGCCACGGGCAGCAGCGCGCCCCGGAAGATCGTTTCTTCAAACAGCGGTGCCAGCACGATGGCCGTGAAGCCGAAGCAGGCCAGCGCCGGCACGTTGTGGCTGTTGAGCACCAGCTCCAGCAGCGGATTACTGCCCCCCGCATCTCCCCAGAGCTGGCCCTGCAGCCATCCCACCAGGCTCACCAGCGGCAACACCATCAGCAATCCCTTGAGCGCACTGCGCAGGCTCCGGCCCGCCGGCGCCCAACGGAACTGCAGCACCGCCGCCCCCTGGCCCTTTAGCAACAGCGCCAAGATCACCAGCGGGCCCGCCATCAGCGCCAGGTAGAGCCCCACCACGCTCACGCCCTCCCGCAGCGGGCTGGCGATCGCCAGGCCCTGCAGAACAGCGGCCAGCAACGGCCCCACCAGCAAGGGGGTGAGTAGTTCACCCACCACCACGAAGCCGCCGGCGATCAACAGCACGGCATCCACGCCGCTGAGGGTTGGTCCCTGCAGGGGCGTGGCGTCTGCGGAGCGGCCTCGCCAGCGCAGCCAGATCTCTCGCAGCAACAGGGCCGATCCCAGCAGCAGCAACAGCACCGGCGCGCCGCTCATCGCCAGCAGCTTCAGTGCGGCCCGCTGGCTGGCGACGGCGCTGCCGCAGCGGTTGGGCGCATCCGGTGCCAGCGCTTCGCAGCTCCACAGCCGCACCAGGCCGTTGCTTGGCTTCAGTGGCTGGGCCGGACCAGCCTGACCGCGCAGCAGCGCGGCCGCCAGGGAGGCCTCGGGGCCCTGGCTCGCCGCCACAGCCTCGAGCAGCGGTTCAGCCTGCTGGGGCTGCTGGAGGCGCTGCAGCACCAGGGCCAGCTCCAGCTCCAGCTCGGGGTCCGGGCCCTGGCCGGCCTCCGCGGCGCTGGTGCGCTCGTTTTCCAGGGCCTGTTTGAGGGTTTGCAGCGGTTCGCCACCGGCCAGCAGCGGCCGCAGGGCTCCGCTCAGGCTCGGTTGCGCCAGCACGGTGAGCTCCAGCTGGCGCCGATTGAGCGCGTTGCCCACCGACGGGCGGCTGAGGCTGTCGATTAAGCCGTTGAGCCACAGCAGCAGGCTCAGGGCCAGGCTCACCAGGGCCAACCCCACCTTCCATCCCGGGGCGCCGCCGGGCTTGTTGGCTGCTGTCACCCTCTGCTGGTCCTGTGCGTGTGGTGGGGGCAGCATCTCACCGGCTCAAGGCTGCAGGGGTGCATAAAGCCACCTCATACGATGCTTTCTGCGCGCGTTTGAGCTTGTGTCTCTCCGGATCCTGCTGGTTCGCCACGGCCTGAGCAGTTTCAATCTGGAGCACCGCATCCAGGGCCGCGACGACCTCTCCAGCCTCACCGAGGAGGGCGTGAAGCAGGCGCTGGCTACAGGAGAAGCCCTGCGCGATCTCAGCCTCACCGCCGCCTACAGCTCACCGCTGCGTCGCGCCCACGACACGGCCACAGCCCTGCTCGCCGCCCACGGTGGTGGCCTCGAGCCCCAGCTCGACGACGACCTGCTCGAGGTGGATCTGGCCCCCTGGAGCGGCCTGCTCAGCAGCGATGTGCGGGAGCGCTTTCCGGAAGCGCACCACACCTGGACCCACCATCCCGAGCTGCTGCAGCTGCAGCGCGCCGACGGCAGCACCTACGCGCCGATTCCTGAGCTGATGGCCCAGGCGCAGCGGTTTGTGGCCCGGCTGCTGGAGCACCACGATCCCGCCGCATCAGCCCCCCAGACCGTGCTCGTGGTGGGTCACAACGCCATCCTGCGCTGCCTGCTGCTCAGCCTGCTGAGCCTGCCGGCCTCGGGCTTCCGCCGCCTGCGGCTCGATAACGCCTCGCTTTCGGTGCTCAACCTCACGGCCGAGGAGGGAGGCGGTGTGTCGGTGCAGATCGAGTCGCTGAATGGCACCACCCACCTCCACTCCGAGGTGTGCGCCAGCACCCTCCCCGCGAAGGGCCCCGGCCCGCGCCTGCTGCTGGTGCGCCACGGCGAAACCGATTGGAATCGCCAGGGTCGCTTCCAGGGGCAGATCGATATCCCCCTCAACAGCAACGGTCACGCCCAGGCCGCCGCGGCCGGCCGCTTCCTGAGCCGCGTCGGCTTTGATCGCGCCTACACCAGCTCGATGTCGCGCCCGCGGCAGACCGCTGAGGGGATCCTCAATCACCACCCCGGCGTGCCGCTCACCAGCGTTTCGGATCTGGTGGAGATCGGCCACGGTGAATGGGAAGGCTGTCTGGAGCAGGAGATCGCCGCCAGCTGGGGGCCGCTGCTGGCCGCCTGGAAGCAGGCACCGGAAACCGTGCAGATGCCCGAGGGCGAAACCATCCACGACGTGTGGGATCGCTCCCTGCGCGGCTGGAACAGCATCGCCGCCAGCCTCCACGCTGATGAAACCGCCCTGGTGGTGGCCCACGACGCCGTGAACAAAACCATCCTCTGCGCCCTGCTGGGGCTCAGCCCGGCCGACATCTGGGCCGTGAAACAGGGCAACGGCGGCGTGACCGTGATCGATTACCCCCATGGCCCGGATCAACCGCCGGTGGTGGTGTGCCTGAACCAAACGGCCCATCTTGGGGGCGTTCTGGATCGCACCGCCGCCGGCGCCCTATGACCGCACGCCCAGCGCAGCCGCTGCTGCTCCAGCAGGTGCAACTGCTCGAGGCCGAGGGCCTGGAGCCCCGCCGCTCTGATGTGCTGATTGACCAGGGCCGGCTGGTGGCGATCGGTCCGCAGGCCCGTGATCAGGCGGCCGCCTGCTCTGCGATCCCCCTGGCGGCGGAGGCGCTGCTGCTGGCCCCCTGCTTGGTGGATCCGCACTCCTATCTGGAGGATCCCGCCAACGGTGCGGCCGAATCCCTGGCCTCCCTTCAGCGCTCGGCCCTGGCCGCCGGCTACGGCAGCGTGGCCCTGCTGCCCCGGGCCCGCAGCTGGCGCGATCGGCCCGAGCGCCTGCAGGGCTTGGCTTCCGAGGGACCCCTGGAGATCCTGCTCTGGGGCAGCTTCAGTTCCGGCGCCGAGGGTCAGGATCTGGCCCCCCATGCTGATCAGCTGCAGGCCGGTGCTCTGGGCTTGGCGGAGGACGCGCAGTGCCCCCCCCTGCCGCTGTTGGAGCGGGGGCTCAGCCTCGCTGAATTCGCTGCAGCCCCCCTGCTGCTGGCACCCCGCGACGCGGCGCTCAGCCAGGGCGGCTTCGTGCGCGATGGCGTGGAGGCCCTGCGCGCCGGTTGGCCCACCGATCCCGCCATCAGCGAAACCCTGCCGCTGCAAAACCTCTTGGCCCTGGCCCGCCGCCATCCGCAGCGGCGCCTGCAGCTGATGAATCTCTCCACCGCCGAGGGGGTGGCCCTGCTGCGCGCCTGCCCCGCAGCGGAGCGCCCGGAGGCCACGGTGTGCTGGTGGCACCTGCTCGCCGATAGCGGCAAGCTCGATCCGATCGCGGAAGGGTGGCGGGTGGTTCCGCCCCTCGGCACCCCCGGCGATCGCGCCGCCCTGCAGCAGGCCCTGGCCGATGGGGTGATCACGGCGGTGGCGGTGCACCACGAACCGCTCGATGCCGAGGAGCAGCTGTTGCCCCTTGATCAGCGCCGGCCCGGTGTGGCCGGTCATCGCTTCGTGTTGCCCAGCCTCTGGCAGGAGCTGGTGGTTCGCCGCGGCTGGACGGTGCAGCAGCTCTGGCAGGTGCTCTGCTTCGCCCCGGCCCGGCAGCTGGGTCTGTCCGCGCCGCGGCTGGAGCCTGATAGCCGCCGCTGGCTGCTGTTCGATCCGGCCCAGCGCTGGCAGGCCTCGCACGACCCGCTCGCCCCCCAGGCGGCCAATCAGCCCCTGGCGGCGGAGCTGATCGGCCAAGTGGTGGCCAGTGGCCTCAGCCCTGAGCTTTGGCGGCTGCCGGTTTCGCCGGCTTGAGTGGACCGTCGGCGTTCAAGGCGCCGGCGCTGCCCGGGGGCCAGAACCGCCAGAAGGCGCGGCCGATGATCTCGCTTTCGGGCAGGAAGGCGCCACCCGGCCAGAAGCGACCATCCCAGCTGTTGCCGCGGTTGTCGCCGAGGCTGAGCACGTGCCCGGGCGGCACCACGGCATTGAGGGTGCGGCAGGGGCCCATGCCCATGACATCCACCGGGCAGTAGTTGCGCACGTAGGGCTCATTGAGGCGGGTGCCGTTCACGGTCACTTCCCCGCGCGGATTCACCACCACCCGGTCGCCGCTCACCGCCACCACACGCTTGATGTAGGCATCGCAGGCTGGTTCCTGGATGCCCGGCACGCTGTTGATCAGCGGCAGGTTCACCAGCAGGCAGCGCAGCGGCCCGGCGGCATGGGCCGGCTTCAGCACGGGATCGAAGTGGTGCGGCGCGTGGAACACCACGATTTCGCCGCGCTTGGGGCCACGCTGGCGATAGGTGAGCTTCTCCACCAGCAGCCGGTCCTGGATCTGCAGCCCCGGCAGCATCGAGCCGGAGGGGATGTAGCGCGCTTCGATCACGAACTGGCGCACCCCGAGCGCCACCCCGAGGGTGATTAGCACGCCTCGCCAGAACACCCAGGGGCTTTCCTGCTGCGGAGCTGGTTTGGAGGGGCTGCTCGGCTGCTCGGCGACGGGGGGCTCCTGGGGCGACGACGAGCTGGTGGGGTGGCTGGACAAGGGGTGGGGCTGCCGGCAGCGGGGGCGGTTAGGGCAGATTAGGGCCGTCGCCTGGCCTTGAGATGGTTCGTCCGCGTTGGTTGTCGGCCCAGAGGGTCACGGCCTCGCGGCTCTGGCAGCACTGGGATCGTGCCGTGGCGCTGTGGGCCGGCCTGAATCTGGTGCTGGTGGTGTTCGACGCCACCTACATGCCGCTGCGCACCTTCTGGCTGCAGCGCAACCTCACGCCGCTGCCCCAAGTGCCGTTGGTGGTGCCGTTGACGCTGCTGCCCGACATCACCCCTTGGTATGACCCGGTGAAGGGCATCCAGCCCCACCGGGAAACCCAGGCCTATCTGCAGGCCTTCAACCGGCTGGATCGGGCCCTCCAGGCCGGTGGGCCGCTGGGCGCCACGGCAGCGCAGCGCCGACGTCAGGTGGAGCTCACGGCGGCGATGCTCAACGAAAACCCCTTCGCCGCCTCCGGCAATAGCGGCACCCTCGAAACGATCAAAAACCGGCTGCGGCAGCGCGCCGGCGAAGACTCCGCCCAGCAGGCCGCCGATCGCCTGCTCAGCGATGCCTGGTTGCAGCAGCGCCCCTGGCAGCAGGAGCGCCGCTTCTGGCAGCAGCAGATCCTGCCCCTGGTGGCCACCAGCTACTGGCGCTCGATCGATGAGAACGGCCGCCCCACCGACCACGCCTGGCGCATCGATCTGCTGCTCTTCCAGAGCGTGTTTGCCCTCGACATCCTGTTGCGGATGCTGCGGCTGCGCCGGCGCTTCCCCGCCCTCAGCTGGCGCGATGCGCTGCTGAGGCGCTGGATCGATCTGCCCCTGCTGCTGCCGTTCTGGCGCGTGCTGCGGGTGGTGCCCGTGGTGGAGCGGCTCAGTCAGGCCAGGCTGATTGATGTGGAGCCCCTACGGGCGGCTGTGAGCCGCGCTGTGGTGTCGTTGCTGGCGCTTGAGCTGTTTGAAGTGCTGGCCCTGCAGCTGGTGGATGGCACCCAGTCGCTGATCCGTTCGCCCCAGTGGCCTCGCTGGATCCGCAGCCTGCGCAGCCACCAGAGCGTGGCGGCCGCAGAGGATCAGCGCCTGCTGGAGCTGGTGCGCCTCTGGGGGCCGCTGGTGTTGGGACAGGTGGCGCCGCGTTTGGCTCCGGAGCTGCAGTCGCTGCTGGGCCACGCACTGCAGCGCAGCCTGCAGGAGGTGCCGGGCGGCGCGATCCTGCCGAGCGGGGTGAGCCGGCAGCTGGCGGCGGGTGTGGTTGACAGCCTGCTGGATGTGTCGCGCGGCACCGCCCAACGGCTCGCTCGCAGCGATGAGCGCCAGGCGGAATTGATCCAGAAGGCCACCGATCGCTTCTGGGAGGAGCTGGCCGCAGCCCTCGAGCAGGCGGGCACCCTCGAGCGCAGCCAGGAGCTGCTGTGGGCGTTGCTCCAGCAGCTCAAGCTCAACTACCTCGGCCAGATCAACCGAGCCGGCATCGATGCATTGATGGATGAACTCGATGAGCTGGCGGTGCCGCTCAGCCCACCAGGGCCGCCTGCCACTCCTCCGGCTTGAAGCCCACCAGGGCAGCGCCGCTGGCGGTGATCGCGACGGGGCGTTTGATCAGCTTGCCGTCTGCAGCCAGGGCCTTCAGGGCTGCCTCATCGTCCATGGCCGCCACCGCGGCACTGCCGAGGGCCCGGTAGCTCTGGCCGCTGGTGTTGAACAGGTGCTTGCGGCCCAGCGCCTCAAAGGCCTGGCGCAGCTCCGCGAGCGTGGGCGGCTGGCGGGTGATATCGACCAGCTCGAGGTTGCCGGCTTCCACAGAAAAGCCCTGCTGGGCGAGCCATTGCAGGGCTTTGCGGCAGGTGCCGCATGGGGGGTAGCTGTAGATCCGGAGCGCCTGGCTCACTTGCCGATCAGGCTCTTCAGGGCGCCCACGAGGCTGTTGGAGCCTTTGCCCACGCCGTTCTGAGGACGGGTGCGCACGGTCACGTCGCCGTTGACGCTGGTGCGGCAGCTGAGGCGGTAGTTGGCGGGACGGTCGGCCAGATACACCTGCTCCACATCGCTGCGGGGGGAGAGGTTTTGCATGCCTTCCACCACTTCCACCACGCAGGTGCCGCACTGGCCCACCCCACCGCAGTTGTTGAGGTTGTTCAGGCCCTTGTAGGGGTTGATGCCGGCATCGATGGCCGCCTTGCGCAGGTTGGCACCCTCGATGCAACCGACCTGCTGGCCTTCCTGTTCAAAACGGATGGTGGGCACGGTCGGGCGGGGATCTTCGGCGCCGACAAACTTACCTGGCCGGAGTCGGTTCCTGACGCCGATGGCCTCGGCTGACACCAAATGCTGCCAACCCAGCCTCCCTACGATTGGGCGACCGGCACGCACCTTGTGAACACAGCTGGCTACGAGCGGCTTCAGAGCCAGGTGATTCCTGGATACGGCAGCCTCGCCCGTCTGTCGGTGGCGCTGCTGGCGGCATCCCCCCTGGCTGCGGCTCAGGGCGCCGAGGTGTTGGTGGCGGGCTGCGGCACGGGTTCGGAGCTGCTGGAGGCGGTGGCCCAGCGCCCGGATTGGAGCCTCACCGCCCTCGATCCGAGCGCCGAGATGCTGGCGGAGGCGCGGCAGCGGCTGGCTGGCCATGGCGCCATTCAGTGGCAGCAGTGCACGGCGGAAGCGTTGGTGGATGAGGCCGGCATGGTGGGCCGCTTCGCCGGTGCTCTCTCGGTGTTGGTGCTGCAGTCGCTTCCCGACGACGGCAGCAAGCTGGCCTTCCTCACGGCCCTGGCCCGCAGCCTGCAGCCCGGCGCGCAGCTGGTGCTGGTCGACCTGATGCAAACCAGCCTGCCCTCGCTGGAGGCGCAACTCGATGCGGCCTGGCGGGGCTTTCAGCGGGCCAGCGGCCTCGATGCTTCCAACCAGGAAGGCCTCCATCCGATCGGCCTGGCGCGGCTCACCAGCCTCGTGAATGCGGCCGGGTTCGGGGATCCGGCCCGGGTGTTTCAGGCGCTTGGCTTCGAGGGCTTCCTGCTGCAGCGGCGCAGCTAGCGGCGTTGGCCCTGCTGGGTGGCCCGCTCAGCGGCCTGGATGCAGTGCTCGAGCAGGGCCGGCACCGCCTCGGCATCCAGCCAGCCGCCGATCTCGATCACCCGACCCTCCAGGTTTTTGTAGGTGCGGAAAAACTCCGCCACCTCCTCGAGTTGGTTGCGGGCGATCTGGCGAATGCTGCGGATCTCACGCTGGCGGGGATCGGCCTCCGGCACGCACAGCAACTTGCCGTCGTGGGCGCCGCAATCCACCATGTCGAGGATGCCGATCGGCCGGGCGGTGATCAAGCAGCCTGCAAACGTGGGCTCATCCATGATCACGAGCGCATCCAGGGGGGCGCCGTCCTCCGCCAGGGTGTTGGGGATGAAGCCGTAGTCGAAGGGGTAGCGCACGGAGGAGTGCAGCACCCGATCCAGCACCATCAGGCCGGCTTCGGCGTTGTATTCGTATTTATTGCGGCTCCCGGCGGGGATCTCCACCATCAGATTCACCAGCCCTGGCGCTGGTGAGGCCTGCAGACTGCGCAAATCCATCGGCCGTGGAGGCGTTGGTGAGGGGCCGCGCGATCGGTGGGCTGCTGATCAGGCGGTTGGTGCTGCCGCGATCCGTGATCACCATGGCAATCGGCAGCACGAGGGTGCAGATTCCAAGGACGCCACCCAGGAAGGGCGCGGTGGTGTGAAAGAGGCTTCCTGAACCGTAGGGCCCATCACCGCTCTCGGTGCTCTGGGCCTGGCTTCGGGGAGGAGGGTCGCTATCCATGCAGGGGTGAATCAGGGGTGCGCGGGTTGGATCACCCCAGCTCCTGATTCAGGCGCGAAAACAAAGGTTGCACACCAGCATTACACCTCTCCATACCACGTGGAGGGTTTTGAGGGTCAGGCGGCGGGTCTGGCCTGTTCGTGTTGCTCGCGGCGGCTGTCGAGGTTGGTGGTGCTGCCTTGGCCTTCATTCAGCAGGCTGCGGATCATGCGCAGCTCATCGAGGATGGAACTGAGCAGCTGCTGGGTGGCCGTGGAGGGTGAGTTGAGCACCTCAACGGTGACCTCTTTAATCCGCAGCACATCGCGCGCAAACCGTGCCACCTCGTTGGGGTGGAACATCAACGGCTCTTTTTGATCGCTCCGGTATTCCGGGTTGAGCTTGCGGGGGTTGAAGGGAGGATTGAGGTTGCGCGGATCGGTGTTGGTGTATCGATACACCGAGGCGCGCGAGCGATTGAGGGAACGCTGCACCTCATCGATCCCGATCAGGTTTTCGTTGCTCTCCGCCGAATTGGCCGCCGCCTCAGCACCGGCCTGGGTTGCTGCGAGACCGTTGGCGCCCATTCCAGTGATCAACGAATGGGCTTGCATGAGACGGGTCTGCGACAGGTTGGACGTGCCCCGGAAATTAGCAGGCTTTTCTCCCCTGAAATGGAATTCTTTCTGCTTTCGCGCGGTTGGTGTGGCGCTTCTTGAGCCGGTCCGCCGCGGAGCTCGGTGGTAGCTTCCGGCCTCCGTCTCTGCAGAGCATCCCATGCGCGTCTCCCGCCTGCTGCTGGTGACGTTGCGGGATGACCCGGCTGAGGCTGAGATCCCCTCCCACAAGCTGCTGCTGCGGGCCGGCTACATCCGCCGCATCGGCAGTGGCATCTATGCCTATCTGCCACTGCTGTGGCGGGTGCTGCAAAAGATTTCCGCCATCGTGCGCGAGGAGCTTGATACCACCGGCGCCCTCGAAACGCTGCTGCCCCAGCTGCAACCGGCCGAGCTCTGGCAGCGCAGTGGTCGTTGGGCGGGCTACACCGCCGGCGAAGGGATCATGTTCCACCTGGAGGATCGCCAGGGCCGCGAGCTCGGTCTCGGCCCCACCCATGAAGAGGTGGTCACGGCCCTCGCCGCCGATCTGCTGCGCTCCTACCGGCAGCTGCCGGTGAACCTTTATCAGATCCAAACCAAATTTCGCGATGAGATCAGGCCCCGCTTTGGCCTGATGCGTGGTCGCGAATTCATCATGAAGGACGCCTATTCCTTCCACGCCGACGAGGCCTGCCTGAAGCAGACCTACGGCGCCATGGATCAGGCCTACCGCCGCATCTTCAGCCGCTGCGGCCTGCGGGCTGTGGCCGTTGAGGCCGATAGCGGCGCCATCGGCGGTTCCGCCAGCCAGGAGTTCATGGTCACCGCCGACGCCGGTGAAGACCTGATCCTGGCCAGCGGCGACGGCCGCTACGCCGCCAACCAGGAGCGGGCGGTGTCGCTGCCTGCCGCTGCTGTTCTTCTGCCCGGTGGGATCCGCGGCGATGGCAGCGGTGAACCCCTGACCACGCCAGCCCAGAGCACGATCGAGCAGCTGTGCGAGGCCCATGGCTTCGCCCCCAGCCAGACCGTGAAGGTGTTGGTGCTGCTGGCCCGCTTTGAAGACGGCTGCCAGCAACCGCTGCTGGTGAGCCTGCGCGGTGATCAGCAGCTCAACGACGTGAAGCTCGCCAATGCCGTGACGGCCCGCTGCGCCGGCGAGCACGGCACCCTGCTCGAGATCGCCCCGCTCAGCGCCGAGGCTGCCACCAAGGAGGGCCTGGCCGCGATTCCTTTCGGCTTCATGGGCCCCCACCTCAGCGACGCGGTGCTCGCCGGCGCTCGCAGCTGGCAACCCCGCTTCCTGCGGCTCGCCGATGCCACCGCCACGGAGCTGCCCAGCTTTGTGTGTGGGGCCAACAGCGCCGACACCCATCTCGTGGGTGCGGGCTGGGGCGGCCTCTGCCCAGCCCCCGAGAGCCTCGATCTACGGGCAGCCCAGCCCGGCGATCGCTGCCTGCATGACCCCAGCCAGCAGCTGCAGGCCAGCCGCGGCATCGAGGTTGGCCACATCTTCCAGTTGGGCCGCAAATATTCGGCGGCCCTCGACGCCACCTTCACCACCGAGGCGGGCCAGGAGGAGCCGCTGTGGATGGGCTGCTACGGCATTGGTGTGTCGCGGTTGGCCCAGGCGGCGGTGGAGCAGCACCACGACGGCCAAGGCATCTGTTGGCCCACGGCCATCGCCCCCTACGAGGTGATTGTGGTGGTGGCCAATGTGGCCGAGGAGCAGCAGCGCCAGCTGGGAGAGCAGCTCTACGCCGAGCTCCAGGCCGCTGGCGTGGATGTGTTGTTCGACGACCGCGCCGAGCGCGCCGGCGTGAAGTTCAAGGATGCCGACCTGCTGGGCATTCCCTGGCGCGTGGTGGTGGGGCGCGGTGCCGCTGAGGGGCAGGTGGAGCTTGTGCAGCGCGCCGGTGGCCAGCGCACCGACCTGGCTGCCTCCGATCTCCAGGCCCAGCTGCTGCCGCAGCTGGTGCGCGAACGCTCCGGGCTGACGCCATAGGATCCGCGCATTCTTGAACAAACCCCATGGCGGCTGGTTGGCGTCAACTGAAGGCAGCTGCTCTGGCGTTCTGCCTAGGCCTGTGCCTGCTGCTCACCGCCTGTTCCGGCAGCGGCGGCCCCCTCACCGGCAACTACGTGGACGACACGGTGGCGGTGGCCGACAGCCTGCTGGCCACCATCACCCTGCCGGCGGATGATCCGGGCCGCTCGGAAGCGGAAACCCAGGCCCGCGCCCTGATCAACAACTACATGGCTCGTTATCGGCCCCAGCCGAAGGTGAACGGCCTGGCCTCCTTCACCACCATGCAGACCGCCCTCAACTCCCTGGCCGGTCACTACGCCAACTACCCCAACCGTCCGGTGCCGGACGCCCTGCGGGATCGCCTCGCCAAAGAGCTCAAGAAGGCTGAAACCGGCGTTGTGCGCGGCGCTTGATCCAACTCCCCGGAGCAGGGGTGAACGGCGGCCTGCGGGCCGCTTTTTTTGTGTCGTTCAGCAGCACCCTGGGCCGACGCTTTGACGGAGGGCCTCTCCATCTGAGATCCTCTTTGTTTGTGCTTTGAAGCGGCTGCGGGCCGCTGTGTCCTTGGCCAACGTCGTCGTCATCGGTGCGCAATGGGGTGACGAGGGGAAGGGCAAGATCACCGATCTCCTCAGCCGCTCCGCCGATGTGGTGGTGCGTTACCAGGGCGGGGTGAACGCCGGCCACACGATCGTGGTGGACGACAAGGTGCTGAAACTGCACCTGATTCCTTCCGGGATCCTCTATCCGGACACCGTGTGCCTGATCGGCTCCGGCACCGTGGTGGACCCCAAGGTGATGATCGGCGAGCTCGACATGCTCGCTGAGAACGGCATTGCCGTGGATGGCCTTCGCCTGGCCTCCACCGCCCACGTAACCATGCCCTACCACCGCCTGCTGGATCAGGCGATGGAGCAGCAGCGGGGCGATCGCCGCATCGGCACCACCGGTCGGGGCATCGGCCCCACCTACGCGGATAAGTCGCAGCGCAACGGCATCCGCATCATCGACATCCTCGATGAGGCGCGCCTGCGGGATCGGCTGGCCGGTCCGCTGGCGGAGAAGAACGACACCCTGCAGAAGCTCTACGGCCTCGAGCCCCTCGACTTCGAGGCGGTGGTGGCTGAATACGTGGCCTACGGCCAGCGCCTGGCGCCCCACGTGGTGGATTGCACCCGCACCATCCATGAGGCGGCGCGCGGCCGTCAGAACATCCTGTTTGAGGGTGCCCAGGGCACCCTGCTCGACCTCGATCACGGCACGTATCCCTACGTGACCTCCTCCAACCCGGTGAGCGGTGGGGCCTGCATCGGCGCGGGCGTGGGCCCCACCCTGATCGACCGAGTGATCGGCGTGGCCAAGGCCTACACCACCCGTGTGGGCGAAGGCCCGTTCCCCACCGAGCTCGAGGGCAGCCTCAACGATCACCTCTGCGACCGCGGAGGTGAATACGGCACCACCACGGGGCGCCGCCGGCGCTGCGGCTGGTTTGATGGCGTGATCGGCCGCTACGCCGTGGAGGTGAACGGCCTCGATTGCCTGGCGATCACCAAGCTCGATGTGCTCGATGAGCTCGATGAGATCCAGGTGTGTGTGGCCTACGAACTCGATGGCCAGCGCATCGAGCATTTCCCCAGTTGCGCCGAGGATTTCGCCCGCTGCCAGCCCATCTTTGAAACCCTGCCCGGTTGGCAAACCTCCACGGCCGACTGCCGCGCCCTTGAGGATCTGCCCCCCACCGCCATGAGCTACCTGCGCTTCCTGGCGGAGCTGATGGAGGTGCCGATCGCGATCGTGTCGCTGGGTGCCGACCGCGATCAAACGATCGTGGTGGAGGATCCGATCCACGGGCCCAAGCGGGCTCTGCTCAGCCGCTGATCGCTCTGATGGCCCCCAACACAACCCTCGACGTTGTCGGTATCGGCAACGCCATCGTTGACGTGCTCGTGCACGCCGACGACGACCAGCTCGACAACCTGGCGCTCACCAAGGGCACCATGGCCCTGGTGGATGAAGCGCAGGCTGAGCACCTCTACGCCAGCGTTGGCCCGGGTCTGGAAACCTCCGGTGGTTCCGCCGCTAACACTCTGGCGGGCATTGCCCAGCTCGGCGGCCGCGCCGGCTTCATCGGCCGGGTGCGCAACGACCAGCTCGGCGGCATTTTTGCCCACGACATTCGTGCTGTCGGCGCCCGCTTCGACACACCGGCCGCCACCGAAGGGCCCTCCACGGCCCGCTGCTTCATCCTCGTCACCCCGGATGCCCAGCGCACCATGTGCACCTATCTGGGTGCTTCGGTGGGTCTGGATCCCGGCGATCTCGATCTGGAGATGGTGGCCCAGGCCAAGGTGCTCTACCTCGAGGGCTACCTATGGGACAGCGATGAGGCCAAGCGCGCCTTCATCGCTGCCGCTGAGGTGGCCCGCGCCCATGGCGCCGAAGTAGCACTGAGCCTCTCCGATGCCTTCTGTGTGGAGCGCCACCGCGACAGCTTCCAGGAGCTGGTGGATGGCCACGTGGACATCCTGTTCGCCAATGAGATGGAGATCACCTCCCTCTACAAGGCCAACAGCTTCGAGGAAGCGGCGGAACAGGTGCGCGGCCGCTGCCGCATCGCGGCCCTCACCCGCAGCGAGCAGGGTTCCGTGATCCTCAATGGCAGCGGCACGCACCTGATCGAGCCCGTGAAACTCGGCCCCCTGGTGGACACCACCGGTGCCGGCGACCTCTATGCCGCCGGCTTCCTGCATGCCCACACCCAGGGCGAATCGGTGGAGGCCTGCGGCCGCCTGGGTTCCCTCTGCGCCGGCCAGGTGGTGACCCAGCTCGGGCCGCGCCCCCAGGTGGATCTCCGTCAGCTCAGGGCACAGCACGCCGCCAGCCAGGCGGCGTAATCCCCGCTGGCCTGGGCCGGCCAGTGCAGCCACTGCGGCGTGGTGTAGCTGTGCCGGCTCCGCACCTCCCGCTCCAGCGCCTCAAGGCACGTGGGGTGGGTTTTGATCAGCAGTTGCACCTCCTGGCTCTGCTCGATCTGCCCCTGCCAGCGGTAGAGCGATTGCAGCGGTTGCAGGGCCACACAGGCCGCCAGGCGCTGCTCGAGCAGGTGGTGGGCCAGGGCTTCCGCCAGGGCTGCGCTGCCCTCGGTGGTGAGCACCAGCACGGCGTCAGCGGTCATCGTGGTTTCAGGGCTGGCCCAGCTTCTCCAGAAGGGCCGGCAGCGGCAAGCCCGCCGCCGCGGGCGGCTGCCGCAGCAACAGCAAGGGCAGCGATTGCCGCCGGCACACCTGCCGCCAGAGCGCCTCGCTGCGCCCGCCGCCCTGGCGGCAGAGCACCACGCTGATGCCCCAGCGCCGGCAGATAGCCTCCTCCAGCGCACCAGCCGCATGGGCATCGGGTCGCAGGCAGGCGACGTGGGCATCGCTGAGCCCGGCAGCGCGGGCGGCCTGCAGGCTGCCGGGCTGATCCAGCACCCGGGCGAAGTGCACCGCGCCGGCACTGGCGGCGATCGCTGCTTGCAGGTGCCGTGCCCCGATGGCCAGCAGCAGCCGTTCCCCCGCCAGGGGCAAGGCCTGGAGATCCTCGATGCCCTGCAGCCAGCGCAGCTGCTCACCCTCGGCGGCCTGGTGGGGCTGCTGCCGCTGCAGGCGCAGCAGCGGCGTTGCGCTGGCCCGGCAGAGGCGCTCCAGGCGCTCGCTGATCAGCTGGGCAAACGGATGGGTGGCATCCACCACCCAGCGCGGCCGGAGCTGCTCGAGCTCCTGCGCCATCAGCACGTCGCTGTCGATGGCGCCCACCTGTAGTTGCAGCTGCGGATGCCGGGCATAGGCCCGTGCGGCGGTGGCGGTAACCACGCTCACCTGCACCCACCAGCCGCGGGCCAGCAGTGCCTCCGCCAGCAGCGGCCCTTCCGCCGTGCCGGCGAACAGCCAGATCCGCTTGGCTGCCGTTGGCCACTGGTGCAAATCAGGCCCGTGCATCAGGATGTGGCCCGCTGCCTGTGATCGCTGCCGTGAACCATTGCTTGCTGGAGGTGGAGGTGCTGGAGGCGCCCCAGGTGCGCTACACCCAGGACAACCAAACTCCGGTGGCGGAGATGGCGGTGCAGTTCGACGGCCTGCGTCCCGATGATCCGGCGGGCCAGCTGAAGGTGGTGGGCTGGGGCAGCCTCGCGCAAGATCTGCAGAACCGTGTGCAGGTGGGTCAACGCCTGTTGGTGGAGGGCCGGCTGCGGATGAACACCGTCACCCGGCAGGACGGCGTGAAGGAAAAGCGCGCCGAATTCACCCTGTCGCGCCTGCACCCCATGGCCGGTGCCACGGATGGTGTGGGGTCGACCCCGCCGGCCCCAGCCCCGGCACCCCGCAGCGCCGCTCCCCGCCCCGTGAGCGCGGCTGCAGCCGCTCCAGCTCCTGTGGCCGCCGCCGCTCCCCAGCCGCCGGCCTGGAACGCCTCGCCCCTGGTGCCCGACCTGCCGGAAGGCGAGGACGAGATTCCGTTCTGAATGGGCTTCAGGGGCTGGTGCCGCTGCCACCACGGCCCAGCTGCTCCTGGGCCTGTTCCAGCAGTTGACCCAGCTCCCGTTCCAGAGCCGCCAGGTCGAGCCGCAGGTCGGGCCAGCGGCCGCCATCGAGTTGCTGCAGCAACCACAGCCGGTCGGCCCGCAGCTGCTCGAGCAGCTCATCTGTGCTGACATCACCGGCCGTGCTGGCGTTGACCGAAGATGACGCCATGCTTTCTTTCGCTTCCCCCGGCAGCCTAGTCACCATCGGCGGGGCCCTCCTGTCGGTGATCGGCTGGATCGGCTACGCCACCAGCAACCCCAACCTCAGCCTGCCCACGATCTTTTACGGGATCCCGATCCTGTTGGGCGGACTGGCGCTGAAATCCTCCGAGCTGCCGCCGGCCGAGCTGCTGCCGGCCGGCGCTGATGTGGTGGCGCTGCGCCAGCAGCCCGCCAGCCAGACCCTGCGCAAGCTGGTGAAGGATGTGACCCGCTGGCGCTACGGCCAGAAGGCCCACCTGGAGAGTTCGCTCGAAGCGCTGAAGCTGTGGGATGAGGATGCGCCGCCCCAGCTGCTGAGCGTGCAGGAGCTGGCCGTGGAGGGTCGCTACGCCATCAGCCTGCGCTTCCGCACGGAGGGCGTGCCGATGGCCCGCTGGCAGGAGAAGCAGGATCGCCTCGGTCGGTTCTTCGATAAAGGGCTGCAGGCTCGCCTCAGCCAGCCCGCCAACGGTGAGTTGCTGCTGGAGCTGTTGCCCGCAGCGGCCTGAGCCGGTTCTTTTGTTGTTGTTCACCCTTCGCCGTTTCTGAGCGCCATGACCGCCAGCAGCGATCGCAGCGATGCCCTCCGGGTGTCTGTGTTGAGCGAGGCCCTGCCCTACATCCAGCGCTTTGCCGGCCGCCGCGTGGTGGTGAAGTATGGCGGCGCTGCGATGGTGCAGGCCGAGCTCCGCGATGCCGTGTATCGCGACCTGGTGTTGCTGGCCTCCGTGGGCGTCAAGCCGGTGGTGGTGCACGGCGGCGGCCCTGAGATCAACGACTGGCTGGGGCGCCTCAACATCGAGCCGCAGTTTCGCAATGGTCTGCGGGTCACCACCCCCGAAACCATGGATGTGGTGGAGATGGTGCTGGTGGGGCGCGTGAACAAGCAGATCGTGAACGGTCTCAACCGGCTCGGGGCCAAGGCCGTGGGGCTGTGCGGCAGCGATGGCTCGCTGGTGCGGGCCCGCACCTATGGCGATGGCAGCAATGGCCTGGTGGGCGATGTGGCGGCGGTGGACCCCTCCGTTTTGTTTCCCCTGCTGGATGCCGGCTATATCCCGGTGATCTCCTCGGTGGCGGCCGATTGCGATGGCCAGGCCCACAACATCAATGCCGACACCGTGGCCGGCGAACTGGCGGCAGCCCTGCAGGCCGAAAAGTTGATCCTGCTCACCGACACGCCGGGCATCCTTCAGAACCGCGAGGATCCCGAGTCGCTGATCCGCTCGGTGACGCTGTCGGAAGCGCGGGGCCTGATCGCCAGTGGTGTGGTGGCCGGCGGCATGACGCCCAAAACCGAGTGCTGCATCCGCGCTTTGGCCCAGGGGGTCTCGGCGGCCCACATCGTGGATGGCCGCACCCCCCATGCGCTGCTGCTGGAGGTGTTCACCGACGCTGGCATCGGCACCATGGTGGTGGGACGCTCCAGGTCTCGCTGAGCCGTGGAGCCGTTGGACACCGGCGCCATGGAGGCCCTAATCGCTCCGGCCCGCGGGGCGCTGGAACGGGGTGATTACGGCCGTTGCCAGCAGCTGCTGGCCCCTCTGCTGGCCGACTATCCCGCTGCCACGGCCACGGGCGGCCAGTTGCGGCTGCTGCTGGCCACGGCCCAGATGGGCCAGGGCGACAGTGCTGGAGCCGCTGCCACCTGCCGCAGCCTCAGGGTCTGCCGCGATGCCACGTTGCGGGCCCAGGCCAAGGATCTGCAGGAGGTGCTGGAGGCCCCGGCCCTGGAGCGGCCGCGGGAGTGGTCGATGACCCTGCCCACGCTCTCCGAGATGAAGCCCCTCGAGGGGCAGGTGCAATCGCTGGCCCGGCGCCGCCGCCGCTTACCGCCGCCGCCGCCGGCTCCGCCCACCGGGCCCACCAGCGCACCGCTGGGCTTTGCCTTGGTGGCGATTGTGTTGTTGCTGGTCACCGTGCTGCTGGGGGGCTGCGTGGATCTGCAGACCTCCCTGCGCTTTCCGGCTCCGGGCCGCCTGCAGATCTCCCAGACCAGCCTCTCCAGCACCGGCCGCCCCCTGCCCTGGCAGCGCCAGCTGGCGGCCGAGCTCCGCGATGCCCCTCTGCAGGCCAAGCAAACGTTGGGGCGTTTGCAACTGCGGGCCAAGGCGATGCCGGCGGCTCAGGCCCTGGCGCTGCTGAGCAGCACGATTGAGCGCGGCGCCCAGCTGGCGGCCGTGGATCTGCCGCCGCCGCAGTTCAGCCTGCAGGAGCGCAACTGGCTGCTCGGGGTTCGCCAGCAGTTCACCGCTGAGATCGATCTCACCGCCCTGCAGCCGCTGCCGGGCCTGCGGCTGAGCGTGGATCTGGCGCCGTTGCCGCTGCGGGCCGTGCGCCAGGCCGAGCCCCTGCCGGCGGTGGCCCTAAGGCCCCGCTCGAACGAAGCCGCTACCGTGCGCTGGACGCTCCAGCCCGGGACGCTTAATCAGCTGCGGGTGTCCTGTTGGCGCTGGAGCCGCCTCGGCGTGGGATCGCTGCTGATCGCCCTGGCGCTGGCCTTGGTGGCGCTGCTGCAGCGGCTGAAGCTGGCCGCCGGTTTTGGGCCGCCGCAGTTGCCGGCGTAGCTCAGAGCTCGAGCGGATCAGGATCGATCGCCAGCGACACATCCCGCGGCAGCAGGGCCCTGAGCTCCGTGTCCACCGGCAGCGGTAGGCCGGTGTGGAGGGGGCCATGCAGCAGCAGTTGCCAGCGGCTGTTGCCGGCCACCCGTGCCACCGGCGCGGGCGCCGGCCCGATCAACATCCAGCCGGCCTGATCGGCAGCGCCCCGGATTCGTTCCGCCAGGGCGGCAGCGGCGGTGGCTGTGCGGCTGGCGGAGGGCCCGGAGAGCCGCAGCAGGCAGGCCCGGCTGAAGGGCACCAGGCTGGCGGCCCGCCGCTCTGCCAGCTCCTCGGCCAGAAACGCCTCATAGCGGCCGTCCACTAGGTGGCGGATCACCCGATGCTCGGGGCTGTAGGTCTGCACTAGCACCTCACCGGGGCGATCACCCCGGCCGGCGCGACCCGCCAGCTGCAGCAGTAGTTGCAGGCATTCCTCCGCGGCCCTGAGGTCGGGGCGGTGCAGCAGTCCATCGGCCGCCAGCACCGCCGCCAGGGTCACCTGGGGCAGGTCCATGCCCTTGGCCAGCATCTGGGTGCCCACCAATACATCGGCTTCGCCGGCGGCGAATCGATCCAGCAGCAGGCGGTGGCCATCGCGGCCCCGGGTGGTGTCGCGGTCGAAGCGCAGCAGCCGCAGGCCCTCCAGCTCCTGCTCCAGATGCTCCAGCACCTGCTGGGTGCCGGCGCCAAAGGGCTTGAAGGCGGTGGAGCCGCAGGCGCCGCAGCGATGGCTGATCTCGGCGCGGTGGTCGCACCAGTGGCAGCGCAGCCAGGAGCGCTCCCGCTGGCGGTGCACCGTGAGCGCCACATCGCAGTGGGGGCACTGCACCACCTCACCGCAGCTGCGGCAGCTCAGAAAACTGCTGTAGCCGCGGCGTGGCACCAGCACCACCGCCTGCCCGCCGCTGCCGGGCAGGGCCTCCAGCCGCTCCATCAGCGGCCGGCTCACCAGGCGGCGATGCCCCTCCGCCAGCTCCTGGCGCATGTCCACCACATGCACCGGCGGCAGCGCCCGCCCACCGATCCGTTGCGGCAGGCTCAGCAGCTGGCAGCTCGGCTGGGGCCCCTGGCAGCTCAGCCAGGTTTCCAGGCTGGGGGTGGCCGACCCCAGCAGCAGCCGCGCACCGCTGAGCTGCGCCCGTTGGGCCGCCACGTCGCGCGCGTGGTAGCAGGGCATGGGGCTGTCCTGTTTGTAGGAGCGGTCGTGCTCCTCATCCAGCACCACCAGCCCCAGGTTGGGCAGCGGCAGAAACACGGCGGAGCGAGTGCCCACCACCAACACCGGATCGCCAGCCTCGCCCGCCAGGCATCGCCGCCAGCCGGCGATGCGCTGGCCGTCGCTGCAGCCGGAGTGATACTCCACCACCTGCGGCCCGAACCGCTGCCGGCAGCGATCCAGCAGCTGCGGAATCAAGCCGATCTCCGGGGTGAGCAACAGCACCGAACGGCCGGCCTGCAGGTGAGAGGCGGCCGCCTGCAGATACACCTCGGTTTTGCCGGCGCCGGTGACCCCCCAGAGCAGGAGCGTGCCTCCATTGGGGGCGGCTTCGATCGCCTCCAGGGCCCTGGCCTGGTCGGCGGTGAGCTGTTGCGGGGGCTCCAGCAGGTCCGCTGCGGCCGGGGCATGGCGATCAAACGGCCGCCGCTCCCGCTGCAGCAAACCCCGCTTCTCCAGGCCATCGGCGCAGCTGCGCCCCACGCCCGCCTTGGCCAGCACCGCGCTCTGCCAGCCCTCGCCGCCGCAGCTCTGCAGCAGGGAGAGCAGCTGGACCTGACCCGCGGGCAAGCCGTCGCCGGTGTGGTCGCGTCCGTCGCTGCTGAGCGCCAGCCAGATCTGTTGCCGCTGGTTGAGCGCCTTCCCCTGGCGGCGCTGCCCCAGCCAGCCCGGGGGCAGGGCCGCCTTGAGGGTGCGGAACACGCTGGTGCGGCAGTCGCTGGCCACCGCTTCAATCAGCTGCTGCCAGGAGGCATCCACGGCGGCGCGCTGGTGGAGCCCATCGATCGGCTGCAGGGCCCGTCCCTCCAGGGCCGTGGGGGCGGCATCCAGCAGCTCCACCACCAGGCCCACGTGGGGCCGACCCCGCAGCCGCAGGTGCACCAGGTCGCCGCAACCGAGCTCGAGCCCCTGTGGATTGGCGTAGGTGAACACCTGCCCCTCTTGCCCCGCCTCCACCCACACCTGCAGCCAGGAGGCGGCGCGGCGGTCACGCTCTGAGCTCACTCCCCGATGGCCGTTCAACCGTCTGCCGCCCCAACCTTGCGAAGCATCTGAGCGTTTCTTAAGATGAGAGCGTTGAGCAGTCCATGGGCTGCTGTCGGAACCCGGCAAAGTTCCGTCCAGAGGGAAGATCCGAGGCTGACCAGGTGCGCCTGCGTCCCCGATCTGAGACCACCCCTGACAGCGTTGCCTGGGCTTGCGCCCATTTCTGTCTCTGTCGTCTCCACTTTCGTCCAGTCATATCGCTAGCCGGAGCTGGCTGGGCCTGTTTGCTTCAACCCTGCACCTGATTTCCAGCGCTGCGTCGCTGGTTCACACGTTGAACGCACCAGGCTCCGCTGCTTCTGCTCCTACACCTTTCTGAACACGGCGTGGCTCCTGGGGTTTTGCTCCATGGCTTTGCGCTTGTTCAACCCTTGAGTTTCCGCGCCTGACCTACACCCTCGACCCGATCGCGATGAGTCCTGCTGCCGCTTCTAAAGCCACCACACCCAAAGCTGCCAAGCCGGCCGCCAAGGCGACCGCCACCAAGGCGGCCAAGCCGGAAATCCTGATGGTGGCCACGGCAGCGGGCGAGGCGCTGCAGGTTGCCAAAACCAAGCCCAAGGCTTCGAAAGCCAAGGCCAAGGCCGATCCGGCCACCGCTGAGGTGGATGCGGCCAACAAGGTCACCCCCACCAAGGCCAAAACCACCAAGGCCAAGAGCGCCACACCCAAGGCAGCAGCCAAAACCACCAAAGCGAAGGCCACCACCAAGGCCGCCGCAGGCGCCCCTGCTGATCTGGATGCCGCTGCTGATCAGCTGCTGGCTGCAGCCGAAGCCAAGGCTCCCGAGGCCAAGGAGGCCAAGAACGCCAAGGCCCTGGCCAGCATCAAGGTGGGCCCCAAGGGTGTCTACACCGAAGACTCGATCCGCGTTTATCTCCAGGAGATCGGACGGATCCGGCTGCTCCGTCCCGATGAGGAGATCGAGCTGGCCCGCAAGATTGCGGATCTGCTGCAGCTGGAAGAGCTGGCGGCGCAGTTTGAGATCGACCACGGCCACTACCCCGACACCAAGGAGTGGGCGGTGTTGGTGGACATGCCGCTGATCAAGTTCCGCCGCCGGCTGATGCTTGGCCGCCGGGCCAAGGAAAAGATGGTGCAGTCGAACCTGCGCTTGGTGGTGTCGATCGCCAAGAAATACATGAACCGGGGCCTGAGCTTCCAGGACCTGATTCAGGAGGGCTCGCTCGGCTTGATCCGTGCCGCCGAGAAGTTCGACCACGAGAAGGGCTACAAGTTCTCCACCTACGCCACCTGGTGGATTCGTCAGGCGATCACCCGCGCCATCGCCGACCAGTCGCGCACCATCCGCCTGCCGGTGCACCTCTACGAAACGATCTCGCGGATCAAGAAAACCACCAAAACCCTCTCCCAGGAGTTCGGCCGCAAGCCCACGGAAGAAGAGATCGCTGAATCGATGGAGATGACCATCGAGAAGCTGCGTTTCATCGCCAAGAGCGCCCAGCTGCCCATCTCCCTGGAAACTCCGATCGGTAAGGAAGAGGATTCCCGCCTCGGCGATTTCATCGAAGCCGACATCGAGAACCCCGAGCAGGATGTGGCCAAGAACCTGCTGCGTGAAGATCTCGAGGGCGTGCTGGCCACTCTCAGCCCCCGCGAGCGCGATGTGCTGCGTCTGCGTTACGGCCTCGATGACGGCCGCATGAAGACGCTGGAGGAGATCGGGCAGATCTTTGATGTGACCCGTGAGCGCATCCGTCAGATTGAGGCCAAAGCGCTGCGCAAGCTGCGTCACCCCAATCGCAACGGCGTGCTCAAGGAGTACATCAAGTAAGCCGGGCGCTGTTGATCAGCGTCCTACGGTTTCAGGGCCGGCGGCATGAGCCGCCGGCTTTTTTGTGTGCGCTGCCATGGGTTTGCGGGTTTCGATCGTGTTGCCCACCTACAACGAACGGGGCAACATCGAGCCGCTGCTGGCGCAGTTGCTGCCGCTGCAGCAGCACTACAACCTCGAGCTGCTGGTGGTGGACGACGACTCCGCCGACGGCACCGCCGAACGGGTGCGTGAGCTGGCGCACACGGAGCCGCGCTTGCGCCTGATCCGGCGCGTGGGGCGCTCCGGCCTGGCCAGTGCGATCAAGGAAGGGCTGCTGGATGCCACCGGCGATGTGGCGCTGGTGATGGATAGCGATGGCCAGCATGAGCCTGGAGCGGTGCAACGGGCGATCGAGCGCCTGGTGGATAGCGATCTCGATCTGGTGATCGGCAGCCGCTTCCATCCCGAGGCCGAGATCCATGGCCTCAGTGGCCGCCGCGAGCGTGGCTCCACCTGGGCCAACGCCAGCGCCCGCTTCAGCCTGCCGCAGCCCTACAGCCAGCTCAGCGACTACATGAGCGGTTTCTTTGCCCTACGCCTGGAGCCGCTGCTGCCCTTGATCCGGGCGGTGGATGTGAACGGTTTCAAGTTTCTCTACGAGCTCCTGGCGGTGAGCAAGGGTCGTTTGCGCACGGCTGAGGTGCCGCTTAGTTTTCAGCCCCGCAGCTACGGCAGCTCCAAGCTCGATCTGGCGATCTTCTGGGATTTCCTGATCTCGATCCTGCACAGCCTCAGCCTGCGTCTGCTGCCCCGCCGCGCCATCAGCTTCGGCCTGGTGGGCTTGAGCGGCGTGGTGGTGCAGCTGCTGGTCACGCAGATCCTGATGCTCGGTGGGCTTGGCTTCGAGCAGGCCCTGCCGTTTGCGGTGGTGGCGGCCGCCAGCTCCAACTACCTGATCAACAACGCCCTCACCTTCCGCTTCCAGCGGCTGCAGGGTCTGGCTCTGCTGCGGGGGCTGCTGAAGTTTCTGCTGGTGGCTTCGTTGCCGGTGCTGGCCAACGTGGGCCTGGCCTCGGCCTACTACAGCTTCGTGTCCCGCGACACCCTCTGGGCACAGCTGGCGGGAATCCTGGTGGTGTTCGTGTGGAACTACGCGGCCAGCAGCCGTTTCGTTTGGAACACGCCTTAATTTTCGGCCATGCAACGCCTTCACGCCTGGCTCGACCAGGACTTCCGCCGCGGTCTGCTGCTGGCGATCGCAGCCCTGGCCGGCCTCTGCAGCCTGGTGTATGTCCAACAGCTCGGTGGCCTCGGCCTGATGGATAAAACCGAGGGTCTGTTCGTGGAGGTGCCGCGGCAGATGCTCGTCACCGGCGACTGGGTGACTCCCCGCTGGAATGGTGAGCTGTTCTTCGACTATCCGGTGTGGGGCTACTGGATGGTGGGCCTCAGCTTCCGGATGTTCGGCATCAGTGAATGGGCAGCCCGCCTGCCCGCCGCCCTGGCCGCCAGCGCCACGGTGTTGGCCCTGTTCGCCGTGCTGCTGCTGCTGGCATCGGCGCAGGAGGCACCGCATCGCCGCCTGGGCCGCGCCACCCTCGCGGCCAGCGTGCTGGCCCTGAGCCCCGGCTGGATCGGCTGGGGGCGCTCGTCGGTCACCGACATGTTTCTGGCCAGTGCCACCACCCTGGCGCTGCTCGGCTTTGCCTTGGCCCAGTTCGCGCCTGCCGAGCGCCCCTGGCAGCGGCCGCTCGGTTTTGTGGGTCTGGCCCTGTTCTGCGGTGTGGCGGTGCTCGCCAAAGGGCCGGTGGGGCTGCTGCTGCCGGGCCTGGTGATCCTGGTGTTCTGGGCCCTGAAGGGTCGCTTCCTGCAGGGGCTGCGCACCACCCCATGGCTGGCCCTGGTGGCCCTGTTTCTGGGGGTTGCGGCCCCTTGGTATGGCCTCGCCACCCGGGCCAATGGCATGGAGTTTCTCGGCCGCTTCCTCGGGTTCAGCAACCTTGAGCGCTTCACCTCAGTGATCTACGACCACCCAGGCCCCCCGTGGTTTTACCTGCCCTGGGTGGTGGTGTTGCTGCTGCCCTGGTCGCTGTTTCTGCCGGCGGCGGTGGCTCGGCTGCGCTGCTGGCGGCTGCAGAGCTGGCTCCAGGCGGATCCAGCCGCCGAGCTCTCGCAGCTGGCGCTGGTATGGCTGGTGCTGATGCTGTTGTTCTTCTCGGCGGCCGCCACCAAATTGCCGGGCTACATCCTGCCGGTGCTTCCTGCTGGCGCCCTGCTGGTGGGCTTGCTGTTTGCGCCCTTGGCCGGTCCAACGCCGGCGGGGGCTGGCATGCGCGCCAGCGGCTGGGTGAATGCCGCGCTGCTGGGCCTGATGGCGGTGGCGGCGGTGCTCGCCCCCCGCTGGCTGGCGAGCGATCCCTCCTATCCAGGCTTTGCGGCGGCCGTTGCCCGCTCGCCGCTGCCGCTGCTGCTGGCGGTGCCGCTGGCGATCGCTGCGGTGGCCGTGGTGGTGCTGCTGCGGCGGGAACCCGCAGCACTGCGCTGGCTCTGGATTCCCAATGCGGCGGGGCTGGCGGCGGCCCTCGCCCTGGTTTTGCCGGGGCTGGTGCCCTTGATCGATCGCGAGCGGCAGCTGCCGATCCGCCAGCTCGCCCGCCTGGCGGCGGAGCAGGCGCAGGCTGACGAGCCGCTGCTGGTGGTGGGCTACAAGCGCTACAGCGTGGTGTTCTACAGCGGCCGGCCGGTGTTGTTTGTGGGCTCGGCCCGCAAGGCCCGGCGCCTGCTGGAAGCCCGCCGCCAACACCCCGCCAGCGTGCTGTTGCTGGGCAGCGATCAGGAGCTGCTCGAGTTCGGCATCGGCCCCGGCGATGGCACGCCCCTGGGCCGGCGCGATGCTCACCGCCTGATGCGGCTGCCGCTGCAGGATCTCAAGGCCCTGAGCAACACCTGATGGACACCCCGTTGGCCTTGCTGCGCGCCTGGCTGCGGGCCCTCGGCCCCTGGCGCCTCGCTGCCACTGGGCTCGTGGCCGTGTTGCTGGTCTGGGCTGGCCCGCAGCTGGCGGAGCAGCGCCGCCCCAGCTTCGATCTGGAGGTGCTGCGCACGGTGCATCAGCTGATCCCCGAAGCGCTCGGCCCCCTGCTGCTGCGGGTGTATCAGGCGAGCGGTGTGCACCTCACGGCGGTGCTGGTGCTCGCGATGTTGATCTTCCTGGCCGTGAAACGGTTCTGGGCCGATCTGGTGTGTCTGATGGTGGGCACCGCCGGCATCCTGCTGATCGTGGATCGCTGGCTCAAGCCCTTGTTTGACCGGCGCCGCCCCACCGGCCGGCTGCTGGAGGACATCAGCGGCCGCAGCTTCCCCAGTGGGCATGCGGCCGGATCGGTGGTGTTTTATTTCCTCAGTTGTTGCCTGCTGGCGGCCCACTACCCCCGCCTGCGCCTGCCGCTGTTTGCCATCTCCTCCACCTGGGTGGGGTTGGTGTGGTTGAGCACCCTCTACTGCCGGGCCCACTGGCTCACCGACATCGCCGCCGGTGCTGCTGTGGGGTATGTGTGGCTGAGCTTCTGCCTGGCGGGTTTCACCGTTTGGGAGCGGCACACCCGTTCGTCTCTTCCCTCCAGCACCCATGGCTGATGCGGCCGTCACCATTGCCGACCTGCGCAGCCTGCGCAGCGCTCCCTCGCTGGATGCGGCCCAGCTCGCTGCCCTGAGGGCGGAGCTGCAGCCCCAGTTGCAGCGTTGTGAATGGTTCACCATCGGTGTGATGGCGGCCTCGGCCACTGCGGCGGTGGCAGCGTTGCGGGAGGTCGAAGCTGCTCTGCAGTGGAAGCCCCTCGAACTCGACCCGGCCGGTGAAGCCCTGGCCAGCATTGAGGGGCCGGTGTTTCTCAAGGGCAATCAGAACAGCGGCCGCTTCCTGGTGCGGCGCGAAACGGGCCTGGGTGAAGGGCTGCTGATCAGCGGTCACAACGCCGTTGATCCCGACGCCGAAGACACCTGGGGCCCGCTGCCCCTCAACAGCTTCGCCGCCTGATCACGACGACTGATCACGACTTGCCTCGGCAGGTCCGGCCCAGGCGCACTGATCTCTAGGCTTGGCGGCTGTAGTTCGGCGGCCCAGCGCTGCCTCCTCACGCTTCCGATGGCCGCTTCCCAACTGCGTATTGCTTCCCGCCGCAGCCAGCTGGCCATGGTGCAGACCCACTGGGTGCGCGATGAGCTCTCCAAAGCCCATCCCGGCCTCGAGATCAGCATCGAGGCCATGGCCACCCAGGGCGACAAGATCCTCGATGTGGCCTTGGCCAAGATCGGCGACAAGGGCCTGTTCACCAAGGAGCTGGAGGCCCAGATGCTGGTGGACCAGGCCGATATCGCCGTTCACAGCCTCAAAGACCTGCCCACCAATCTGCCTGAGGGGCTGATGCTCGGCTGCATCACCGAGCGGGAGGATCCCGCCGATGCGCTGGTGGTGCACGCCAAGCACAAGGACAAAACCCTCGCCACCCTGCCCGAAGGCGCCGTGGTGGGCACCAGCTCCCTGCGGCGTTTGGCCCAGCTGCGCCACCACTTCCCCCACCTCACCTTCAAGGATGTGCGGGGCAATGTGATCACTCGCCTGGAGAAGCTGGATTCCGGCGAATTCGACTGCCTGATCCTGGCGGCGGCCGGTCTGGGCCGTTTGGGCCTGGGTGATCGCATCCATGAGCTGAGCGATCCCTCCATCTCGCTCCACGCCGTGGGTCAGGGGGCCCTGGGGATCGAGTGCCGCGAGGGTGATGCGGCGGTGCTGGAGCAGATCAAGGTGCTTGAACACCTGCCCACCGCCCGCCGCTGCCTGGCGGAGCGCGCCTTCCTGCGCCAACTGGAAGGTGGCTGCCAGGTGCCCATCGGCGTGAACACCCGCTTCGAGGGCAACGAGCTGGTGCTCACCGGCATGGTGGCCAGCCTCGATGGCCAACGCTTGATCCGCGATGAGGCCCGTGGTGATCAGAGCGATCCCGAGGCGATCGGCATCGCCCTGGCCCATGCCTTGCGGGCCCAGGGCGCCGGCGAGATCCTGGAGGAGATTTTTGCCACCGTCCGGCCTGAGGCCTGATTCAGCCCCTGCTGAAGCAACGGCAGACGCGATGGCCGAACCCCGCGTGCTGCCGTTTCAGTGGAGCCTGCTGGCCTGGGCAGCCCTGGTTGGCGCGCTCACGGGCCTGGCGGTGGTGGGCTTCCACTTCCTGCTCGGCTTCATCAACAACTTCTTCTATGGCCCGGTGGTGGAGGGCCTGATCGGCCTGTTTGCTTCGGCACCACCGGAACCGCCGCCGCTCCCGGAGCCGCCGCTGCCCGTGCCGGGCACGCCGCTCGGAGCTCTGCTGCAGATCGGCCTGGGGGGCCTCGCCTTCCTGCCGCCGCCGCCACCCCCACCGGAGCCCATTCCCCTGCCAGGCGATCCGCTGCCCCTGTGGCTCTCGGCCTGGCCGGTGGTGCTGGTGCCGCTACTGGGCGGCGTGGCGGTGGGGGCGCTGCGTCAGTGGGGCCGCGATCTGGGCCCGAGCCTGCCGAGCCTGATGGCCATGGCCGATGGCAGCGTGCAGTCCACACCGAAACTGCCCTTCCTGCGCCTGCTCACCGCCTCCCTCAGCCTGGGCAGCGGCGCCTCCCTGGGCCCGGAGGGCCCCAGCGTGGAGAGCGGCGGCAACATCGGCCTCTGGGTGGCGGGCAAGGGCGGCCTGTCGCCCGATTCGCAGAAGGCCCTGGTGGCGGCTGGTGTGGCTGCGGGTTTGGCGGCCGGCTTCAAGGCGCCGATCGCCGGCTTGTTTTTCGCCTTTGAAGGCAGCTACAGCACGATCCCCGGTCGCCCCAGCGTGCGCGCCGTGCTGGTGGCTGCGGTGGCTTCATCGTTGGTCACGCAGCTGTCGCTGGGGGATGAACCGATCTTCCGGCTGCCGGCCTATGAGGTGCGCTCACCGCTGGAGTTGCCGCTCTATCTGGGGCTGGGCCTGGTGGCCAGCGGCATGTCGTTGGCGCTGCTCAATCTGTTTGCGTTGGGGCGCAGCGAGCGAGTGCAACGCCAGCTGCAGCGCCTGCCCGCCAGCGTTGTCACCGGCCTTGGCGGCCTGGCGGTGGGGTTGATGGCCCTCGGTTTTCCGCAGGTGCTGGGGGTGGGCTACGACACCATCGGTGCCCTGCTGGGCCGCGATGGCGGCATCGCCCTGGCCAGCTTGCTGGGGTTGCTGGCGGTGAAGCTGCTGGCCACCGGCCTGAGCAGCGCCACGGGTTTTGTGGGCGGCGGCTTTGCACCGTCGCTGTTTCTCGGAGCGGTGCTCGGGAATGTGTATGGCCAGTTGCTGGGGGAAAGCGGCCTGCAGCTGCCGGTGGCCGAACCTCCCGCCTACGCGATGGTGGGCATGGCGGCGGTGCTGGCCGGCAGCGCCCGGGCGCCGCTCACCGCCCTGCTGCTGCTGTTTGAGCTCACCCACGACATCCGCATCGTGCTGCCGCTGATGGCGGCCGCTGGTTTGAGTGCGCTGCTGGTGGAGCGCTGGCATGGCATGTCGGATCCGGGCCTGGTGGGCCCGGATGCCCAGGAGGAACAGCGGCGCGGCCGCCTGGCGGCCATCGGCGTGATCGAGGCGCTGGAGCCCGAATCGCCGTTGGTGTTGCCGGCTTCCACCACCGCCGAAGCGGCCCTGCAGCAGCTGCTGGAGGCCCACGGCCACTGCCTGGTGGTGGAAGAGGAAGGCTGGGTGCTGGCGCTGGTCACCCTGGAAGACCTGCAACGGCCGATTTCCGCGGGGTTGGCCGGGCAACCGCTCCGCGACTGTCGTCGTTCGGATCTCATTTGGCTCTCCGACGCCGCCAACCTCTCGCAGCTGGAGGATCAGCTCCAGCCCAATGGCCTGCGGCAGGTGCCGGTGTTTTGTTTGGAGGATCAGGCCCTGCCTAAGTTGCCGGTTGGTGTTCCGAGCTCGGGCCTGCCGTTGGTGGCGCTCCAGGGGCTGGCCAGCCGTGATGGCATGGCCCGCGCCCTGGCCCGCTCCAGCGCTCAGTTCACCAGCTTGGAATCGATGGTGTCGAGGTAGCGCTGCTCGCACTCCTTGATGATCTTCACGGCCTCGGCGGTGTCGAAGAAGCCGTTGACGCGGCAGGTGCCGGGCTTCTTGAGGTCCTTGTAGTGCTCCCAGTAGTACTGGGTTTCCTTGAGCCAATGGTCACCGAGCTGGGTGTAGCTGGTGATGTGATCGAGGCGCTTGTCGTCGGCCAACACGGCGATCACCTTGTCGTCAACTTCACCGCCATCGTCGAATTTCATGATGCCGATGATGCGGGCTTCCACCAGGGAGCCGGGCACCAGGGGCTCGGTCACGTTCACGATCTCGATGTCGAGCGGGTCGCCGTCTTCGTCCCAGGTGCGGGGGATGCAGCCGTAGGCGAAGGGATAGGCCAGCGAGGAGTAGCCCACGCGATCGAGCTTGAGGTGACCGGTTTCGGTGATCAGCTCGTATTTATTGATCGTGTTGCTGTTGAGCTCCACGATCGTGTTGAGCCGCAGCTCGGCTTCATCGGCGAAGGCCGGCAGCACGTGCAGCAGGTTGAGCATCGTGCGGCTTGGGGCGTGGTCGATGTTCGCCATCAGGGCAGCGGCAAGGGGTGGGCGGCATCCTACGGATGGCACTCAGCTGGCCAGGTGCTCCAGCTTCTGGCGGAGGTAATGGCCGAAGGGCTCATGGCTGAGGGGCCGGCCACTCACCTGCTCCACCAGTTCGGCGGCATTCACGCTGCGGCCCAGGGGATACACCCGCTGCTGCAGCCAAGCCCCCAGCTGGGCATCGCCATCGGCCGCGAGCAGGGTTTCGATCGGCCCCAGCTCGGCTTCCAGGGTTTCACTGAGCTGGGCACTGATCAGATGGCCGAGGGCATAGGAGGGGAAGTAGCCGAACAGGCCCTCGCTCCAGTGCACGTCCTGCAGGCAGCCCTCGGCGTCGTTGGCCGGCCTCACCCCGAGCAGCTCCTGCATGCCGCGGTTCCAGGCGTCCGGCAGCTCCGCCACGGGCATGCCGCCTTCCACCAGCGCCAGCTCCAGCTCGTAGCGCAGCAGCACGTGTAGGCCATAGCTCACCTCATCGGCCTCCACGCGGGTGAGGCCAGCGCGGATTGGGTTGAGGTCGCGCCAGAACGCCTGGGCATCGCCCCACACATCGCGGCCTAGCGCGGAGCGGAAGCGCGGGTGCCAGCGCCGGGCCATGGCCTGGCTGCGCCCCAGACGGTTTTCGTAGAAGAGGCTCTGGCTTTCATGCACCGCCATCGAGGTGGCTTCCCCCAACGGCCAGGGGAACCAGTGCTCGCCGGTGCGCGGTAAGCCCTGTTCATAGAGGCTGTGGCCCCACTCGTGGGCCGTGGCCAGAAACGCGGAGAAGGGCTGGCCGGCCACCACCCGGGTGGTGATGCGGAAATCGTCGGGCCCGAGGGTGCAGGAAAAGGGATGGGGCGAGCGGGCCCGCAGACACCGCTCCGGATTGAAGCCCCAGCCTTCGAGCAAAGCGCTGCAGAGCTCTTCCTGCTGCGGTTCGCTCAAATCCCAGGGCTCGCTGCTGCCCGCCGGCAGGCTGCGGGCCTGCTCCAGCAGGGGCGGCAGCAGGTCTCTGAGGGGCAGCAGCCACTGCGCGAGCTGCTGTTTGTTGATGTCGGGTTCAAAGGGTTGGGCCAGGATTTCCCAGGGGCTGCGGGGGCTGCCATCGGCCTGGGCTTCCACGGGTGCCAGCTGCTGGGCCTGCTTCAGCCGCAGCGCGATCAGCCTCTCGAGGGCCGGAGCAAACAGCTGAAAGTTGCTGCGCTGCTTGGCCTCCTGCCAGCGGCTGTAGCCCTCCGCCTGGGCCTGGGCGAGCGCTCCCACCAAGGCCGGATCGAGGCGGCTCTGGCGTGCCAGCTCCCGTTTGAGCAGCCGCAGGTTGTGGTGTTGCTCGGCAGGCGCTTCGGGCGTGAGCTCCTGCTCTGCGCCGGCGAGCAATTCCTGATAGGCGGCGCTGGTTTGCCGTTCGTGCAGCTGCTGCGCCAGCAGGGCCAGCTGCTCGCCGCGCCAGCCCGCTGCCGCTGCCGGCATGGCGGTGTTCTGGTCGAAGTAGAGGGTGCTGTGGATGCCGCCGAGCAGCTGGGTGGTGTGCAGGTGTTGGCGCAGGCGGCCCCAGGTGGAGGAGGTGCTCGTCATCAGCTCCAGTGCAGCTCCATGGGGATGGCGCCCTCCAGGCTCTGCTTCACCGGGCACTGCTCTCCGGCCCGCTGCAGCAGCGCTCGCTGTTGCCCATCCAGCTGAGCCGGAAGGGTGATCCACACCGTGAGCTTGGCGATCCGCCGCGGGGCCTCGCTGCTCATCGTTTTCTCCACCCGCGCCTGGCAGCCCTCGAGATCCCAGCCATGACGCTCGGCCACGATCCCCATGATCGTGAGGATGCAGGTGCTCAGGGCCGTGGCCACCAGATCGGTGGGGGAGAAGCGCTCGCCTTTGCCCTGGTTGTCGGTGGGGGCGTCGGTTTCCAGCAGCGTGCCCGACGGCCCGTGGCTGGATTGGCAGCGCAGCCCTCCTTGATAGGTGCTGTCGATAACGGTCATGGCCCTGCCCGCACTGGGTGCAGCTTGGCAGTTCCGGCTGGTGTCGCTTGAGTGAGGCCACGGCGCTGGCCCCATCGCATGACGCTCCTGGCCCTGATTGCTGCCCCCCAGGCCGGAGCCCCTGTGATGGGCCTAGCCAAGGCGATTCAGCTCTCAGTGGCGCCGGTGTTTCTGCTCACGGCGATTGCCGGGGTGCTGGGAGTGATCAGCAACCGGCTGGCGCGGGTGCTGGATCGTGCCCGCGAGATCCAGGGACCGGCCACCGATAGTCAGGACATGCAGCTGTTGCGGCGGCGCATGGGGCTGCTGTCACGGGCGATCGAGAGCGTGACGATCACTGGGGTGCTGGTGTCGGCGGTGGTTGCCGTGACCTTCATCAGCGCCATCACCGTGGTGGATCTGGCGGCGATTGTGGTGCCGCTGTTTGTGGTGGCGATGCTGGCCTTGATTGCGGGGTTGCTGCTGTTGCTGCTGGATACGCGCTTGGCGTCACGGATGATGCGCCGTCGCTTCTGAGCGGCAGCTGCAGAGCTGATCGAGATCAGGGCGCCGTGTCAGCGGCAGGCGCCAGCGGGCCCAGAGCCCATAGGCGATGTCGGCGAGTTGGCGCAGCCCGGGCCAGGCGCTGGGGGCGTAGAGCCAACCCAGCTCGATCTGCTGGTAGGCCGCCCGGAAAACCTCCACATCACGCAGCACCGTGCCATCGGCCTGGATGGCGTGGATGCGGCCCATGGCTTCGCGGTAGCTGATGCCGCTGTATTGCGCGGGGTTGTAGTCGGCCGCGTCGATATCCACAAACGCCAGCCGGCCGGCGCCGGGGTGCAGCCGTTGGTCCCGCTGGCGCAGGAAGGTCACTTCCCGCAGGCAGAGCGGGCAGCCTCCGTCGTAGAGGAGGGTGAGCTCGGGGCTGGGTGCGCTGCTCATGGGCTTCAACGTACCCAACAGAACGTGGGGACCGGCGATGGAAGCTCGTACGGTTCAACCGTAAGGACACCCTCGCGTGATGCGTCAGCACCTCACCAGGCTCGCTGTTCAGACCAACGGAGAGGGTTTCACCGATCTCACGGCAGCCTTAAACCGAGAGGTTGCGGCGAGCGGCCTGCAGCAGGGCGTTGCCCAAGTGGTGGTCTTACACACCAGCTGCTCGCTCACGGTGAATGAGAACGCTGACCCGCGTGTGTTGCGGGATCTCACCACCTACCTGCGTGCTCTCGTGCCCCAGGAAGGGGTGCGTTCCCTCAGCGGTCATGGCGATCTGCAGCGCTATGCCCATGACGATGAGGGCGTTGACGACATGCCTGCTCACATCCGCACGGCTCTCACCACCACAAGCCTTGGCTTGTCGTTTGATCGCAGTCGCTTAGTGCTGGGGACCTGGCAGGCTGTGTATCTCTGGGAGCATCGAGCTCGCGCGCATCCGCGTCATCTCAGCCTGCATCTCATTGGGGAATGACCTCATTCATGACCAGCCCGATCACCGTGACCCACAACCCTGGCTCTGAGCAGCTGGAGCAACTGGGCGTGGCTGGTTGGTCGATCTGGAGCTGTGGGGTGAGCTGCTTCCCCTGGACCTATGACAACCAGGAAACCTGTCTGCTGCTCGAGGGTGATGTCACGGTGACGCCTGAGGGCGGTGAGGCGGTGCGCTTCGGCGCTGGTGATCTGGTGGTGTTTGCAGCAGGCCTCAGCTGCACCTGGGATGTGCACGCCTCGGTGCGCAAGCACTACCGCTTCGGTTGAGCCAGGCTGGACGAGCCGCTCGCCGAGCCGATGGCTGCGATTCCCCTCAGCCCTGATCAGATCCAGGCCCTGCCCCAACAGCTACCGGCCTGGAGCCTTGTGAACGGCAAACTGCGCCGTGATCTCCGCTTCGCCAACTTTGTGGAGGCGTTCGGGTTCATGAGCCGCGTGGCGTTGCTGGCCGAGGCCATGGGCCATCACCCGGAGTGGAGCAATGTGTGGAACCGGGTGGTGATCGAGCTCACCACCCACGACACCGGCGGCCTCTCCAACCTTGATGTGCAGCTGGCTCAGCGGATCGACGCGTTGGTCGGCTGAGCGCAGCTTCACACCAGCACCGGCAGCTTGCTGGGATCCATCTGCTGGAAGCGCAGTTGCTGCTTCTCGCCGGCGGGCTCCACATCCACGGCCACGGTGTGGCCGCCGGTGAATTGCCCGCCGAGGATCCCTTTGGCGATCGGTGTTTCCAGCTCGCGCTGGATGGCGCGCTTCAGGGGGCGGGCGCCGTACACCGGGTCGTAGCCCACGCCGGCCAGCCATTCGAGGGCGTCGGCATTGAGCTGCAGCCCCAGCTTTTTCTCCTCGAGGCGCTTGGCCACGCGCTGCACCTGCAGTTCCACGATCTGCCGCAGTTCCTCCTGCTTGAGGCTGTGGAAGATGATCGTTTCATCGAGGCGGTTGAGGAATTCGGGCCGGAAGTGGCCGCGCAGCGCTTCATTCACCCGCCCTTCCATCTCGCTGTGCCGGGCTGGATCACCCGCAAGATCGAGGATCGACTGGCTGCCGATGTTGCTGGTGAGGATCAGCACGGTGTTGGTGAAATCCACCGTGCGCCCCTGACCATCGGTGACGCGGCCGTCATCGAGGATCTGCAGCATCACGTTGAACACATCGGGGTGGGCCTTCTCCACCTCGTCGAACAGGATCACGGCATAGGGCCGGCGCCGCACCGCTTCGGTGAGCTGGCCGCCTTCCTCGTAGCCCACGTAGCCCGGAGGCGCTCCGATCAACCGGCTCACGGCGTGCTTCTCCATGTATTCCGACATGTCGATGCGCACCATTGCCTCGTCGCTGTCGAACAGCTGGGAGGCCAGGGCTTTGGAGAGCTCGGTTTTGCCCACACCGGTGGGGCCGAGGAACAGGAAGCTGGCGATCGGACGGTTGGGATCGCTCAAGCCGGCGCGGGAGCGCTGGATGGCATCGGCCACGGCTGTCACAGCCTGGGCCTGGCCGATCACGCGGGTGTGCAATTCATCTTCGAGGTGCAGCAGTTTCTGCATCTCGCTCTGCACCAGCTTGGCCACGGGGATGCCGGTCCACTTGGCGATCACCTCGGCGATGTCGTCTTCGGTGACCTCCTCGCGCAGCAGCGTTTTGTCGCTGCCGCCGGCGCTCAGTTCTTCTTCCTTGGCGGCCAGTTTTTTGTGCAGGGCAGCCAGGGTGCCGTATTCGAGTTCGGCGGCCTTGTTGAGGTCGTAGCTGCGCTTGGCCTGCTCGATCTGCAGCTGCACCTGCTCGATCTCTTCTTTGATCGAGCCGAGCTCATCGATGGAGCCCTTTTCCTTTTGCCATTGGGCATTGAGGGTGCTCTGCTGTTCGCTCAGATCGGCGAGCTCCTTCTCCAGCCGCTCCAGCCGATCGCGGCTGGCGGCATCGGATTCACGCCCGAGCGAGAGCTTCTCCATCTCCAGCTGCAGGATGCGGCGATCGAGTTCATCGATCTGCTCCGGCTTGGAGGTGATCTCCATCTTCAGGCGCGCGGCCGATTCATCCACCAGATCGATCGCCTTGTCGGGCAGGAAGCGATCGGCGATGTAGCGGCTGCTGAGCACCGCGGCGGCCACCAGGGCGTTGTCGGCAATGCGTACGCCATGGTGCACCTCGTAGCGCTCCTTGAGACCGCGCAGGATCGAGATGGTGTCTTCCACCGTGGGCTGATCCACGAACACCTGCTGGAAGCGCCGCTCCAGGGCGGGATCCTTTTCGATGTGTTGGCGGTGCTCATCGAGGGTGGTGGCGCCGATGCAGCGCAGTTCACCGCGGGCCAGCATCGGCTTGAGCAGGTTGCTGGCATCCATGGCGCCGCCGGTGGCGCCGGCTCCCACCACGGTGTGGATTTCATCGATGAACAGCACGATCTGGCCTTCGGAGGCGGTTACCTCCTTGAGCACAGCCTTGAGCCGTTCCTCGAACTCACCGCGGTATTTCGCACCGGCGATCAGGGCACCCATGTCGAGGGCGATGAGCTGACGGTTCTGCAACGCCTGCGGCACATCGCCGTTCACGATCCGCTGGGCGAGGCCTTCCACGATTGCCGTTTTGCCCACGCCGGGTTCACCGATCAACACCGGGTTGTTTTTGGTGCGGCGGCTGAGGATCTGAATGGTGCGGCGGATTTCCTCGTCGCGGCCGATCACCGGGTCGAGCTTGCCGTCGCGGGCGGCCTGGGTGAGGTCGCGCCCGTATTTCTCGAGCGATTCGTAGGTGCCTTCGGGGTTCTGGTCGGTCACTTTCTGGGATCCGCGGATCGCCTGCACGGCGTCTTTGAGCTTGGCGGCATCGGTGCCGGCCTGGGAGAGCAGCTGTTTGCCGCAGCGATCATCGATCGCCAGGGCCAGCAGCAGGTGCTCGATGGCGATGTAGCTGTCGCCAAAGGAACCCTTGAGCTCATTGGCCTGATCGAGCACGGCGTTGAGCCCCTTACCCAGATACACGTTGTCGGGCGGCGCGCTCAGGCTGGGCTGCCCGGCGATGTAGGCCTCCACCCGCTGGCTGAGGGTGCCCACATCCACACCGGCCTTCTCCAGCACGCGGCTGGCCAGCCCCTGCTGGGCCAGAAGGGCGGCGAGCAGGTGCTCGCTCTCCATCTGTTGCTGGCGGCGTTGCTGCGCCAGCTGCTGGGCCGCCACCACGGCGCCCCAGGCTTTTTCGGTGAACAGTTCGGCGGTGGGATGCATGGAGACCTCCCTCGGTGGGTGGGTTGTTAGAACCGTATGGCTGTTGTTGGTGGCTGGAGGAAAGGAGAACCGAATCGCTTCCGACGGTCCTCCTCATCTCGGTCGGTTAACCGTCAACCCCTGAATGCAGTGCTATCAGTGTGGCGATCTCCTACCACTGCCGCATCGCTGCAACCCACACCCTGATGGCATCCCCTTCGGCTCGCCGCCGCATGCTGCGCTGGCTCGCTCCGGCGTTGCTGGTGGCCACGCTGCATCCCGCTGCCGGTATGGCCCATGGCGGTGGCGGGCATGGCGGCGGCGGTGGTGGTGGGCATTTCCACGGCGGCGGAGGAGGAGGAGGCGGTGGTGGCCACTGGCGAGGTGGCGGCGGCTATCACCACGTGTATGGCGGTGGTGTTCGCACGCGGGCGCTGCGCCACAACATCAGCCGCGACGACTACAACCGCGCCACCAACGGCGGTCGTGATCGCTTCGATGCCAGTCGGCTGGGCTGGGGGAACCGCAACTGGCACGACGATGACGACTGGCGCGGCAACAACTGGGGCTATGCCAACTGGGATCAGCGCTGGAACAACAACTGGCGCAACGGCGGCTACTGGGGGTATCGGCCCTGGAGCTACGGCTGGTACAGCTGGTCGCCCAACACCTGGGGCTGGTGGGGTGGCAGCTCCCAGGGCTGGGGACTGGCGAGCCTGGCCACCGCGGCCTTGATCACCAATCTGGTGAATCAGGCCAGTGCGCAGCAGTCGTCGGTGATTGAGGTGCCGGATAGCAACTATCAGCTCAACTACGGCACGGTCGATGCGGTGGGCAACAGCGGCGCCAACTTCAGCTACTCCGTGGCCAGCAGCCCGCCGGTGCAGGGCGGTGTGAATTGTGAGGCTGGCCTGCTCGATGGGCAGGTGCCCTCCACCGCCGCCCAGGCCCAACTGCTGAACGCCGCCTGCCAGGTGGCCTACGGCCCAGACCCCAAGGGCCAACCCCTGCCGCGCTTGTGGTCGCCATCGCCGGCCGTGCGGGAGTGGCTGATCCTGCTGCTCGGGGCTGGGATCGGTTTCGGTGGCTATGCCCTGGCGAAGCGGGGTGAGGGCAGCCGGCGCGCCTGAACATCACAGTGCGCTTCAACTCTGCTGCGCGTTGGTTGATGCGGTGGTCACCCTGAGGGTGCCTAATCGCCTTGCGTGCGATGCCCTCCCTGAATCGGATCTCTGCAGCCGCCTGTTCAGCGCTGCTGCTCACATCGGCGTTGCTGCCGCTGGCGGCTGAGGCCCGCGGTGGTGGCGGTGGCTGGGGTGGCGGCGGCTGGGGCGGTGCCGGTGGCGGCGGCCGCAGCTGGGGTGGTGGCAACTACCACTTCCAGAACAACGATTGGCAGCGCGGCTATCAGGGTTACCACCCGATGTATGGCGACGGTGTGCGCGGCAGCTTCAACAACGACACGTTCAACCGCACCGTGAACGTGAACAACAACTTTTATCGCCGCGATTACAACGGCTGGAACAACAACTGGCGCAACGGCGGCTACTGGAACAACCGCCCCTGGAACCACGGTTGGTATGGCGGCTGGGGTGGCTGGGGCTGGTGGGGCTCCAATGCCGCCGCCTGGGGTATTGCTGGCCTGGCCACCGGCGTGGCGATCACCAGCCTGGTGGATCAGGCCGCCAACAACAGCTCACCGGTGTTCGTGGTGCCCAACACCAGCTACGAGCTCAACTACGGCTCCGTGGAGAGCGTGGGTAGCTATGGCGTGAGCTTCAACTACAACGTGGATGGCAGTGCCTTGATGGGCGCCGCCAATTGCCAGCAGGGGCTGCTCAACGGTCAGGTGCCCGGCACGCCCGATCAAGCGCAGCTGCTCAACGCTGTGTGCCAGGTGGCCTACGGCTCCGGCAGCTGAAGCTTGCCGGAGCTGATGCCGATCGAGGCCGGCAGCGGCACCGCTCCCCGGCTCTGGCCGCAGAGCTGCGTGGGGCAGCCGTTGGCGCCATAAATCGCGTCGTTGGGGGAGAGGCAGCCCAGGCGGTTTTTGCTGGCCACCTGGGCGGGGGCGATGCGCATCGGCTGAATTTGGCCCGCACTGAGGTTCACGATCGCCGGGCAGCTGCTGGCAGGCAGGGGTTGGTTGCGGCCGCCGAACACGGCCGGGGTGCCCCCGCCCTTGATCAGCTGCATGGCTGGATCGCTGCTGCCCTGCTGGGCCTTAACGCTGGCGCTGCCGAGGAGCAGCAGCGGCAGGGCGATGGTGCTCAGCTGCCGGAAGGCGATCGGCATGATGGCGCGTGTGTGTCCCATCAGTGTGGCGAATGAGCGAGGAATCGCGAGCGGATTTGCTGAACCGGTTGGTGGACGAGTCGTATGCGTTTGACGCCACCTCACCGGATCCGGAGCGCAACTGCTGGCTGGTGGTGCACCGTCACGCCCACGGCGTGTTGCCGAGCGAATACGACATCCGAGAGATCGATGAGGCGCTCTACCTGGCGGTGCTGGATCAGCGTCGCCGCGGCGATGCACCGGGGAGCGGTGCGATCGCTGGCAGTTGAGCCTGCTTGAGGAAGGCCGCCACCGCCTGAGCTGTTGCTGCTGCTGAGCTGGGCTGCTGGCTTTGATCCGGGGCGGGCGTGGCGTGCATCGGCTCGGATGGCAGCTGCGTCCAACGTGGCGAACGAACTAACTGTTGGCAAGACGGCCACAAAAAAGCCGCCCCGAAGGGCGGCTGCATCAAACCAAGTGGTTGGGATCCGGAGGATCAGGCCCAGCCCTTCTGGCTCATTGATTCCACGTAGGCAGCCACATCGGCGATGTCGCCGGCGCTCAGCTTGCCGCCGAAGGCGGGCATGGCGTTCTTGCCGTTGGTTACCTGATATTGGATGGCCTCTTCGTGGCCGGCGCTGTAGTTCGCCAGGTAGGCCTCGAGGGCGTCCTTCTTGAGGGTGCGCTCGGCGTTCACCACGTTGCCGCCACCCATGTGGCAAGCGGCGCAGTTGGCCGAGAAGATTTGAGCGCCGTGGTCGGCGTCAGCAGCGAAGCTGGGGGCAGCACCCAGCACCAGCGCCAGGCAGAGGGCAATGACAGAGAGAAGACGGCGCATCGGAGCTCGTGCAACCTGACCAAATTAGTTGGCGGCCCCTGCCTCTGTGCAGGATGGCGCAGCGGTTCGCAACATTTGAAACGTGCTGCGGTGTCAGGGGGCTCAGCCGCGATGGGGCAGGCCAGCGTCTTCAAACACCGCTTCCAGGGTGGGTGCATGGCTCACCAGCCCAAAGCGCTCCGGCGGGCTGATTGGTTCATGCACGAAATGGCGCTGGCGTATCGAAAAACGATCCCAGTCATTCACTTCAATGTGCAGCAGCTTGATCAGTCCCTCGATCAGCCAGCCGCGCAGATCCAGCCCCACCGGTGGCAGCCAGCTCCGGCGCCAGCGGCAAAGGCGCTTCACGGTGTCGTTCACCGTGACGGCGGGTTGCCCCAGCACCAGGCGCCGCACCGCACCCTGGCCAGGTTCCGGATTGGGTTGATGGGCCGTGGTGGCCAGATGCACGCACACCCGGGCGATGTCGGCGGCGTGGATGTAGTGGAACGAGGCATCCGCCCGCAGCCACTTGGCCAGCCACAGCCAGCGGGCACCTTCCTTCAGTCCGGCGGTGAGGTAGCTGGTGGGGAAGGGGCCACCCGCATCCACCCGTCCCCCGAACACCAGCGTGGGGAACACGGCCACGATCTTGGCGGCCAGCGGATGGTGCTCCAGTTGCTCGAGGCACTGTGCCTTGGTTTGGATGTATTCGGTGCCGTAGGCCATGGCCTCCGGCAGCAGCTGCAGATCCTTGTTGAGGATGCTGGCGGTGGAGAAATACACCACCTGCTCCAGCACCGCCGGATCAGCAGCAGCCAGCATCTGCTTCACCGCCACCACATTCACCTGCTGGGCCCGTTCGGGATCGCCCCAGGCGGTGGCGGTGTGAATGATGCGCGTGGCCGA
>Ga0194116_10000816_pt1 | contig 50401 bp, 32 predicted proteins | sample TA2MahsurfametaG_4_FD_148617 | JGI IMG/M metagenome (GOLD analysis project Ga0194116, IMG submission 148617) | Freshwater microbial communities from Lake Tanganyika, Tanzania - TA2015008 Mahale S9 surface | ecosystem: Environmental > Aquatic > Freshwater > Lake | place: Tanzania: Lake... | reverse complement strand
GCAGGAGCAGGTTCAGGTTCAGGAGCAGGTTCAGGAGCAGGAGCAGGTTCAGAGGCGGGAGCAGGAGCAGGTTCAGGTTCAGGAGCAGGTTCAGGAGCAGGAGCAGGTTCAGAGGCGGGAGCAGGAGCAGGTTCAGGAGCAGGTTCAGGAGCCGGTTCAGGAGCAGGAGCAGGTTTGGGATCAGGCATAACATATTTTGGATTTGGCTTACGAATCATTTCACTAACAAACTCACCTAGTTCATTTTTATACACGAACGCTTCTTCATAAAATTCTGGTTCAACATATGGCACAAATTGAAGGTTATGACGAGCACATATAATATGATAGACGATTGTATCATCTGTCCCCCAAGCTGCGTATTGTAGCCCGTCGATAGTTATATCACAATCTTTTATTCCTTCTGTATTACTCACTAGCTGATATTTAATTGTTGCGCTAACAGTAGGATTAATATTTATATATTGAAGCGCAATCCTAACATCAGGATTAGATGTTCCTAGTATAATTTTTAATAAGCTCATTTGATTTATATAATAATATGTATATAATTTCGATTTCAAAATGTACATAACTATTATATAAATCTTTACACTCGGATACATCCAAATATTATGAAAACGTTGGTAAACTAACAACTTCTAAATTCATAGTGGCATGCTCGATTGCCGCATTAGTATTTGAATAACTGCCAACACCTATACTGGTAAGTCTGACCTGGTCATTAATTGTGTCTGTTCCTATGCCGGTATAAATAGCTGAAATTTCAGATGCGGTTAAAACCCTATTATATATTCGGAAATCATCCATAAGTGTGCCGTTTCTAACAAATAAATCCGGTGTGGTAGAATCACCTCCCCCACCAATTCGTAAGCGCTTGGTTGAATCTGTAACAGAAATATATGAACGAGTTGAAGTTTCTCTAAATACTCCATCTGTATATACATTAAAAACACTAGTACTATTAGAAACAGTAATAACAAGATGTCTCCATACTCCACTAACAAAAACAGGAACAGCAGCCGACGATTCACCCCCGCTCCATGATGAAGCACCGCCACCAGTAAGAAATTGTAATTTATTTGCTGGTGATATATAAATCATCCATCCTCTTAAATTTGTAAATGGATGATCTCCCTGTCTACATTTCGCGAGAGATACCAACGTACCGGTCAACGTTGGTTTCACCCACATTGCAATTGTAAGTTCATTTGGGGTAAAACGAAAGCTAGTATTAATTATTTCAAAACAATTTGCTCCGTTGAATTGTGCGGAAGCTGTTCCTACTTTAAAATCCGATGTATTAAAAGATACAGAGTTATAGTTTGTTAGTGTATTCCCATTCGGAGAAGAATCATTTGGATTACCCTCAAAATTATACCATGCTACTATTTGTCTATTTGAAGCGGCTATACTGGTAGAACTAAATATATACGATATTTGAGATGCGGTTAATATCTTGTTGTATAAATTAAAATCATCCATAAGCGTTCCATTTACCAAAAATAAGTTGGCACTTTGTTCATTTGCACCCGCTCCAATACGCAAGTTTGTTGCCAGGTTTCTTGTATATCCCAACGTAGTAGTCGTAACAGCAACTCCATCAATATAGACGACAAGAGCAGATGTAGTTCGATTTAAAGTAAATGCGAGATGAATCCATCGATTAACACGACCGAAATTATTATATAAAGATACTTGTCCTGTAAAATCTGTGCCATTTGTTGATGACCAAATTTCTAAATTACTACCAGCATTATCTGGTCCAATATACAATATCCACCCAGTGAATGGACTAGAACCACGACATGACGCTATTGATTGATACGACGAACTCGATATACCCGGTTTTATCCAGAGAGTAATCGTCATATTATCTGGTGAAAAACGACCGTCATTGCTTACTTGAAAATAATTACTGCCGTTGAACGACGCAGCAGCAGAACCGCGTATGTAATCACTTGTATTATAGGTTACGCTATTGACATTTGTAAGAGTATTACTATATAGAGAAGAATCGTTGGCGTTAGAATCAAAATTATATGAAGATACTAATTCAGCGGATGATAATAGGAAACTATCAATTATTCTATTGAAATAACCATGATATACATAATTTGCTACGTTATTTGAAATTTTACTGGTCCATGTCCATTCACCTGAACATATGATTTGTCGTAATACGTCGTTGTTCTTCTGTTTTTGTAAATCAATATCAAACTTGATAGTCATAAATGATGCGACTTGCGGTAAAACAATATTCGCGAATATCATTGAACCATCAGAAATGATTGTAAAAAGACTGGTATTTGCGTTATTATAAATAGTTTGATTACTCCATGTTGAACTATGTGCAATGTTAATTGTTCGCGATAAATCATTTACATTATTTTGAGAACTTGGATAACTATGATTATTATTGAAAAATATAATAGGATACTCAAAATTACCGGCTCCTAGTTTTATTTGTATTACACCACGCACACGGCTTGTAAGCATATTAATGTTTAAACTTCCAAAATTAACTTTTGATATTTTAGCACTACTATTATTGAGGATGTAATCCCATGAATAACCGATAATTGAGTTTGTTGTAGGTCCAGTTGGTCCGGTTGCTCCCGCTGCTCCAGTGACACCTGTTGGTCCAGTCGGTCCAGTTGGTCCAGTCGGTCCAGTCGGTCCAGTTGGTCCAGTCGGTCCAGTTGGTCCAGTCGGTCCAGTTGGTCCTGTAGGTCCTGTAGGTCCGATGTATGGTAATGTTGTATTAGAATAAGCAAACATTTGAAATGAGTTAATACCCGGATTGGGTCCAGTTCCAGTTAAACATCTAAGACGAAAATAACTATAGGATGTATAAGTTGAATCATTTATCAATACAGTAAGTACTGATGGAGGTGCGCCTATTAAAGACAATTGTCCTGTAGAATATGCAAGACTTGTCCATGTTATGTCATCATTACTACCTTCAAAATAAAATGACGTAATAAATTCAGTTCCACCTAGACGTTTTGATATTTCAATTTTCCATATAACAAATTGCGTAGGACATTGAACCTTCCAAATACATGGAAATGGAGTACCTAACATAGCCCAGTCGGTTGATGAAATATTATCACATGCTTTCCATCCAGCAAATAAAGAACTAAATTCAGAAGTTGCGCTAATAGTAAATCCACTTGTTGTAGCAGCTGTCATAGTCGGAATAATAGCAGTATTTGAAGGTGTTAATGCTGTTGCATAACCTGCCATACCGGTGGGGCCTGTTGTGCCGCCACCTCCTCCTCCAGAACCTGCTGGGCCAGTTGGTCCCGCCGCTCCTGTTGGTCCTGTCGGTCCAGTAGGTCCTGTCGGTCCTGTAGGTCCAGTAGGTCCTCTCGGTCCTGTGGGTCCAGTTGGACCAGTAGTACCAGTAGGACCGGTCGTACCTATCGGACCAGTTGGACCGGTTGGACCGCCTATACTCAGTGAAGTTATGGATAAATTTGAATAAGTTGCTGAATTTTGATAGTAAATACGCCCACCAACAGTTCCTGTATGAGAATTATAGGCATATAACTGAACTTGTAAATATGGGTTTGTATAAGTTGAAATATTTGTATATGGTACACTGAGAAAGGATGAATATTCAGATATACTAGTTGATGTAACAGACACTGAATTTGAAAATCCACCAATTTGAACAACATTTGCAGGTAATGATACCGGAGGAACAATGGATGAATTTGTTCTATCAAGAATGACACTTCCAGCATCAGTATATACAGCTTTACCTGCATTAATACCATCAGTTTGGGATGTTAATGTATATGTGGTACTATTATAACCGGTCAAACGACCTGTGTATGTTGTTACTGGATAATTTGATGTAGCCGTGAATGTAAATGTTCCGATAGAACCTCCAGAAGTAAAAGTAGGAACACTAAAAGATTGGCCATTTGATGCTCTATTTGCATTCAACCAATATCCTGCAAAATAACTAAACTGTTTGGCAATTTCGTTATGTGGTGCAACGTTAACATTATGAAATTGACTGTCCGGCGTCCATCCTTGTATATTTGCAGTTGTGTTTGCAGTTAATAATGGTATATAATCACGCCAATTACTTAGACCGGTTCTTACATAAAAGGCATTTGGAACCGCACTAATCGTATGAACAATATAAAATGCACTATATAATTTAATATGTGGAATATCGCTGGCATTATTTGCCATTGAAAATACATTGAGGTCCCATAAGCCGGATGTTAAAAATAGTTCATTTGTAAATGATGATATTAAGCCCGCATTTACACTTGCGACGACAGTTGAACCCGCAGTTAGGTTCACCGTATAAAAATTTTGAGAGGCACTATTTGTTTTTAGTGAAAGTTCATTTATTGTAGAACCTACATTATTTTGCCGATTTAAATACAGTACAAAATTACCTCCTCCAGAACCTGCTGGGCCAGTTGGTCCCGCCGCTCCTGTTGGTCCTGTCGGTCCAGTAGGTCCTGTCGGTCCTGTCGGTCCAGTAGGTCCTCTCGGTCCTGTGGGTCCAGTTTGTCCCGCCGCTCCTGTTGGTCCTGTCGGTCCAGTAGGTCCTGTCGGTCCTGTCGGTCCAGTAGGTCCTGTGGGACCAGTTGGTCCAGTTGGTCCCGATCCGGTAGGTACGGTAGATCCCGATCCTAAATTTAACAAAACGATATCTCCTAATCCAGAACCATTTACTTGATAGACATTCAAATCTACAGGTATCATCGCGATTACACCATCACCATTTCCAACGGATAGTCGATACGGAATATTGCCGATCTTCAAATAATTGAGGGTTGTATTCCCACTATCAACATCTTGAACGACTGTTCCGTTGCTTCGGATTGTCCTTATTTGAGTACCACCGGTTGTTATTATGATATTTTGGTTCGTGGCGACAAATATACATACGAGTTGGCTTATACTGGGGGTTATCACGGTGGAATAACCTTCGCCTTGACTATTTGGTATCTTTACGGTCACTGTCGAAATTCGGGTGATGGTATCGGCACTCACCGCAGGCTGTATAATTCGAAACTCGGCAGGCGTAAGTGATGTCAGGTTATTCACAGCGGCGATTGTCTGGTTTGCCGCACGTAATAAGAGATGCCCCTTTTGAATATTACTAAATACCAATGTGCTTATATTTGCGCCGGTGATGAGGGTGTTTTTGAAAATGGCATTCGTAATCGTCGCATTTGTGAAATTGACGTTTGTCGCATTCGTATTGGTGAAGTTGGCGCCTGTCAGATTCAGACCCGAAAGGTTTTGACCTGTTATATTTTGATTTGAATAATCGGTCATCTTTTATTATTCTATTATATGTAATTTTATACTATAAAATTATATGATTTCTTTCACAGAAACACTTGTGGAAAAAATTGAAATGTTTTTTCATATCATCTCCATATGACAGCTTCAAGCAACCAACGACTACAACAACAACGACAACCATGTTCTCCTTCTTAAAAAAAGGCGATATCAACAATACGATCAGGGCCATCACCAATTTTCCCGGACTCTTTACATCGGATGGCGACAAAATCAAATACTCGGCTTTGAATCACGCTACTGTGATGCGTCACAATCTTCATGACGGTGCTCCTATTTTCAGACACATTCGTCAGCTGGAAGCCGATATCGAGCGCAACGACATCAACAGTATCGTCTCTGGATGTCTTCCATCAACACCTGCTGCTGCGGCTCAATATGCCAGCACCAAACCGACATCACCCTTTACTGACAACGACATCCGTCGCGACAACGCTGCGCTCGCACTCATTATGGCGAAAGAACTGACATTCTTGAACCGTACTGTTCAGATGGTTTCACTCATCGCGCGCAAGTACCAAGAAGAACAAGAAGGCGACCTCGAAGAAAGCGACGGCGGCGATCTCGAAGAAGGCGGAATCAAGCATCACGACGACGACTCAGCATCCGAATCCGAATCAGAAGACCAGTTCTATGAAGATGACAGCGTTCCAAGTCTCGTATTTCCATTACAAAGGTCATCCTCATCGCCAACATTCGAGTCGCAACAAGAACGAGAACGCGAACGCGAACGCCGTCGGCGCCCTCAAAACCAGCTTGTATCGACATTCCTCATCGCAACCGGGCGTCTTTACAACAGACTCAACAACCTCTGTCAGCTCGTCGAAACATCAGTCATCACCGTGAATGCGATGACAACACAAGACCGCCCTCACTCCGAAGCAAATCGCGAGAAACAGCTTTTGGCAGAACGTCTCGTGATTTTGAATATCTACATGTTCTTTTCAAAGTTCGACGCAGAGCACCGCAACCCAGTTGTATGGGCGTTTCTTGAACTGCGTGACATTTCAATCACATGTTGGCGGCTGATGTCGATGTTTGCGTTCTCCAATCTGTTTCGGCTGACCGAAGGCACCGAATACGCGAGGATGTATCGCCCGGACGACGCAATCTTCACACAAGGCCGCGATTACAACCTGACAATTCCACGATACGAACAGGAGGCTGCCGCAGAATGGGCGTTTAAACGCCACAACACAGCAGACGCAGACACAGACGCTCACGCTGACGCACTCGGTGTCTCGAAACATGATGCGGAATTAGCCGCTGCCGTTGCTCTTTGCGAAGAAGACGATACTCTTTATGAATAGAATAGGCGAGATACGGACAACGGACAACGGACAACGGACGACTGACGACAAAGGTAAGAAAGGTAAGTTTTTTATTCAACATCTCTTACGACGACGTCTTGTTTTACATCGGTTTTTTTTGCTTCTTCCTCCGTGCTTTTTACGCTGGGTCGCAGCAGATGGTTCCGCACGTCTGGTCTTTGTTGTATAGTAAATGATGGTCGCACATGCGGTAGCGCGTCTAAAAACATAGGATGCTTATAAAAATCCGCTCGTAAGTAAAGAAACATACGCCAGTCAATACGGAAATTCGAAAATGACATCGCATCTAATATTCGAGAGAAAATATCACTTTCTAGCGCTGTTGCCATTTGACGGGCTTCAGCGTTTTGTTCGTCAGGACTCACACTTGGAATTCTCAATCCGATTGCTCCTTGTGTCATTCCATACCTACCCTCCACGTCAATCACTACTTTATTTATACCGGATTCTCCAAATATAACTTTCGGCACGCCAACCATCGGCGCACAGTCTTCGACATCTTCGCATTTCACTCTTGGGTCACTCCATAAAAAACGCGGTCCAGATAACGGAGTGCTATGTATAAGAGGTATATCCTCGGGCGTGCGTTGTTTTTCATGCACCCATGGTTTGTCTGTTCCATACCTACCGCGACTAAATATGACAATCGGTTCTGATGTATTATCGGGACTGCGTAATAAAGGTTCAATGATTTCATAACTATGATTCGGTAAGAACTTCCAAGGAGACAAGTCGAATGATGGGTGCTCTTGGCCATTTTGGTCTTTTATAAAGGTAGTCGATGTCGATACACCCGGGGTTGGTTTGCGCTTTTGTATAACGTAAAAATCATACCGAGTTTGAACACCGAACACTCGTTTGCCGTCGGGTTTATTGTGTATTTCTAAATATAACATATGATTTTCGTGCGTCATCAATTCGAATAGCGTTGGAGCGCGTGGTGATGGTGGTTTTCGCCACAACGCCGGATGAACAAAGAGGAGAAAACCATCGGGTTTCAGTAGGCTGCCGCCGCGTAACGACTTCTCCACAAATTTCGGCCACAGATTCGCGCCGCCACCTTTCTTTCCTTCGTGTGTTTGGTCAGCGTTGAAGGGGGGATTGCCGACGATGATGTCGAATGCGGTTGTCCCGAATCTGAATACTGGGTTTAAAGGGTCTAGGTCTAAAAAACTGCCACAAATTAGATTCACGCCTCCGGCCTCAGCGATGAACATCGGATTCTCTCGGATTCGCTGACAGCTTTCTTCATTGTATTCCACCATATATAACATTTGTGTCAAGATGTGGTGGCGGCGTTGCGCCGGTTCGGAAATGACGTGTTCTAGAGATTTCATCAGGCGCGGATAAACTTCCATAAAAAAATTCCCAAATCCCGCAGCTGGGTCAAGCCATTTTTTAGCGGGGTCGGTCCATACGCTTGGCGGTAGTTTGTCAAGCATCGCGTTGATGAGTGCGGGAGGTGTGAATACTTCGCCAAACCGGTCTTTTTCGGCTTCACGAACGGCAAGTGGCAAGAGCGGCGGCAATGACATGATTATATTATTGAAATACTTTATTTGTATTCACTTGTGCCTATGGTTTTGATAAATACAAAAAAAATAAAAATAAAAATATTATTATCTTTGGGTTTTTGTTTCAAGTTTCAGGCTCAATACAATAGCACTACTTCACTTCGCATAATTTATTACATAGAAACCTCTGCCGTAATTTCAGGCAATGAAAAGGTCGAAATCCATCTTTCGTTGTCAAGTTGGCATTCACATTCATCCCACGCGTTCGCTTTGGCAGAAACTCGGTTTGGTCTTTCTTGTTTGTAGTGAGCAATAACCATCTGGTTCAGTGAGTTGTATTCAACATTTCCGTTCTCCATAATGATTTTGTTTTTGATTGAATCATATCTACCTATCCACGTATGAGTAATGCCGATTGTATGGCGAATCAGCTGTCTGTGTGTAAAACACTTTGCCATAACACGGCACCCAATCACGCGACTAGGTTTGGAATGTTTCGCTATTTTTGAAAGGCAGCCGTGTTGTTGTTGCTCGTCGTCGTCGTCGTCGTCGTCGTCGTTGTCGTTGTCGTTGTCGTTGTCGTTGTCGTCGGCACATTTGGAATCGTCTTCTTCTCGTTCATCATGGTGTATCGATTCTTCAGCAATTTGTTGGTCTTTGGGCGAAATCCACATTTCACCGTCAATCAGGTCAAAGAATACTTTGACTTCTTCCAGTGAAACGCGAAAGAACTCTCTGCGATTGTAAATTCGTTCTGTGTAATGTTCTAGAAGTTTGTGTAGCGTCTTTTCCTTTCCATCAACATCTTGCACCTTTTTTGCGAATTCGATCTGAAAAACTGGGATTGCCCAAGTTTTACACGAATTTGCTTCACGTAACCGTGTCTCTGGGTCTCTTGTAGTTTTTCCAATTTTGAGAATTCCTGGCATATATTCATTTGAAATGCAATATAAATATCCTTCCTGCTTCATCGTTTTTGTCGTGTGGTCTATGTTGAATCTAAATATATTCAAAAACTTATTTCAATTTTTTCCAAAAAGATGAAAAATAGATTTATCTTCATATTTATTTTCATGATGATATTGAACAACGGTGATGTAATATCACAACCAATTAAAGAATTTATTTTTTCGCGTCGTTTGTTGCTTCTTGTTTGTCACACGACGACGAGTCCTGTGACTACCGCCGCCTTTTTTGGTTTTGGCACTGCCGCTATTTGTTTTCGTTTCTTTGATTTTGCGTGTTTTTTGCCGTTGCTGATGACCTCTAACGAGAGATTGTATTTTCGTTGATGCGGTTGTTTTATCTAAGAAAAACTTATAAAAATCTGGGCGGAAATATTTGAACATACGCCAATCTGTTTGAAACGCACCCCATTTTGTCGCTTTGATGATTTCCTTGAACTCATCACTGTTGATTGCCCGAACGATGTCGTCGCCTTCTTTTTTGGATTTGATAGGGATACCATATGTAATTTGAGACATTCCATATTTTCCTTCGTAATCATTCACTGGATATTGATGACGATTAAAATTTAAAAGCACTTTGCTCACTCCGAAATGACCCTTCGTATTATCATCTGTGTACCAAAATACTAGTCCATCTTGATTAATACTATGCACTACTGGGTATTTATATTTGGCATCTGGTTTATCTTTTACATGTGGTTTGTCTGTTCCATAATTTCCTCTACTATATATTACATCTAAACCATTTTGTTCACTAGTAATTATTTTTTGAATACTTTTATATGCGTAATTCGGGATAAAATTCCATTTTGATACATCTAATTTTATGCTTACATTATTTCCATTTTCATCTTTTTTATTTAATTCATCAACGATTTCGGTGTCTTTATATTTACGAGTTTTCTCAATTATATATAAATCAACACGTGCTGAAACATGAAATATGTCTTGTACTTGTTTTTCACCGAAAATATGTAAATAAAGTAGTTGGTTATCTTTTGTCATTACATCAAATAGTTCATGTTCAGGTTTTCGCCATGGAGGCGGTGTAATAAAACCCAATAACCCCCCATCCTTCAATAAGTCAAGTGACTTTGTTGTGAATTGGTCCCATAATGTTCTACCTCCATAAGCACCATTTCGTAATCCACCAACAACTTCTTTTTGAAAGGGCGGATTTCCCATTACCACATCGAATTTATCTACCTTGAACAGCTTTAATACCTTATCTGTTTCATTCAAAAAATCTGCGCAACATATATTTGCGTTTGAACCAAATATCCGTCTAGATATTTTCACATTTTTGGGGTTTATTTCAACCATAAAAAGCATATTTTCGAGGATGTGCCTACTTCGTGTTTGGTCATTTGAATATTTTGGATGCGTTTTAAGACCTTCCATCAAACGCATATAAGCAACCATTGGGAAGTTGCCGATACCATTTGCTGGGTCTAACCACTTTTTATCAGGGTCGGACCATACTTCTTTCGGTAATTTATCAAACATCTCATTGATTAATGACATCGGAGTGAAAACTTCGCCGAATTTATCCTTTTCTTCTTCACGAACACTTAAATAGCTTGTTATTTTTTGTTCTATCCCGCTGACATCCATCCCGTAAATTAAACCGTGTTTTCCTTCACTTTTCATATCTTTGCTTGTTGGCATCGTTTCAACCGCCTCCCTAATAGTATCAAATATATTATTTATTGTCGAAGTGAATTCTTCATCTTTTTTAGTGCTTACGATTTGTAATAATATTTCCATGACATGCTTTAATTCGCGTTGAGTGTATTGTCGGTTTTCATTTTTTTTCATTTCGCTAAGTTTGGCTTTGGCTGCGTCAAGGTCAGCTTTGGTTTTCTTTCCTTGTTTTATTTCGTCGTTTATTTGCTTGATTCGTTTGGTCTGTTTTTGAATCTTTGATATTTTTTTGGGCTTTCCAGCTCCTCCATCTTGTGGTTCTTCATTCTCGGTAGCATCCACGTCATCAGCGTCAGCGTATTCAACTTCGTGCGCGTCGTCCTTTTGTATTTCACTTTCTGTCAATTTACCCGAATTAAAAAAACAATCCAATATATTTACGGAATCAATCGATTCGTCTATATTTTCGCATGTACAGCGGCTCGCCCCGTCCATTATTTTTTCGACACTGTGACGGAGACATTCTTCAACAGTGTTACATCCAGAATCCACGGAAAACATCGCCAATAGTGCGATAATCGTTGGCAAGCTCTCGGCAATTTGATTTACGATTTCACCATAATCTTCTTTGTCCGGCTCGTCGTCGCTGTCGTCGTCGTCGTCGTCTATCGCAGCGGCACCGGCATCGGATTCACTTTCGTCCGCATTATGAACAACCATCTTCGGCATTTCTGGTCGTTTTTCCCCTTCTTTCAGAACAACGAATTCTTTATCTTTACTACTAACCACAGTCTTTGACATTTTGAGCACTTTATACAATTCTTTTACGATGTCTTGATTATCTGATACACTTAATACGCGTTTCAACATGCTGACAATATTCTCCTTCTTACTCCAAAACGCACGATATCCCTCTTCATTCAACCGAAGTTCTGTAATAAGTTTATTATATAATCCGACCTCTGTCGCCGTATGCTTCTTTATAATATTCAAGCCGTTGTAATTAAACGTAAATAGAAGCGACTGTAATTCCTGTAAATTTTCGGTGATGCTTGACTTTTTCTTCGATTCACCATATGTTTTATTGTATTCATATAAAAATTGGATCGACCGCTCCTTATTAAAATCGAAATAATACCCATATTTCTTTACATCGGGCTTCTCGCGTTCGGTCAGCACCCGAAACATCGTCTGGTAGTTGGCATCGATTGATTTTATATCGTCGAAATTAAACGCGATATCGGCACAGGGCAGGCTTATCCCTAGACGAAGCTTGGCACCCGTTAAGATAATCACACTCTTACCGTGTTTATAACTCTCGCGTTCAAATGCCTTTATTTGGTCCGAAAGTCCGCCCTTTTTACTATCATATACACCGATACGCTTGCGTCTGATTTTTTTGTCACTTACGTCTTCATATGTTATATCTCCAAATAATTTTTCACTTGTAATTTCATTGTCTTTTTTTCCTTTTTCTTTTCCGTCTCCTTTTCCGTTTTCTTTTTCTCCTTTACTAAGGTAATTAAACGGTGTGTTATGCACAATAAACACATTATAGTCATTAAACCTCGGCCTATCTTCTGTAATCATATACGCCAAACCACGCGTTAGGGGTTCAATATTCGCTATACCGGTTTTTACATCTTTTACAGAATCATCGGCTTCTAATGTTTCATCTGTAACAACCGGCGCACACCCCTTACTTTTACAATCAGCATCAGTCGGATATAAATGTTTATCCGGAAGAAACCATAATTCTGTATGAGGGCTATCCATCGGATATTTTACTACATTTTTCATATAATTTCTGATGCTGCCACTAATAAAATCCAACACGTTATTTACAGGTTGAACATTATGAAATATATGACGATAGTCCTTATAAAACAAAACAGGTTCGCCCACTGTGCATGCGGCACAATGTAAATTGCCAGTAAAACAATTACGTATGTCGTTGGTTGATAAATCTGTTAATTTAATAGCCGGTGCTGGTGCGATTACGTCAAGTTCTATGCTTTGCGGCGATAATAGGACCAATTCCGGATATTTCGCGTATTCACCTGTAAGCACTGTCAAATAACTCGCACCATAATATTGGTGATAATGGTCAAATGTTTTTTCCAATACTGCTTTTTGTATATCTTCATCTTTCCGAGTATTTATAAATATTTCCAACTTGGTAGCATCACTTATATTTTTCATATGTTGCTGGTCGTTGTAACTCCACTCAATGATTTTAGTCGTAGAGTTGGCCGAACCGATAAAATTAAGCCCTTCATATTTCGCCGACGGTTTCGCAAATGTCGCGGTCACCATTACGAAAATATTGATACCGACCTTGTTATTTTTGAATGTGTAGATAACACTTTGCGAATTATCAGTGCTTCCCCCTTTATGAATCTCGTCAAAATAAAGGTCGATGTTTCTGCCCTCGAAACGCGTCTTCAGGTCCAGACCTTTTCCTTCCTTTTCTTTGAATGTTGCGGTTGATACGTCGGCACTCCAATCACATTTATCTTTCAAATATTCTTGACTGAACAAATAGATAGTTGGTTTTCCCGCCACTTGTGCGTCTTGTTTGGTCATTCCACCAACATAAATATTATACCCAGAGAAGTCTTCGAATGCTTTGAACATCTTGATGAACTGCGACTCCGTCTCGGTCTTCGCGCCCAATATAATGACGATATCGTTTTTTTGATTTTCTGGACGTTTGAAACGGTTGCTTATCAGACCGCCAATCATAAAAGATTTCCCGCTTCGCGGAACCGCCCCCCAGATAAACTTTGAAACCGGCTTCATATTGCCGTCTTGGTCTGGTATGCCTTTTTGTATATATTTCTCGGTACAGTCAATGATGAACTTTTGATGAAAACGCGGCTGTAACAGCGGTTTTGTTGCGGCAGCTTTGAGGCCAATATGCGACTTAAAGTCGGGGATATCTCTTGTTCCGAGTAAGTCGAACAATAATTTTTCAAACCATTCATTCAATCGTTTGACGCCAATAATGCCTTGGTCGCCATCCGAAAGAAGTCCGTTGTATTGTTGCTTCGCACGCATTAAATTCGATGAAACCGCGTCTTCATTATTCACCATGAGGACGATTTTGGCTTCTCCGTCATCGAATATTTTATCATGTTCTTGATACTTGCTAGCGAGTGTGTATATCCGCGTAACATCATAATGACTTATACTCGACTTTTCGACTTCGTAGTATTTGTTTTGTATCATGATGTAGTTGTATTTTTTAGAAGAGGATTTCGGTTTTGATATTGTGTTTATACATTCGCACGCCCAGTCGTCGGTGTTGTTGCTCTCCTCTTCTTCTTCTCTTGGTTCTTCGGCTGCCGAGATACTCTTCGCGTTATTTTCTGTTCTGAAAAAAATATCGACAATACCCGCCTTCGAACTCACATTTACAGGCGTTTCAAGGATTTCCTCGCTCGAAACATCCTTCGGCATTTTGTTAAACTCTTCGAGAGAAGTATAAAACTTCTTATGTGTGCCGAACATGTTTCGGTCATAATTGAACAACAGCAATAAACGACAAAGCGCTTCGAAAATGTGTTGGCGCTTATAATTTGCGCCCTGAACCGCGGTTTTTTGTGAAAAAAGTCGAATAAACCCGTCGAATGTCAGTGTGTAATTCATGTCGCTTTTTTTGTTGTCTTTATAAAATCGTTGAAGCCCCTTCAATAAATCGATGTGCGTTAATTTGGTTGTTTCGAGGTCTTTGAAATAGTTCTTAACCAACTCGCCGTAAAGGATTTCTTCGCATTCCGTTATTTGCTTGGTGTGCGCGTTTTGTGCTTCTCTCAAATTATGTTGCGTTGTCTCTATTTTTTCCTTACAAACTTTATTTTTTATTGTTCGCGCAATGGCAAGTAATTCAGGTTCATATGATTCAACAAGAATGACTGGTTCCATATTAGGCTCAACAACTGGCGCTGACGGCACGGGCGGCACGGATACTTCCGCTTTCTTCGGAGATTTGCGCGTCTTTTTATCTGGATGCGGTTGTTTATTTTGTTTTTGTGTTTTGGGCTTTCTTGGCACTGATACGAGTTTTGGCACAACATCCGGTTTCACATATGATGGTTTTGATGCGGTCAAAGCTTTTGCGTAAGATATTCCATGTTCTTCTGCGTATTTTTTAACATGTTGAACCCAATCCGAGTCTTTTTTTTGCTCTTTATCTGACATAATATATTATCGTTATATATTATTTAAGTATAAAAATATAGCCTATGACATTCTAATTGCTCCGCGGCTTCGTTACACTCCGCTTAATACTCACTGAACTGGTCGCGTATGTGTTCAAACACCGCAATCGCATCCCGCGCACATGTCGTGATATATTCCGCCACAATCCCTTCATCCACCCCTACCGTCTCTGCGAACCCTACGCGTATCATGCTATCCGGGTTATGCGGGTGAATCTTCCGGAATGCGCAGTAGGTCACCGTCTGGTCTTCCGCATAGTGTTTGTCATGAAGGAAGAATTCGAGCACCTTCCCCAACGTATAATCCTCCCCTTTAAGTTCAATATCGAACCCGTTCTGAATCGTGCTCACCGTAGGAATAATATGATTCTCGCCACTCTCGATATCACGGATGAACTTCGTGCATTTGTTAATCATAATTTGTGCGGCTTTCTGGACGATATCCGCGTTTGTAAAGACACCCACCGTCTCCACGACGAAATCGAAACTATCCTCTTTCGTGAAGCGTTGTGCGTCGAGGAGCGACCAATTTTTGCGCTGGGCTTTCATTTCCTCGCTGCCCATGGCGGCTACACCTTCTTTCACGAGCTCGGCTTCCTTGATGCGCCAGGCTTCATCGACTTTCGACGCGTCCATCGTCATTTGGTAGGCACAGGTGCTGACGACGTTGAAAGCTCCGTCTTCTTTGGCTGCGCCGATATCCAGATCGCATGTCATCACGAGTTGCTCGGGTTCGCCGTATTCGGCCATTTTCGGGAGGAGGCGGGCAAACTCGATGAAATCGCCGCTAATCGCGTTGGGTGGAAATATTTCGTGACATTTCACATCGGTCAGGTATTTGCCGTTGGTTTTGTTTTTGAGTTTGAAGTCTTTCGTGGTGACGTAGCGGATTTCGTTGCCGTCGGCGGTGACGTTGATTTCTAGTTGGTAATCTTTAATGATGGGTTCCATATCGCTTACGTGAATGGGGATGCATGAGAGACGTTGCTTCAGAATCTCATTATGAATTCTCGATGTGTTTGTGGTTATGCTCGCACGACATTCCGAGTAAGGGAATGTTCTGAACACAAAAGTCGGAATGTCGCTCAAAATGACCCTACGAAGGGCGTTGGCCAGCGACACGTTGATTTTGTCGATGGTGAATCTGAGTTCTCCTCGTTCATCTGTTCGTGAAACGATTCTTGGGATGTATTTGGACGATGCGGATGCGGAATGGAATGGGGCTGATGATTCGGATGACATTGTGCGATAGTAAACAATAAACGATACGTTTTATATACGTTGGTATAAATATTTACTATCAATTTTATCCTTTGCGTTCAAAACACACATAAAAACTTATCATTTAGTATTTAGTAAAAGACATCATGTCATGTATCATTTACTATAGCAACAACTGTGACAAATCGAAAGCAGTCTTGACGGCACTTTCTAAATCACGCGTCCAAGACGACATTCATTTTCTTTGTATCGACAAACGTGTGCGTGCGGCAAATGGTAGTGGGGCTTGGCATATCATTACGGAGACCGGCGAAAAAGTCCTCCTCCCACCCCAAGTCAATCGTGTCCCCGCTTTGTTGCTTCTGAATAAAGGTCACATGGTTCTTTACGGCGAGCAGATTCTACAGCATTTTCAGCCTAAAAATGTTGCGTTGAATAACCAAGCAACTGGATTCAACGGTGAGCCAAACGCATTTTCACTCGGACGTGAAAGTATGGGCGGGTTTGGCGTGGCATCTGACAATTACAGTTTTCTGGACCAGAGTGCGGATGAACTCTCGGCGAAGGGGAACGGCGGCATGCGGCAGTTGTATAATTACGCGACGATTGATAACATGGATAAAATTGAAACGCCGCCAGACAATTATTCCCCAGACAAGGTAGGAAGTGTTTCCTTGGAGCAGTTACAAAAACAACGGAACTTGGATATTGAAAAATCTCAACAATCAAATGCTGGTAATCATATTATTGGTGGGAGTAGCGGCGGCGGCGGCAATTACGGCCCTGGGGTGCGAACGGAAAATGTGGCTTTTAGAGCAGGAACGGGAGGGGGTGGTGGTATGAACTATGATGGGTTCGGTGGAGGTATGATGGGCGGTGCTATGCCCAGCGGTTCACAACGTGGTCAGTCGATGCCTCAACCACAGCAATATGCCCCCGTTGGAACACCCCCTCAATTCGCGGCACAGGCGGTTTATCGCGCTCCGCCTCAACAACCCGAGTATTCGCGTTTGGGAGCCGGCGGCGGACTTCGCGGTTCGATGGATACCCGACCTCAACCTCGCGGCGGAGGTAGTTGGATTTAGAACAACGCCGACACATGACGTTAAAGGGTTTAAGCTTATTTTGATTTGTATAACCAATTATGAAAATAAATTATTTATAATAATGGATTATGTGCTTGATTTTTATCTCGGCCCATCTCCGGCCAACCAAGAAGGCACAGGTGCGAGCCGGCTCATGCACACGTCTTTCACCTACGACGACTACCGAGTTTTTTCTAAAATATATCTTACAATAAAATCATTCGGAGTTGTATTTTATGTTGGAACTTTAACACGTTGTGCGAATCCACTAATCTATATCATAATGAATGGACTCATGTTTTTATCCGCCGCAAATACTGCGAGATATGAGTATCGTCATTGTCAAAGGTATGGTACTGTATTTATTTCGATACCTGAATACGAAGAATGGAAAGCGGGACTCTGGCCCAAATCACGATTTGTATTTTCAGCGGCAGAACTAGCACTAAAAATCGGGTATTTCATCTATACGTTTCCGCCCGTCTTTCATATTTCATCCATTTGTGAAGTAGGTAAAAGCGTGTTCATGATACATGTATTGGCTATTCTTTTTGTTTATTTTGTTTCTTTTGTATTTACGTGTTGTATGTATTGTTGCGTCTGTTATCCGAATGGTGTAGGCACAGGCGCGGTGAATCGTGTGGGTGCGGGTGCGGCGGGTGCAAACGTTCCAATACGTATGGTTTCACTCGTATTGCCAACAACGTTTGTGTCGCATAATAAAGAATGCTGTATTTGTTTAGACGACACCGCAGAAAGCCATTCGCAACAACAATGGCTAGGATTACCATGCGGACATATATTTCATCATGCGTGTATTTCGCGTTGGCTTCTTACAAATGAAACATGTCCGGTTTGTAGGCTGAACATTCGCGTCGGTGTAACGTGACATGACGTGTCAAGAATATTATGCGAATTTTCTGCGTAAATAATCACCGGTTGTATGAAACCGGCCTTTTTATCTTATTTATTCTGAATAAATAAAATTACACACCTAGCGACGATTGTGGGATTTACGTTTCTTTCGAAATGTTCTACTATAACGCTTTCTAGATAATTTATAGTTGCATATGGATACAAAACATAAATAAATTATGGTTTATTCTGTGGGTTGATGTGACGGGTCTTCTAAACTTGATACAAAGTGTTTAATTCGCATATCCTTTCCTAGTTTTGATATTTTTAATCTGCAAGTTAAACACCTATCATTCTTTGATTTGCAATAATTGCATTTTTTAATTTCATTATTAGCAATAGTTTCATATTGTTTTACGGTTTTTATTGTAGTGACCTTATTTAATTCATCATCAAATTTTAACTGCCGAATTCTAAATTTTTCACGAATTTCGTGTTGTTCTTTTTCATATATTTCTCGTTCCTTTTTTTCGCTCAACCTTATGTAATATTTATTAAGAGATACGATATACTTTTGCTTATAAATAGTTCGTTTAATGTAACCTGCAATTATTCGTATTGCTTGTTTTTTATTATTATATTCACGACATTTACCACAAATTATTTGCCGTCTAATACAAGGAACTTCTAATAAAGTTAAACTATCATCATTCGCATTTGTTATAAGTGTTTCAGCATCAATTTCAAACCAAGGTTCAGGTCTATTTTCATTACGGGTTTTGTGTGTATTACATATTTCAAATATACAATACAATTTATCATCATTCAACCACGCAACATCCGCTATTTTTGGACCATTAAATTCAAACCTGTGCTCCAATTTAATAACCGAATTGTCTTTTATTTCAGGTAGTTTCCATATTGAATGACCGGTGCATTCACAACATTTTCTAATAAACGAAATTGGGATTTTTCTTTCCAATAAAGTTTTCAGTAAAATTTTTGCATCTTTATGAATTTGTGTTTCGGTTGGTTTATTATAATGATTACAAGGCGTTTTCGTATCAACCTTGTGCCTAAAATGATGAACTCTTACTTCACCCTTTACTAAAATTAAATCCTTATTACATTCAGGGCAAATATATTCATCTTTTTTATTTGCTATTTTAGGATAAACATATTCACGAGTATGTTTATTGATTGCACCCAGAGATAACACATGTGTCATATTATAAAATTATACTAACATATCTTTATTATAATTTTATGAATATATAGCAAATGCCTCACCAGAAGAGTAGTGACTATAAAGAAACAGCCGTCCAATATTATTTAGTGGAGGATAAATCACAAGAAGAAGTTTGTAAAATATTCAAATGTTCCAGACGAAGTTTGATGCGTTGGGTAGATAAATACAAAAAATATGGGAAAATTACTGGATATGAAAGAACACCAAAAGCGTATAAGGTGCATAAAGAACATGTTGATTTTTTATTACAAGAAATCAAGCATAATAAAACCATAACGATTGAAGATTTTATTGCTTTTACTGAAAAATAAATATTTTGATGTAGATTTGAATAAATCACATATAAGTCGTATTATACACGATAATAATATTACTTTGAAAATGACGAAAATACGACACGAACCTGTAAAGCGATTTGGTAAGGATATTGACATAAATAAAAGGATAAAAGAGTTCTATGATGAAGTCAAAAAATACAAAATAGATGATATCATTTGTATAGATGAAACCTCCATAAAGTCATTACAAAAGCGTAACCGCTGTTATAGTGAAAAAGGTAAAAGATGTGTAATAAAAACACAATCACAAGAAGTATTCAAGAAATATACTGGGATATTTGCTATTTCTGTTAATGGTGTAGTTGGTTGGGACTTGTATGAAAAAAGTGGAATAAATACAGATAGAATGGTTGAGTTTTTGGAAAAACATATAACAACCCAATTCAAAAATAAATTAATAATAATGGATAATGCAAGTAGTCATAGAAATCCAAGGGTAAAAGAAGCAATAACACAACACAATCATTTATTATATGCAGTTCCTTATCAGCATTTCACAAATTCCATAGAAAATTATTTTAGTATGCTGAAATCACGATTACAAAAGTTAGATGGATTAACTCACGCAGAATTGAAAGAGAATATAATCAATACAATAACGAATATTCCAAAAGATAAATACAGGAACATAATTAAGGGTGCTTACGAAAGACCAGAAAAATATGTATCCAATAAAAACAAGACATGAAAAATAAAGAAGAACTATTTATAAATTCTCATATAAAATGGGCGTTTTAAATGAGAAAAGGTGTAATAAAACAATATCATCTTCTTGGGCCTGCATATATATAAGAGTAGAGATAAAATTGAAATGTTTTTATTACATTCAACTACATTCATCATGAAACGAGATATGTCATCCGCCACCGCCATCGCCACCACCACCGCCATCGCCCCGAAGAAATACCGAACCTACTCCATCAAATCATGGCACGCATACCAGCAAATCGTGCCGTCTCATCTTCATTCCATCGAAAACTACTATGCCTATTGTGAAAATCTGGCGAAAGAATGCCCCGAAGACGTTATGGTTCTCCGCGATGAAATTACGCGCATTACGGGATGGCACTGGACGATTGGTTGGCCCGCCCAGAATTGCGCGGATACGAATGGCTACGTTGATGTTCGCACAGGAAAAAAATATCCATATGGAACGTCGTCATTTCATGATGACATTAAGTGAAATGAAATGGAATGGAATGAAATGGAATGGAATGGAATGGAATGGAATATTTTCGAATAAATATGTAAATACGAACATGGATTGCAATGAATATTGCAGGTCTATACTAGATGAACAACATGCTATTTTGGTTAAAATAAATGACTTGGAAAAAGGTCAAAGTCAAGGGTATTCACAAGAAGCGATTGCCATATATAATAAATTAGACGAACAACGTGATAGATTACAAGGGCAACACCGTTTATGTATGATGGACTGCGAAAACCGTAACAGAACTCGTTTGAATGACCAAAGGCCTATTACACCACCATTACAAGCACTGATAGATGAATTGAATGAACTTACTGACGAGGAACACGCCGACGATGAAAACGCCGACAGCGGCGGTAATAAGCGTCGTCGGCGTGTTCCTCGTTGTCGTCGTTCATTACGAGATAGAACACATCGACAACAACCGCGACAACCGCGACAAACGCGGAGAAATCAAAGACGTTCCACTCGACGCAGGAACGGTCGCCATCACAGAACCCGCCGTCACAGGAAATAGGCCATCGAAATTATACTACTACGAATTCGCAGCCGACTTTTTTATTATTATTTTTCGAATTTTTGGAGCGATTTGAGAGATCGGTGTAGTTTCTTCGATTGAAGCGACCGAAATAACATCGGTGGCACTTGTATCAGATTCTTCTGCTTCTACGGCATCGGGGTCTTCGTCGTCGTGGTCTTCGTCGTCGTCGTGGTGTTCGTCATGGTCTTCGTCATTTTTACTACTTGCCAACTTAACAACCCCATCAATAAATAGCTGGGCTTGTTTTTTGTTGTTTTCAATTTCCATTTCTAATTGACGAATAAGCGCATCATTTGATTCGCAATACGCGACAATTTCTTGTTGGCGTTCAAGAGATGGGATTGGAATTTTAATTTTATAGAAGTTGTCCTGATTAATTCCTAATTGTGCGGTTCCCTTCGCGACACTTAGCAATTCAGGTTGTATTGATTGTAAATAATAGAACATAAATTTTTTAATTACTTGCTCTTTACAAATTAAAGTCCAACCGTGATGATTTAAGAAGAATTTATGTTTTTCATATCTTACACAATCAGCAGAAACTCCATCTTTTGCAACGATTATTTCATCTTCTCTGTTATATTGATTAATATAATAACTTACATTTCCTCCGCCATAAACTGGATACTGACCTTCAACCTTCATATCAGGTTTTATATAAGTTCCCTGATTAACCTTACAAACTTCTCCCAGTGTCTTCACCACATTCTCACCAAACAATTTTTGATTATTCAAACAAAACTCGTTCAGTTGCTTCAATTCCGCAATTTTTTCACGACTTGTTTTGTTTGCTTTTTCATAAATGAAATCCAAATATTTGACGACTTCTTGTTGTCGTTCGAGAGATGGGATTGGGATTTTTATTTCCATTAATTCTTTCATGTCAATATTTCCGTTATTAGTGCAATATTTTGCTAATCCTTGTATTTTATTTTGAATTGATTTTAGATAATAAGACAAATATTTAAAGTTATTATTTGTTTTTGGTAATAATTGAAATACTGCTATATTTGCTGCACATTTACCATTAACTACAAACACTTTCCCTATGCCATAATTCTCACTAATTGGTTTAGATGAACTTCCACCAGATTTAATGATAAGCAAATATTCTTTACCATCAAAATCAAATGTATTATGTGTTCCACTTGGATTATTACAAGATGCTTTGTAAAATGGATATTCTCCTGTATTTGTAATATCTTTTGAATTTGTTTTTCCATTACCATTTAATTTAAATAATTCCCCAAGTGTTTTCACAACAACACCATCTTCATATTGTTCTTCTTCGGCGTCATCTTTCATATATTCCGCATAATTCAGTGAATATGAATTCGCCACTATTCTCTCAATAGGAACTTCAACCAATAGATGTTTCACGCCTTCACCCTCATATGGATTATAGTCATAAAACGCGACTTTCGTTGTTTGATGTGTCTTTGAAAACTTGTAATCGCGTCCTGTTTCTTTTTGAGTTTTGGAGCAGTTGATTTTCATTTCAATCACATCAGAACCTTCGCGCTTTTTCACGAAATAGAACACACATGTCTTGATGGATGTGTTGGTAAATATACCAGACGGGAGATAGTATATTTCTTTCAAATCGCATGTTTTCATAAGATACTCACGAACCGCCACAAGTGTAGTGTTTGTCTTTGAAAACAAGTCCTGTCCGTCTGGCAACACAACCGCACATTTCCCACCGATGTTCAGCATATAAATAATTGCCTGAATGAAGAGTGATACAGCGTTATCCGTCTTTATGGGAACATATTGTGTCTTCATCGGTGATTGGAACTCGTCATATTTCAAGCCTTTAATACCGAATGGCGGATTCGCAAGAATATTATCAAACTTCCGCGTAATTGGTTGGCGGATACTATCACCGCAATCCAATCTGCCAAACATATGACCAGATGAAATCAACATATTTGAAACAGCCAAGTGAAATGTATCTGGTTCGAGTTCTTTTCCATACAAACCGGTGGTTGTGATATAATCCCAATTGAGCGTAATATTGCGCATTTTGGCCTGTTCCATGATGGTTTGTAAATATGTAATCAAGAACCCACCAGTTCCCATTGTCGGGTCGGCACACGATTCAAACGTTCCATCCTGACGAACTTGCGGGTCGATAAGACGCACCATCAGTTTCTTGACATCTGGTTGAGTAAAGAATTGACCCAATACTTTACCAGTCATAATATCTTTGATAACATCTTCATATGCCCTACCGAGAACATCATGTTCCGTTTGAGATAAGTCAATCGCGTTTAGCTTATCGATTATTTTCTTGAATGTAGACTGATGGCGAATATCAAATCCGCGACCTTTCAAGAATATAGCTTTGGTTGCTGGATGGCGTGACAATATGATATCCCAAATGTATTTCAACAATAGTGGAATATTATCTTCCGTCTCCTTGGATAAATTGCTGAAAATCACACACGTTAAAAGTCGTTGTTTGTTGTGTTCGATTAAACAGTCTTCAAAATTTTCTTCAAGCCCCGCACTGAAATCATACTTCGCAATATCAATCGCACCTCCAGCCTGAAAGTGGGGTTCGAGCAATTTCAAAATCAACAACGACGACATATTTCGCAACGCCTTTTCGCCGGTAAGGCCTTCATTATCACGCAGTATATTCAAGCACACGTCAAATATATTTCTAAGTTCGTTCCGAATATCCGTTTTCTGCTCCTTCTTCATGACCATTTGTTGTATTTCACCTACAGACACACATGGACCCTTCCTATTTTGATGACGTGTAAAATCAATCTTCTGTTGGAAGACCTTCTTACATAACTCGCAGGTATATTGTTTCGATGACGACGACATAGCTGGCTTTATATATAACCAAGTAGAAAATGCTTTATATAGTTTTCTGCTATATTCGATTTCAATTTTATTATAAAAAGTATTTTTTACTTTCCCATCACCACCACCCACGTCATAACGCGATGTTTGCCTTTCGTTTTTTGGCTATAATGATGATTTCGCTCAATTCGCGTATATTATAATAATCGGTCCATAGTCCGTTCGGCGGGAAAAGCGGGTCTAATAAACATAATTCCTCGCAGATTTTTGACAAATCTAATCCATTGGTTCTGAGTTCAGGATGTTTTGATAACAACTCGCCTACTTTGATTTTACACGTTTCTGGGTCATAATAGATGCGTTTTATGCCTAAATAATCCACCCAATTGGTGAATTGGCCGATGTATGTTGTTTCGGGTTCAGTTGATAAACGGTTGTCACGCCGACATAACTCGTAATACTCCTCTCGGGTTTTTATATTATGGTCTGCGATGATTCGTTTTGCTCGCTCGTATGATGTGCCGAGTGCGGTTCGCTTTACCGTCTTGAGTCGTAGTTGTTGCGTAAGTTCATCGTCGTATTCTCCGATACCGCCATGGTCGTGTTCGTGGTCGTGTTCGTGGTCGTCGTTGTTGTCGTTGTCGAGTATCGGCTTTCTCTCGGATTTTTTGATTTCAATCCGGAACACTTTGATTTTTTGTGATATTGTTTCATCTTCAAGCCCCATCTGGTAAATAATTTCGCGTGATTTTCGCATATCTGGATTTTCATTATTGGATAACCAGTCGTCTCTGTTCAATATCGGCAGTATAATCTTTACGATTTTGTTGGGTTCGTCCGCGTTCTTTCTACAAGGTCGTAATGCCGACTGAACAATACGAATATTTGATGTCATATTTTCAGCAAATACAACCGCGTCAAGTAATGGAAAATCCCAACCTTCGCCAAGACAATAGACGCATGAAATGATACCCTTCTTGGAATTACCGAAATGTGTGAGAATATCGCTTTGTGTTCGTGATTTCATGTCACTATGATATTCTGAATCATACAAATCAGGGATATCAAAATATTTCTCTTTTATAAGCAGACGGATGTATGTAATGATTTGGATTGAGTTCGCCTTATTGTTTGAATATATGAGCATATGATGCGAATGTCCTTCATTTATACTTTTCAACGAAGCATATGCGGTGAGTAGAAGACGTTGGTTGTTTTCATCGCGTGTTTCGAATTTTTGGAAAAGCTCATCTAGTTGTTCTTCCAACGCAACAATCGTTTGAATTTGATAATCGCAAATAATATTTTGTTGGATCGCCCATAATACGCAACGTCGTTCAATCACTTCGCCGAAATGGCCTGTGTCGTCATTCGATACCACACTACCTCTTTCATCTATATTGCCACCTAAATTCGAAACATCGATAGTCTTTAATGTTGCGGTCAGCGACAATTGCTTATCACATGGAATCATAAGCATATGTATATATGATTTTGTCGTTTCAGAGACGCGCATGTTTATCGTTGTTAAATGATGACATTCATCGTTAATTTTGAAATCAAATGAAGTGGAAATGATGACGGTCGCTGCTGTATAAACCTTGTGAGAAGATGAATACGTTGTTATAACGATATGGCGTTTGTTGTTATATTCAAGGAATTTGGCGATGTCATCCACGCTTACGCCACCTGAAACAACCAGTAACGGAACATCAACATATAGAAGCATTATAATAGACTGCCATTGTTTCACTAACTGCTTATTTGGAACCCCGATAACGATTCGATTGTGTCGTTCTAATCTCTCTGCCACCCATAACGAAATTAGAGTCTTGCCAATCCCACAAGTAAGAACAAGAAGACCTTTGTTATTTTTTCTAAAATGTTCTACTGACGTTGTGATGATAGTATTTTGATATTCTCGTGGGACATAGGAATAACAACCGGAACATCGTTTCAGTCGGGAAATTAGTAATGAAGAGCGTAGTTTTTGAAAATTGTTGCGAATACGATGTTTTCGCAATAGTTCAAGGATTTCACATTCTGGAATACGACGATATGAAATTCGGTGTTCTTGGAGACACGGTTCTATACAATTTATGATTTGATTGCTGTAAAATTCAGTTCCAGCGTTGTGTTTTATATGATACTTTTGAAACTCATGCTGGAGAAATCGTTCAATAATACTCATTTGAGACAACGGAACTTCAATGACAACCTCGAACCTACCTCTTATAATCTCATTGGTTGCGTATGTCGAATCTCTTTCTGGTATATTTGTTGTTTTTCCTAATTTACACGCATTGAAGTCGTCGTATGCGGAATGTCTGCGAACATAGATGTATCCATAAAGTGACATGTATCTTTGATTTTCTGTTCTTATGTTTATTTATAATAGTATTATAAGTATTATTCAATTTTATCGAAAAATGTCAAATGATATGTTGGACACCCTTCGCCAGCTATACCATAAATACGATGAAATCATCCGGTTATCCGCCTACGCATTCACCGGTTGGTTCTTATCGTGGGTGCTTTTTTTCATCATGTTGCCTTTCATGGCACGAGCCTACGGCAAAATCCGCGGTGCTTCGTTGAATTACGCGTTTAGTTGGTTCTCGATGATTGCGATTATATTAGGGTTAGAGTTCAGTTTGGGGTGAATATTCGGAATTCTTACTTTTCAGCCGAAAATATTAACGTTCGAAATCATGAAAATTCAAAACCTTTCAAACTTATACGAACCAACATATACGTTTGAATGACTTTTCAGCCAAAAATATTCCATTCAAAATCATGAAAATCCAAAAGTCCTGGTTCCAAAACCTCGGTCCCCTATTTTCAAAGACTTTTCAGCCAAAAATATTCCGTTAAAAATTGCATCCCCCAAAATGGGGAATTTTATAGATTGGAATTTTACATTGACGATTTTGGGGGATGCAAATGGTTATTTGTTGTATTATGGCGTTATGCCTTGGTTTTATGTATTAGTTACAATACTATGATGTAATATGATGTATATAAATAAATGTATTATAATTTTATGGTGTTGGTGGATTTGGGTTTTTGTATCCTGTCCAAATAAATGTCCATTTTGGCCTTTGCGCGTGGAAGTTTTGAAACGTGAAATTCAAAACATCGAAAAACTGGGTTGTGAGCATTATGCTCTTATTTTGTATTTTTGGTGTAAAAATACGTGACTGATAATTTTAAAGCTGGTGGCGTGGTCGTTGAACGATGTGAAGGGGTGTGGTAATTCGTAGTTTTAGGGAGGTTTTTTGTCTTAACTGTATGTATAAAACGCCAACGTATCAAATGACATATACATGCAAACCATGTGTTTTTCAAACAACATCTAGGAGAGATTATGAACGTCATCTTTTAACACAAAAGCATATTGATGGCGGTAATACAGGTAAAACACCTATAAAAACACCCGAAGGTTATTATTCATGCCCAAATTGTCACAATACATATAAATCTCGCACTAGCACTTATACACATATCGCAAAGTGTGGAATTGTTAACAATACACAAAATGTAACTGATTCAACTGAACATCATATATCAACAGAACCATCTACTATTACAGAAGAATATATCTCCGAGGTTATTTCAAAAAACCAAGAACTAACAACCGCAAATCAAGAATTAAGAAATGCGATGTTGCTTTTGATTCAACAGAATACAGAATTTCAAACCAAAATGATGGAATTATGTAAAAGTGGCATATTATCAAACACAACCAATAACAACACTAACACCAACACCAACACGAATAGCCATAATACCATCACCAACTGTAACAACCCAACCTTTAACATGAATATGTTCTTGAACGAGAAGTGTAAGGATGCGATGAACATGAAGGACTTCGTGAATTCCATCCAGTTGAGTATGACAGATATGGAAAACGTCGGCCGCTTAGGGTATGTGGAGGGTATGTCAAACATCCTTATCGACAACCTCCAGAAAACAGACGTCTATAAACGCCCCGTCCATTGTAGCGACGTTAAGCGCGAAACCCTCTACGTGAAAGAGAACAACCAATGGCAACGCGAAGGCCCTGAACGCACAAAAATGACGAATGCTGTCTTAGCGGTCGAGCATAAGAATGTGGTTCTCGTGAATGAATGGGCGAAAGCCAACCCGCGTTGTTTGAATAGCAACACCCGAGAGAATGAGAAATACATCAGGTTATCAAAGATTGTAACCGACGGAGAGAAGGAGGGGAATATAGATAAGGTGATACGAAAAGTAGCAAAGCGTGTGGCGATTGAAAATGAAAACACGTTATGAATGAATCTAAAACTATTCTCTTGTAGTATATCATAAAGCCTTTGAAGTTTTATTGAGAACCATCGTATTACGACCCGGATGAGGACACCCACGAAGACACCCCCCACTATATTTGCATGCCTGAATGATGCCAGAATTGTTTTTAGCACAGGTGATAAGAACGCATCATTCAGTTCAGATGCGTTTATGACCGCCGCCACCCCCGAAGCAAAAGGCCTTTTTGACCATCGAATGAATGGTCGCGCTCACCCATCAGGGTTCTCCAAAACCGGACCGAATATGCGCGGATAGGTGATAAAAAACATAGAACGATATCGTATTATACTATTATATCGTTTTACAGCATTATTGTCTAATAATAATAATTTCAAAATGATGAACATCGAATACATCATTCCTCTCGTCACATTCTGGAATGCGATTTCATCTCATTTCGCAAAATACAGATCACCCGAAATCACGAATAATGCGGTGTGTTTGATACACAGCGTGTCATTCATCGCCCATTACAATTATGATTACAATATGAATTATGCGGTTCATGCGAGTATCGCCTTTTTCATCTACGACCTTCTTTATATTATGCGACGCGTGTTCCTCTCCTACCGCTACCATCGTTACCACCGCGACGACCGCCGCGACGACCCGCATCCGCATAATCACACACACGAGCTCAACAAACAACTCCCGTTCATCGCTCACCATATCGCAGGAATATATATCCTGTATTCTGCCATAACCATTGCCAACGGTCGATATATCCTAGACGCATTCCTTATACTAGAGAAATCGAACATTATGATTTATGTATCGTATCATCTTCACAAACAATACCGTGAATATACACGCATCAACGCAATCTCCGAGTTTGTTCAGCTGATGACATATACATATTATCGCTTATTCGCGTTATCGGTGTTTATTTATGACCAGCGACTGACAGGATTATTCACCTATCCATACATCACACAGTTCTTGATTTTGTTGGTATATTCGATGGGCTATGTGTGGAGTTATCGATTATTGAAGAAAAATATCGCGAATTACGGGGTGATTCGTGCTACCGTCAATGCCTCTAAAAAATACTCTTCCGCGGGATGAAGCAACGCACCCACTCCAGATTTACAGCGAATCTCTCGGATGGTGTTTTGTATTTCTGTGATGCCGTCACTCGACGACGACGACAACGACGACGACTGCGACGACGATGACAGCGAATCGCGAATAAATGCGTCGATATCGGCACGGGTTGGATTAGGGTTGGTTGGAATGAGAAGGACCATTTTGTAATATAAACGTGAATAACATTTATATTACATTACATTACATTACATTATTTCTTATTTTCGATTACGGTATTTACGTGATGATTTACGTGATTTTGACCTAGAATGACGTTTGCTGTGTTTGAATGTTTTTCTTACGATTTTATGGGAAGAACGACGATGACCAGCACCTGTAGAATTAGGAATAGAACTAGGACTAAGAAGCTTTGTCATATCAAATGTAAATATAAGTGTTGCTTTTCCAGCATCAACAAGTTTACTTTGAACACTACCATCTTTTATTGAACACATTCGGTCCAACAATTCCGATACTCTAAACCCTTTGTCCTCATTGTTAAAGCTAATGTGGTGTTTGTCCAGTATTTCTGTTTTTAAATCTTCGTCTTTATATGTATTGACCGCACCATTAGGTTTAGTAATGGTTATTTTTGTTAATGCTTGTTCAAATAGTTTATCAAGTCCTTCAATATCGTAACCACCATAATCATTTTTTTTTATTTCAACTGGCGAATCTTTTTTATTGAATATCAGATATGCCTTTATAGCTTCAGCTATGTTTTTTTTTAATTCTCGTAGTTTATCTTTTCTTTTTCTATCCACACCCGTGCCGGTTTCAGTTGTATCATGTAAGCTCGTGAATTTTGCCTCCTTAAATTCATCTAATTCAATTTTAAATTCTTGTTCGTTTTTAGGTTTCGTATATATACCTTTCCCAAGACGCCCAAAGAAACCGAGCGTGTTATTGTCACCCATTAGTAATATATTACCTAAAGAAAATAATAATATATTATCTAAAAACCATTCTATGAATACACCAACACTAACACCAACACTGTCACTCACACTCCCCCTCCCCAACGCCCATTTTATCTGGTATTGTGCGTGGTTGTCGGTCCCTTCGGCAATCTATGCGCTAACATGCTATACCCCCCATATCGCAATCGTCCCAGGGTCTGTATGGGCGACATCTCTCAACTATTGGCGGTACCCTGTCCGCGATTCATGGCGGCGAACACTCGATATCGCAGTTGTATTCGCCGGCGTAAGCTACCAGACCTATTACGCATTTAGATATACCTCGCCAGCACATTTCACAGCTTACTCTATACTCAACGCTGTGAGTGCGGCATCCTATATCGCGAGCAACACCCTAATGAACCGAGGACGAATATGGCCGGCTACCTATGCTCATGCGAGTATCCACTTCTTCGCGAATCTGGCAAATGCGGTGCTGTATAGCGGTATATTCACATATAAAGATAAAAATATATAAACAAATAATCACTACATTTTTATTAAATGAAGGTGATTATCAATAACAACATTTATGACATAACCACATTCATATCAGAACATCCAGGAGGTGCTGGCGTCTTTACAAAATATGCTGACAATCACAATGACAATATACCCGACCTCACCGAAAAATTCAACGCGGTTGGTCATTCTGAATACGCGGTCAATCTTCTCGGGAATTACAAAGTGGAAGAACTATCAGAAGACGACCCACGTTTTAAACGTAAGCATCGCTTGGAATACAATAAGACCAAAATATCCAAACTCATCACACATGAAGACCGGTTCCATATTCATAAAAGCATGGGTGTTGTTTCGCTCCTCAACTATTTTTATCTTCTATTTGATTGTTTTTATAGTGGTGCCACTGCCGAAATGACGCTTCGAAGTGTTGATGGTGGGTTTATTGGTCTCACGTGGGTTCATACGATTCTCTCACTTTCAGCACTTCAGTTTCTTATTCCACGCACCCGAACTGGTATTCTCCCGATGATATGGCAGGAGTTTCGTGCGCATTCGATTGTGTTCGCAGTGAGAAGTTTCCTCATCATAAACGCATTGTATTTCTTATTCTTCGATACCAAAGAAGACCGCTCTTCTGCCACCGCTATCGCAGTTCGTCTCGCATTTGTTCTTCTGGCGATGAAACTTGCTGATATAAGCACCGAACACTTACGCGAAAATCGTAAAGAAACGACGACGGCTACGATGCCTTACTGGAGTGATTGTCCGGCTTCTCTTCAGAAGGCGATTAAATATTTTTATACACACTCACAGTTTATGGCGACGACGGTATGCCTATTTGCGGATATTCCATATATTCTTGCGGTCGCATTTCCAATTCAGATTGCGTCGTTTTTGATGACCCTTGTCCGTAAAAACATCATTTCCGCGTTTTGGTATCATATGTTTTATGGTGCTAGTTTGCTCGTTGTTTATCTTATGAATGCTGCCGACATCCGGTTATATCCAATCATTATTCTCGGAGCAGCGTTGATTTACGCTCGCGTGCATTTGAAACTGAATAAATATATACTGTGGTCATTGGTGGCTCTGATTGGTGGTGTTGCGAAAACATACGCAACATCCGACAAAGTATCCAACGAATACATAATAAGCAGTCTGGTATGGTTGGCAGTTCCTTTCGTTTCGGTATTCTATTATTATATCACAAATAACGAGGAAACAAAGACACAGATTCGCGAATGGTTCATGAACACAATCATCGAAAAGGATAATAATCGCGAAGAATCGAACCATCGCGTCTATAAAAATATGACAATAGGAAAACAGGGCGGTCAAATCCACAATAAAATCACAATACAATTCTGCGAAAACTATCCGAAGTATAGACCCGGAATGTATTTCAACTTGTATTTTGATACAAAGAAACGGCCATACACTCCGGTAGAATACACCTCCGGAACTACCGAGACCGCGACCTTTCTCGTTAAACGCGTTCAAAATGGCGAGGTCTCACCACTTATATGTGACAAGTATCTCGTGAATCAAACCGTATTTTGTAAAGGACCGTTTGGTGTCAAGTATTATGACCCGTCGGAAACCATAATGTCGTTTATATGCGACGGAACCAAGATTAGTGCAAAATATATAATTATGTGTTCATGTGGTTCCGGAATTACTCCATTTTATAGTATGGGTGTTGCGTGGTCACAAACGACACAAACGACACCGACGACGCGTCAAGAACTTCATTACCTTTCATCATATCGTTCGCCCGACGATGCCATATTACGTGCTCCGACCTCAGAACGTATAATCGAAAAACTGTATATATCAAATGAGGGAAGCAAACTCACACCCACAATCCTTATTGATTATTTGACAACTTTTATCGAAAATCCAGATGAAACGAATACACCGCAAGATATTGTAGTATTTATTTGCGGCACACAAGAGTATTCACAAATGATAAAGGAAACATGTTCAATCGTTAGTGCCGATATAAAATATTACGAATGGTAGTGCGATGAGTGGTAGTGTCATGAATTCGTATTTTATTATGATTACAATTCGGTAATTATAATAAGATGATGAACAATACACATATTTTAGTATGTATGCTCGCGGCATATCTTGCCCCAATCGTATTCGTTTATTACAAATACCAACATTCAGATACGGCAACAAAAAGCATCTCTGCCATCATCACAAGCACCGAACCCTTCGTAACATTCGCTTCCGCTTCCGCCACTCCAGACCCACATGATAATGCCCCCCCCCCAGTATTCCAAACCCGTCACTTTATCGCACTATGTATGCTCATCATGGCCGGATTCACCGTGCTTTATGAATACCAGAGACAGCGATGGTCTCTCGCTGCCATTCTCGTCCTCCTCTGCGGGATATTCGGCGTGATATTCATTCCAGAGCAAAATCCGTCGCATTACATCTTTGCCGCCGCCGCCTTCTTCGCAATCGTCGGGTTTATGTGCGGGCATACGTTCAACCACCACCACACCACCGCCTGCGACATTCACGACACCCTCCGCCTCCTTCTTTACGCACAATTTCTTTTCACAGTCGTCACCATCATCGGCGTAATTCAAGACACAGAGATATTCGCGGCCGAGGCACTATTCCTCCTCAATTTCGCAGTATTTTACCTCTATCTCCACTTTCATACTTTTTCATCCCCGCCTTCGTAGCCGTTACTACTACTACTACTACTACTATCGATATGAGATAATTCCAGCATCTTATGACGGTCGTCATCCGCATCATTATCATCATCAGTATTCACACGATAACTGCGCCGATAATCGCGAATATACTGATAAAGCAGTAAGCCCGCCGACACCCCTAAAAACACCAGCGAAACCCCAATCATCGCATCAAACGGTTCTTTGAAACATACGAATGAATACGTGAGTTGGATAACGCGGCGAATCAGGTCTAACCCACTAAGCAGAATATTCGCAGGAATTACAGTTTGCGGAGTATTCAGGATATATATTTTATTATACATGTAAAGTTGTAGCCCAAATGCGATGAAGAAATACATGGTTATCGCCCCCGCAGTGAGCGGTGGTGTATGTTTCACGGTATAAAACACTGCCCATGGCACGGCAAGCACGAAATATGTCGCTTGAAATAGAACCTGAAAATCAATGTTGGATATCATATCACCGTGACGCGTCATCGCGTATTCAATCACATTATTATACGCGGAATTCAAGAAACAAGATACGAAAATAATCACGGTATTCCGCACAACGAGACCGCCATCACCGCCGCCACCACTGCCATCACCGCCATTGTATTGAAGGATATACTGCCCCGTCGCAATCGCATGTGAAACAACCAACGCCGCACAACTCGCGTAATACAAACGCGTCACCGGCTTTTTCAATAGAAATTTGAACCAGGGGATATTAAATATAATGAAGCCCGACCGCAGTATTGTATAATAACTCAAAGTAACGGTATTTAGCGCGTAAAATACGAATACGGTTTCCACAGTATAAAGGACGCCGGTGAAAACGGGATATTTAAGCACTGCGCGGCGTTCCGGCACAAAATAGGCCTTCGTTCGGTCCCATGAGAATTTACGGATAAAAAGGCATCCATAAAACGGTGTAAAAACAAGACTTAATAACACGCTGAACCATTCATTTTTGTAGCCATAGTTGTTCGTGATATATTTCATACAAATCAGATATTCAGATAATGTTACGACAAAGAATATGGAATTTAGCACGAGAAGCCAGGTCATATACGACGACGAGACGCAAGTAGTATTATATATTCATCTTGAAATATGTCTATATCTTTTCCGAATAAAATTGATATAAATCGACCACTTATACACATAATAACGACCCTCCTTTTGTCATTATAATGTCATCCAATAATCAACGAAACCGTTATAGCACACCTGAACGTGAAGCACCCGATTGCCAAGACTGGACACCGGTCACGATGAGTAAATCAAGACCGGCGACAGTAACTTCATATAAAGACGCGGCAGCGGCAGCATCCAGGCCAACACTCGCATCGATGGCGATGACCAAGAATTCAGCATCTGCTGTTGTCGCGGCAACCACTTCTGCTTCAAAAGGCACCGGCACCGACGCCGACATGGCAAAAAAGACGAAATACATCGCCAAAGCCACAAGCGACGCTGTCCGAACTGCGCGTTGCGAAAAGAAACTCACCCAAAAAGAACTCGCGCAGAAATGTAATATGGACGTGAGTATTATCGCCGAGATTGAACGCGGCGGGAATTGTGTGTATAATGCGACGCATGTGAATAAAATTCAATCGGTCTTGGGAGTGAAGATTCCGAGAGCGTAAAATAACCGGCGATAATTAACTTAAATATCTATTATCTATTATAAATATTACGCGACTGTATTAACAATACAATACAAGACAACGAGATGGGCGGTAATAAACAACATAAGAAAGCACACCATAATAAAGGGAAGAGCGGTGCGAAAAAGAGCACGGGCGGGCGCACGGCATCGGCAGCACCCGTCACAATCAACGACATTTCCGCCGAGTTTCAAACCATAATCCTCGATTTTCTGCGTGATATCGACGGTTCTTTCCCCGAGTATCGCGAGGTCTTATCGGCGTATTTGGGATATTCGCATGAAATGAAGCCGATGCCCGATGAATTGTATATCGAGTTATATACACATTGTAAGAGTGTGTATCCTGTCCGTTTTTTTGATATTCTCTATAAAAATGAGGCCATGCTCGCCGCCCCTGCCGCCGCCGCAGCCGCCGATGCCACAAGCGACGATGACGCAAAGGCCGTGTGCTTCCTTCCTGGTGTCGATTTCCGAGAGATTTGGGCGACCGAAGATATCACTGAGAATACGAAAGACACGATTTGGAAGTATCTTCAACTCATCCTGTTTTCGATTGTGAATAATCTCTCGGACATGGGTTCATTCGGCGACACCGCAAAGCTTTTCGAAGCCATCGATAATAACGAGTTGAAGACGAAGCTCGAAGAGGTGATTGGTGAGATGGGGTCGATGTTTGGAGCTGATGGTAGCGAACAACAACCGAATCTGGATGAGACATTTAAGAAGGCGACCGAGTTCATGAATCAGGCGTTTGAGGGACATGCCGCAGAGGAACAGACGCAGCACCAGCAACAGCCAGGTCAAGCTGGGCCGTCGTCGCACGCGATGCCAGACGCGAGTTCTATCCATGAGCATCTCTCGGGCATCCTGAACGGAAAGATTGGCAAGCTTGCCAAGGAAATCGCTGAAGAGACCGCAGCCGACCTGAATTTGGATATGGAAAATGAGACCTCGATGAAGGGAGTGTTTCAGCAACTTCTTAAAAATCCGACCAAGTTGTCCGGCATTATTAAGACGGTGGGCTCTAAACTTGATTCGAAGTTGAAGTCGGGTGAGTTGAAAGAGAGCGAGATTATGCAAGAGGCGAGCGAGCTTATGTCGAAGATGAAGAGTATGCCGGGAATGAATAATTTGGCGAGTATGTTAAGCAAGATGGGGATGAATGTGCCGGGTGGAATGGGCGGCGGTGGAAAAGTGAATTTCGGGGCGATGCAGTCACAACTGAACAAGAATATGAAACAAGCACAGATGCGCGAGAGATTATTGAAGAAGGTTCAGGATAAGCAAGCCGCACAGGCCGCACAGGCCGCACAGGCCGCACAGGCCGCACAGGCCGCTGCCTCCGCCCCCCCGAAGGTTTCAAATGGCGCAACCACCGCAGTATTTCAGTCGGGTGAAAAGCCGGCAAAGACGCCACGTAATCCTGCCTCCGCTGCACCCGCACCCGCACCCGCGAAAGAGAAAAGCGATTAGAAATACAATCTACATAATATATAAGTATTCTAGTATATTATATAGTATCAAATTAGACGAGACCATATTCCATTCCATTCACACCTACGAAAGAAATGAACAAAGACCAAGTATTTTGGATGGAAGACCCCGCCGTCCTTATGAATAAGGATTACATTCGTGAGATATGGCCGCAAAAGTCGATGGAACCCCCCGCCAAATTGAACGCAATCACTCGCTTCGTTATCCTCGCCACCATTTTAGGCTACTTACTCACATCAGCCTTCTCACTATTTATTCTTGGCGCGATTACTTTAGGAATTATTGTCATCGTTTATAACTTTGTTCATAAAGGAAAAGCTGGAACCGAAACAGAGAAGGCAAAACAGATCTTGAAAACAAAAGAGGGTTTCTCGAATAATATCGACAAGCCAGAAATGTATGAGCTGATGCGGGATGAATTTACGGCACCTCGCCCACAGAATCCGCTCATGAATCCCCTGATTCCGGAAATCGGCGACGACCCTCGCCGCCGTAATGCCGCGCCGTCATTCAATCCTGCGGTAGAGGCAGATATTAATGAAGCGACCAAGCAATTCGTGAGCGGTAGTTTCGATACGAATGCGAGTAATGTGATATTTAAAGGGTCGAATGTGCCTGCGGAGGCCCCGAATCATACACCGGAAGAAACCTATGGCAAATTATTCGGAACTTTAGGTGATAATGTGGCCTTTGATTCGTCGATGCGCCAGTTTCATCCGGTGGCGAATACAAGGATTCCGAACGACCAAGACGCATTTGCCAAGTTCTGTTACGGAGAGATGAAATCGTGTAAGGAAGGAGATGAATTCGCATGTGGGCGTATAAATTCACGTCTTGGGGCGGTGGTAGGACATTAAACGCCTAGTATTTAGACGCTACACGCATAAATAAATATTTATTATTATTTATTCATTTATTTATTTATATGCATAGAATACAAGAAAGGAATACACGAATCCAATCCAAACGGTGAAAAATGGCCTACGTTCATAACTTTGCTTTTGATAATATGTCGCGTATCGGTTGCGATACAGGCGATCTCTCGCAACGCAACGTCCAGAATCTGAATGCGGCCAACTATGCGTTGAACAACTTTTTTTCGACGGATTGTCAGATGGAGCGCCCGATTCAGTTTGCAACCAGCCAGCCCAACGTATTTTACAAAGGCGGCCATCATACTGGCTTCGGTGGATGCAACATCGATACGAACTCCGAGCTCTCGATTGGAAGTCTGAACACGCATGCGAAGTGTAAATTGAGCCTTCTGGAGCGCCCATTCAAGACCGTCCCTTATTTAGGACGCGGAGCGGTGAATGTCGATTTTGAATCGAGAATGCTTCATGGTGACATGAATACCAACAAGAAGAGCATTACGCAAATTTCGGAGCAGTTGAACTCCGCCCATTCGGACTATCCTCTTCAAGAGGAATTTAAGGCGACGATTAACAACCCGGCGAATTATGTGGAAGGTGCAGCGGTCAACGGGTGGATTCGCGGAGGCGTGCCTTCACGAGAGTTGGTCCGTGACCAAGAGCATTTATTTAGTGGATCGCGTTAAGTATAAGAATTCTGCATTAGATATATAAAGGTATTCCTACATTTATATATATTACATCGTCGCTTTCTATGTCCTCGCCAGAATCTCTCGAACACGAAGTTACAGAAGTATGCGCTGAGGTTGTCGATGCCACCGTCAGCGATGTCGTTCATGATATCGCCACCCCCACAGACGTGAGTGAAATCGATCTCTCGGGTTATAATTACGACCTTGTTCCAACGTATAAAATGATTGAAGACCTCGACGACCAAGACACCCTTTTTCGTATTCAGTTTCTTCAAGCGTTCGGAATCACCAACGACGAATATCACCCCGAGATTATTTCGGCGGTAATCAACGACTTATACGAGAGATACATCGTGAATCCAGGAATTCGGGAGTTGATTGAAGCGCATCCTTTGTATAATCCAAATGTCGGCGGTGGTGGCAGCGGTGGTCCATCCGATGAAGACGATAATGGTTCAGAAGGTGCTGGTGTTCATCATGGCCGTCAGTCGGCGTCGGTATTTAATAACTCCGAAATGATATTTTGTATGATGTTTTCATTTCAGTTGTTTGACTTATTTCACAAATGTCTTCGCCATGCCAAACACAAACAAGAGATACCGGCTGAAATCCGCGATGAAATCATCGAGTGTTGGCGGACGATGTTTTAGGCGTCGTGATTATTATATAATAGTATTTCAATATATACCTCACTTCATTATGGCATCTACCCGAAACAAGAATACCCGCCCCGATTTTAAAATCGAGCAGAACGCACAGAACATCGCACGCAATTACGTCGCATTTGAAAACAGCTATGCCGGTAAAGCATACGCTCCCGCACTCGCCTATGAAAGTGTAGGCATTCTCCCCACCAAGATGTCTCGCGAACATTTCGCACAGAATTCGGTGGATATTGAATCCGCCCTCTTCGGTATTAATTCAACCAACCTCGTCGAGCCACAAGCACCCGTCGTTCCACAGTTGAAGCAACTACCGGAGGTGAAGTTTTTTGACAGGATGGCGATGTTCATGCCGGAACCGCTGGTAGTGGAGAAGGCCGCGAGGCCGTTTCAACATGCGGAGGCGAAATTGTTTTAGAAGGGGTTGCGCCCCCCTACGGCGCCTCATAGATGATAAATTATTATAATATTCACGTAATGTATAATAACGAAATTACTAAAATGAACGAAGGATTATGACAAATTGGCCAGTTATATTCTATTGATGAAGAGGATATTGGTGGAAAACGCGCCTACTTTTTTGATAATACAGATCAGAACAGTTCAAAAATATTAAAACCCGGCAAAGGCGGTAAATCCCGTTCTTCAAAAAAACGCGTAACTAAAACTCGCAAATCAACCAAACGTCGTCGTCAGCAACGTCGTCGAAAAACATTTAGAAAATAATTATATATACCTAAGATAACCCAGTTCCATTCCATTCCATTCCATTATGCTCCGTTTTTCTTCATCGACACCCAATTACGTTCTAGTTCAGCTTCCATCAAAAGATATGTATTGGGATAGCACCTATCAAACCTATGTAACTACCGTTCCACGTAGAAAGTAACATAAAACTATTTTCTCATGTAGTATTATAAATTACTTACTACATGTCATATCGTTCCAGCACTCGCCCCTCCCTTTCATTTACTCCACGCCCAACCCCCAGCCCCAGCCCCAGTGCTGTCCGCCCTGTTAATCCTCCCGGCGCACTCGTCCCTGGTCAGCGCCCCGATCGCGCACTCAACTCCGCCCAATTCGCCGCCGCTCAACAAGCAAGAGCAGCAGGTACTGCCGCCGGATTGTCTGGACGTGCTCTTGAAGTCAGCGTCGCCCAAGCAGTTATGCGTGTTCCATAAACTAACATAAAACTATTTTCTCATATAGTATCATAAACCGCTCTTTGAACCCCTCCCTCCCTCGAACGCTCCTTCGATGCAAACGATTCGTATCCCTAACCCCAACCCCCGGACTTCCCCCGCGGGTTTCTCCGGCTCGTTCAACGCCAACAACGACGGCTACAGCGGCTCCGGTCGCGTGACCGTCGGTGGTCCAAACCGAAGTGTATGGGCCGAAGGTCAGGTCGGTGGTAGCTGGTCTGGCCGCCCCAGTTTTGGCGGAATGGTCGGCGGAACTATCCGCTTTTAGGCATATTTTGATTCCATTCCATTCCATTCTCGTGATAAATAATGTATAATTATATTAGTTATTACGGTTTATAATCATGAAATCTCAAAAAAAGGTATCGCGTAAAAAAACGGCAAGGGCAAGTCATAAAACGAGCGTGCGACGAAATAGCGGACGTAGGAGTTTTCGCATTCGGAATAAATCAAGACGCGGTGGAATGATGCGTTCGGCACGCGCAGTAGTAGGAACGCTTGTATATCGTGATATACTTCCACTAATCAACGCCAGGCGTATCATTTACAATACCGGTCATGACCCAAAACCAGATGATGGTTCTATTACGAAAGAAGATGAACGTTTTTATCGAACATTCGTGGATATTCCCGTGGATAGTGCTATCAGAACTAGTATTAACCAATTACGCGAAGAAGTTAAAGATCCGGTAAAAAATGCGGATAAAATGAAATTAATAAAGGAAAAATATGACGCAATAATGAAAAAATTGGAAGAAGAAAAGAAAAAGCAACTTGATAATCAAGATCAAAAGTTGATGGTTGTAGGAAAATCATTTATACCTCCTTCATACCAAGAAAGGTTGTCTCTTGTCGATGTAGGTCCTCTTGCTGCTGCTTCTGGTGGTGAATCATCACTCGGCCCATTTATCAACCAGCCATTTACCTTTTCGCCAAATTCCCAACGCTATTCAGATTATTCGACACAAAAGGTTACACCAACGAAACCACCTTCTAAAAGTGTGTTAAGACAAAAAATACCACAAGATCTAGAAGTTACCGGCACACCACTTAGAAATCCATTTGAACACGATGTTGGACCAATAACTTCACCTAATTCACCACCACCACTGAGTGAGAGACAAAATAAATCAAATTTATTATTAAGTCCGGGTGGTGTTCAAAAAACATTTAACTTTGATGACGAGTCGGAGTAGGAGGGAGGGTAAAGGTGATGCCAGCGTTGCCCTACAACCTTGAATACGACCTCCCCCAATATTTATCGACCTGTCCAATACAAATGTCGCCATTCGCCACCTGCCGTTGTGTTGGAATGTTGGTATGTGTCACTTCGGTGACAAGCACTTTTTTATCGCCTTGGGTCCAGTAACAATACGGCGGACTCGTCATCATATTTCCGTTGAATTTATGATGGCTCGGATCCGAAAGACGCATCGCTTGTGCTGCTTCCGAATACCAACCGAAAAACACCGACGTATCTTCTGGGTAAGGTGTGGATGGTGGAGCTGGTGGGCAAACATGTGTGTTCGTTCTTTCGTTCATTCGTTCGTTCGTTTGATAATAATACTTCTATCGTTATTATCAATCAAAATATATCAATTTTATGTTCTTGCCCTTTACTCAACATCCAACCCAGCGAATTGATTTTGAACCTTTACGCATCCAGATGACTTTGAACCTTTTACACGAGGGTGCTCTTCATGTGCGTTGGCTTCGACGACCCCATTCCCGTCGCGGTTAGGAATTTGAATCGATAGTGATGGAACCGTTCGCCCGCCTCTTGACAAACGGGAATTTCTGAATCCGCTTTTCGCATCGGCACTATTCTCACCAGATTGTTGAGTTCGCACAATCTGTTTCTTCGCACGCGGTTGATGCTGATACGACGATGCCCCTGCCGTCGAAGCGTCACGAACTGGCAAAGGTGTCGCAATCACACACGCCAATTGTTGCACCGGTGCCAATTGATTCACATACTCAACCACCGTATGTTTGGTAACAAATACACCAGACTCTTTCAACTTCGCCAAATAAACATCATAATGAAGCTTATACATATGAATCTTCAACTCGCGGTCATACTCCTTCAACGGCTTCGCATTCTTCTTGACATAATGCTCAATATACGCGTTGTATAACTTCTGTGTGTATTCGTGCAGTCGTTCGCGAATCTGTTGAAATGCCCGAGAATGCTGAGGGTGATACTTCAAATACTCGTCGATTCCGTGGTCCTTGCGCAACTGAAGATACTGTGCTGTCAATTTCTGCTCCATTCCCTTGCGCTTCTTCACACTTTCGTATTTGGGGTTACGCTTCTTGTAGCAGAATCCAGTATCTTTATCGATGAAGACAACACCTGGCAAAGTAACACTACGAGTATCCACCGACGCATACAACTTACAGTAATCGCCAACGGTGTGTGCCGCCTCCGCCACCTCACTCGTAGATTCATCGGAAACGCATGTCAGTGTAGAAGGCATATGTGAAACTGAACCACCGAAGTTCTTTGAAAAAATATCACGGTCGATTCGAATCACATTCACACCATCGCCCTCGCCGAGACGCGACAACTCATAGACCGCAACAAGATAAAGCTTCGGCACCGTAATTTGATTCACGATTTGATTCTTCGGATGTTGAACAACACAAGAGTAACAATATTTCTTAGGAATAGAATCAAGACCGCCTGGAAGCAAACTCAACACTTCACAAATACGACGACGTAACACCTCCTTAACACCTAACTTCTGAAATTCGCGAGGTTCTTCGGTTGTCGTCGTCTCTGCTCCTTCCGCCGCTGCCTCCGCCGTAGCAGCGAGTTGTGCTTCCGCCTCCGCCTCGACAATATGGTCGAATGACACTTCACCAACCCAGCTCTTCGTAGCAATATACCATTTGCCGTCGGCTTCTCCTTCCTTCCAAAACAAATTCACCATGATTCCTTCAACCAATTCTTCCGCGACCAAGTCAGCGCCAACTGAATTCACTTCCTTGCCAAGCATGTCATCACCGAGCGTAAGCATCTTCGGCGGAGCCACACAACATATATTTCCATCAGAATCGAACACAACGGAACGAAAACGCCCCACAGTAGCATATTGTTCGGTAGTCAATTTAGCACGGTCATATTTTAGTGTATAAAATACACGTGAAGACGACGAAGACGAAGACGAAGACGAATCCGCACCAGTTTTAGAAAAATGAACAAGAAATCCTCTCTCTGAACACCATTCACGGTCCTCTGTATTTTCAAATGAATTTGACTTCACTTTTTGAACAAAGTTACTAAGGTCAGGGAATTGAGCAGATGATATAGAAAACATGACGGATAACTATATTAACATATAAGTAATCTTTATATCGGTTATTATATCGGTTATTATACGACGAATATATAGAAAATATATAGATATAATAGTAACTATATATATCATACGATGGATTTTGAACCGGTTGATGTACAAGACCCAGTCCAAGACCCAGAACAAGAAGAAAATGCGAGCGGTGGCGAGGATACGACCGATGCTCTGTCATTAACCATCGAACTCGGTGATATTATCCAGATCATCGCTCCGACACATCAAGAAATACATGATCACATCTTTTTGGTTGATTATGTTTCATCCCGTAAAATCAAACTTATCGACACAGATTCTCTCGAACATTACGTTTTAAAACTTGACGCAACCGGACAACTCACCGATGAAAGTATCACCACCATTAAACTTCTAAGTCGTGCTGATGAAAAAGGATATGCTCGTCAAAATAATTTAGTCGTCTCTACTTGGGTCGATATTCGATTTGGCGGTGATGTTCCCGCTATTATTACCGGTATGATTACAAATCTGGAAGAAGACATGATAGAAATTCGCACATATCCGGAAGATGAAATGATATATCTTAATTTTGAATATAAGGGTATTCCGGAAGATATTCCGATCGAGGAAATTAAGATTCGTCCTCCGCCTGCGGCGATTGCTACGGCGGATGTAACCGGTACAGAATCAGAAGCCGGATTTTTGACCATGGGAATGGATGCTCTTTCAGAACCGGGGTCCGGACAAGCCGGCGAGGCGCTAACGCTGACACCGAGAGAACAACGCAGACGCGAGAGACAGCTCGCCCGAGGCGAAGGAATTAGCAGCGGTGAGGCTGATATTACAGAACAGCCGGTTGGTGAATCAGAGCATACAGTATTGGCAGCCTCCGCCACCGCCGCAGGCGTTCCTATCGCATCGCTTCGAGAGAAATTACGATCGATTCTTATTGACGCTGACCAAATCGAAGTAGGCGAGGAATTAGATGTCCTTGTTCAAACTGTTGATATTCCCGAAGAGAACCGCCGTTTCAATCTAGATAAGCAGTGCGATGATTTATTAGACGCACTTATTACGAATGTTCCTTCTCTCGAAAAAACCCGCTCGGTGATGGCACATATTCAAAGGATGGTGATTCGGTTTCGCGAACTCCGTCATAAATTCTCTCAGTTTGACGAAAACGGCAACCCCGCCGTCCCCCCACACAAGAGCGCACTCTATCGCCCACTCGTCGAAACGATGATGCGTATGGACCATGCTCTTCGCTGGATTATACCTATCGTTCAATCAAAAAAGGTGATCTATGACATTCCGATCGATGAACGCACCGCTTCCGAAATGGATATCGTTCCTCGTCTTATTCAAGATGAACGAGAGGCAGAGAACCAACTTCAACGTCAGTGGTATGATGGTTCCATTACGTATGCGCAGTATATGACAAATCTCTCGGCGCGTCATTTTACACCTTCATATGAACCGCGATATACGCATGACATCATTACTTCGCGTCAGGTGAATGAGAATATCACAGCGGTCATCGATAATTTGGATGATTTTTACTCCTCTGTCGTAAATGGCGAAGAAGTAAAGCGCCGCCGGTTCGTCACCCAGAAGTATAACCTCGGATTGTCAAAAGTTCAATTACATGACCATCGGTCCAGCGCCAGCACCGCCAACGCTGCCGCCTCCGACGCCACTACACTCGCATTACTCAAACGAACCACCGATTTCACGAATCTCACACCCAACGACCGACTCAACATCGTCGGGTTCATGACATTCCCCGAACCAGTAATGAATTATTCCCGAATTTCCCTTCCGAATATTAACATACTTGATAAATCCGACCTCAATACCAAACATGTTCATTACTGGGATATGTTGCGGCAGATGATGTCGATTACAACGCATGATGTCCAAAACTTGGATACACCACTCGATTTAAATGCGCATTCTCTCCTTCATGAAATTAAGCAGTTCGTGATTGAACCCGAGGCGGTAAGCGCGAACGCAAGCGCGAGCAGTGGTGGCGGTGGCGGTGGCGGCGGCAGAGCCATCTCGGCGATGAACGAGCGCGACAAATACCGGAAGTTTCTCGAAGTTATTATACCGAAAACCCGTAATATTTTCGAAATGATGCGTCAGTATATACACGGCCGCCTAACACTCCAAGATGTGCTCGCGTTTCTCGAACCGTTTCTCGTGTATCAAGAAGACCTTAACGTCAAACAATATGATGAAATCGTGACATTTTTATATGAACGCGTGCTTGAATACAAACGGAATTATGCGACGAATTTTCGGAAGTTTGGGCGTTTGCGTGCCTATCATTACAACGTGCGATATATGGGTGTCAGTATGATTTACAAACTGATTGCCACGGGGCGAATGATGGACGCGGATGTATTCAAAGCATACGGAATGCTTGATACACAAGTCCGATCGGCAACCACCGCACAACCAGGTTCGGCAGGCGGATTCGATGAACGCCAGCGTCAGCAGATGCGTGGTCGTGCGTATGCGGCTGGATTGGCTGAACAAACGGATTACAACGAACATTTACTGTCATCGTCGGAACTTCTCTCGCGCATGCTTGCGTTGGATTATGCGAAGTTATATATGGACGCTGTCGCGATTACCACGACCGACCTTATCACACCGTTTGATTTTAATCTGGTTCTTGGCGAACAAAGCCAGCGGTTGCGTGATGCGGGGGCGATGCATGGAGGTGCGCCTGGCGGAGCGGCAGCGGGATCGGCAGCGGGATCGGCAGAGGGAGCGGCACCGTCTGGGCGTCGCCTGAATATGGTTCTTGCGAAGAATTATCCGAATCAAGAAGCCATCGAAGAAGACAACGACAGCGACCAACCGGTATTTTTCGATAAGAAATACGACACCACCGACTACGACTTTTTGGAATCATACCGCGAACAACAAGAATCGATGAGCACCGTCGATTTCTCCATGTTTTTGGTGGATGAACTCATCAAAAAGAAAAAGATGACCTACGAAACCGCGAAGAAAGAAGCGGAGGCGATTATGGTGGGGCCAGGCCTACGCCCCGTCAGTGATGGCGACTACGCTGTCGTGGAAGAAGAAGAGTATATCGAACCCGCGTCATTTATGTCCGGCACGACGCGCCAAGGTTTTCCGACCGATGATGACGACGACTTGGGCACCACCCAGACTCGGTTTTTATATTATAAACGAGAGAACGGACGATGGGTGCGCGACACGAGTATCCCCGACGTAATCCCAAGCAGCGACATGAATTATTTTTGTAACGTGAATCGCAGTTGTATTCCGCTCGCGATGGATGCTACACGAGATTTAATGTCGCAAATGAGCGAAATCGAAGGTGCTCCGAAGGCGGCGATGGCACATGTGGATGCGAAAGAAGGAACCGAGGCAATCAAGAAGGCATTTCTCGACAAGATGAAGGCGGAATTCGATGTCAAGTATCAGGTGACCCGAGAGAATTTCATGGAATTCGTGAATAAAAAGTTCGAGTATGACCTGAAAAATATTGCGCGTATTAGCGAAATTCAGCATAAAGAATTCTATAAATACAACGACCGGAAATATAAGCTCGGATTTCATGCTGCTGCCGGGGCAAAGACCGACACCGATGCCGACTTAGACACAGACCTCGATGCACTTATTTCACCGATGGAACCTCTGAAAGACAAGATTGTCGCGCAAACCGATTTCGTGAAACGCCAGCATGACCTTCTCCAGTTTATTACGAGCTTTACACGCAAAGCAAATGAAATCATGGACGAAGACCCCAACTGGTTATACTGTATTAAATCAAACGCAAAACTGCTTCCGTCATTTTATGAAGCCATCGCGGTTGCATTTCTTCAAGGCGGAAGTGGCGCGAATTCGTTGTCGGTTGTCATCGACACCATATGTAAAGAACGCGGCACGATAAGTGATGATGGAGAGGCGTGGGTTGATAAATATAGTGGCGCACTCATTAAGAAAATCGAACATGTCACGGAAGAGGGGTTTGATGAAGCCGGATTTCGCCTTGTTACGAGAGATATAATCGAAGCCGACATCGGTGAAGGAGTGCTAAATGTCGCAAAGCCGGCAGCAGCGGCGGCAAAGGGAGGCGACGCAGGAGGACTTCATGGCATAAGCATCTTAGAAAAGTATGACAGCCCTAACGCTCGTATTATCAATAATATTATAACCACGATGACCGGATATATGGGGATTGATTTACATGGCGAACGAGAATTCATTATTCAGCAAACTCTCGCTCTTCTTGAAACATCGGTCCCTACCGAAGATAAATACCGAGAGAAATCCGAACGCATGTTTCGAGAGAAAGGAAAGCACCTTCCACCGTATAAAGAAATATTCTTTCAGACGCTGCTCCTTCTTACGTTGTGTTATCTTGAAATCTCCATTCAGTGTGTAATACCCTCACCGAAAACGCGCAAAACACACGCCGGTTGTATTCGGTCATTTTCGGGCTATCCGATTGATGGTGATGGCGATGTGAGCGGACTCATGTATATCGCATGTATTGCGTACAAGATCAAGACGAGTATCGAGCCATGGAATACGCTCAAATCCTTCAAAAAGGAGGGCGATATTTTGGCAAAGATGAAGACGTTGATGGACACGACGATTCTTACGAAACCCCTGATTAAAGAACGACTTCAAACCAAGCGCGATTATTTGCGACAGGGTAGTGCGGGTGCGGGCAGCGAAGCAATCCCCGAAAATCTCTCGATACTACGATGGGATAACTTTATGCCGCCGATGAAATCTCTCGACAATATGCCAACACCTCAGAATGTCGCCGCTGATTTCACAAATCAACTTATTACAGATATGAAACGCGGATATCACGGTCAGCATGACAAACTCGCGGTTCTCGAAAGTAAGTGTCAGTATTTCGGTCTCTCGATTCAGCAGATGATACATCATATTGTGAAAAATAGCAGCCCGTTATTGCTGAATATGGCCTCTGAGCCATTCCTTGAAAACGCGTGCTGTAATGAGCCGATCGACCGACGCAGTAAGCGTGTCATCGATTATTTCATGGAACGCGAGCAAAACATCCACCATCATAACCGGATAATTGGATTCCTTACGAAAACGTTGAGAGATATGGCGGTGATGACGCGGGCGGTCATGATTATCGATAACCGCGAAACACGATATCAATATCCTAATATTCCTGCGTCATTCAACGAGCAAACGATTTATCGTGCGTTTATTCATTATTGTCGGATGAATCAGCAATACGCTGCGGCGTCGGCGTCGTCAGGTGGCGCAGACGTAGGAACGGATAATCCGGTCGCAACTGCCGTCGCGCTGTATCTTCATCCGGCACTTCGAGAGATTTGCCCGCCAAGACCGCAAGACTGGATGTCCAGCGATACCATCGATACAAAGATTGCCAAACTGAAAAAGGACTCGAATATATTCGACGAGAAGAGCCTCGCACGATTATTAAAGGCGGTGAATGGACATAAGATGGTGGATGCGAATTATAAAACATTAGCAAAGGTTCGCCCGCAAGAAAATACACAGTTCCAGCGTTTTCAGGATGCGATTCTTTCATTAGAACGTTGTGAGCGTAACAGCGAAAGCGACCCCGCACCAACGAGCGAACTTGACAGTTGTATTATTCCGAGAGAATTACGCCAACTTATACTTGCCAACTTGAACTCACAGTCCGCGAAATACGTCCAAGAAGATACGCAAGAAATGCGAGACTTGAAGAATTACCTTCAGACAAGGAACCGCGAGCTTCGTGCGACCGTCATCGGATTTATTCAACAGTATGCGAAACAAACCAAAACCAAATTCCGAGAGATTGAACGTATCGTAGATACAATCCTTGAATTTGAAATCAACAAGAGCAGCACCGTCCTTATGTCGGCCACCGATGAAACAACCGTAAAAAGTATCCAATTCATGAAGAATACACTGACACGGCTCATCGACATCATCCCCAATATTATTAAAAACAGCGTTGATTTCGATGATACGAATATACCGAAGCACTGGGGATTCTCTCCGACACACATGAAAGACGTCAAAGGCATTATTTCATCGCATTACACATCTCTCAAAACGTTTTACAACGACCATGTCATTCAGGAGGTGCTGCGTCATGCGGAACATCATGTTCGCGACTTAAAAGTCATGTGGGAAAATACGCCGTTTATGGCGGAAATCTTCTTCGATGAAGAGAAGGACGCGAAGATTGCGGCAGCGGCGGCCACGTTGGCAGTTCAAGGCCCACACTCGCTTGCTCCGGTCGCTCGCGAAGTAGATATCGAGAAAGAACTCGGAGAGAAGGTTCCGCATTCCACGCGCAAGAATATATTCACGATGTATTCCATATTTGACCGTAATATTGTGCGTAACTTGTATCTCTTCTACTTTCTGTCGTTCATGCGGACATTTGTTCAGCTTGTGGTCGAAACGCCAGTTACGATTTATCAGGCGGAGCCAACACGCGTGATTCGACGAAGTGGCGCAGGGGCAGCGAAGGCCAAGGCCAGCAAAACCGGAACGAAAGAACGAAAGACGACGGATACCACAGCCACAGCCAGAGCAATCGCCCGAAC
>Ga0194116_10000813_pt1 | contig 50582 bp, 58 predicted proteins | sample TA2MahsurfametaG_4_FD_148617 | JGI IMG/M metagenome (GOLD analysis project Ga0194116, IMG submission 148617) | Freshwater microbial communities from Lake Tanganyika, Tanzania - TA2015008 Mahale S9 surface | ecosystem: Environmental > Aquatic > Freshwater > Lake | place: Tanzania: Lake... | reverse complement strand
CGCTCGAGCGCCCGCCGATCGGGCTCCAGGCCGCGCTGCGCGCGGTGACGGAGCCGGCGCGTGCGGTGGCCGCGCGGCAGGAGGCGCCCGAGGCGGGCGGCTACACGGAGGCCGAGGCGCTGCGCCGCTACGCGCGCGGGCGCGCGCGCATGCTCGACGGCCAGTACCGCGCCGCGGGCGAGGACTTTGACGCGGCGCTCCGGCTCGACCCCGGGTCGCCGGCGCTCCACTCCGCGCGCGCCGAGGCAGCCCGCCTCGGAGGTGACCTCGGGCGCGCGCTCGAGGAGTGGGGCGAGGTGCTCGCGCGCGACCCCGACGACATCGATTCGCTGGTCGCCGTCGGGATGGCTTCGTTCGAGGTGGGCGGGTTCGCGCGGTGCGCGGCGCTCCTCGGCCGTGCATGGCCCGCGCTCGCCGCCGACGACTTCGAGGGCTTCACCGATGCCGGCCGCTTCGCCATCGGGTCCGCGCTCTCGCGCAGCCTGTACCGGCTCGGCTTCCTGGAGGCGGGAATCCAGGTGGCGCTGCCGGCGCTCGAGGTCCCTCCGGAGGCCGTCGCGGCGCAGCGCGGCGACGGGATCGAGCCCGCCCGGCGCGCCGCCGCGCAGCTGGCGCTCGAGACGGGCGAGGCCGCGCTGCGTTGCCTGCGGCCCGATGCTGCCTTCAGCCTGTTCGCCCGCAGCCACGACCTGCGTCCCGATGCCGCAACGGTGGCGCTCGCGGCCTACGCGCAGCTGGCGTCGGGCGACGCGCAGGGAGCCCGTGGGTCGCTCGGTGCGCTGATCGCCGCCGACCCGTGGCTTGACCCGACCGACTCGCTCCTTGCCGAGTGGCTGCTGGAAGCGCTTGCGGGCGATGCGGCCGCGCGCGAGCAGCTCGCGGTGGCGGCGATCGCCGCCGACGGGCGGCTCTCCCGCGACGGGTCGCAGCCCCCCGACGTCCGCGCCCGCATCGGGATGCTGACGGCCGCGGCGGGCGACCCGCCGTCGGGCGCGGTCGCGGTGCAGGCCGCCATCGACGACGGCGCGGTGGATCCGCGGGCGCTCGAGTGGTCGTTCCGCGCCGCGGGCGACCGCGCCGCGCCGGCCGCCGCTGCCGACATCGTCGATTCGTCGCCCGAGCGCCTGCGCGAGGCGTGCAGGGCGCTGGTGCTCTCCTCTCGCGAGCTTCCGGCCGTGCGGGCGGGGCTCGCCGAGCTGCCGGACGGCGAGGTCCGCGAGTGCCTCGCCGCCGGGGTGCTTGCCGTCGCCGGCAGCCCGGGAGAGGCCTGGGAGCGCGCCGCGGCGTCCGTCGAGCGAGCGCCGTCGCGGATGGCGCTCGAGGCGCTCCTGCTTGCGGCGGTATCGGCGGACGACCCGGCGCTCGTCGCGCGTGCCGCCGGGCTGGCGCCGCCGGCGTTCGATGCCGACGGCGGCTGGCATGCATCGCTTGCGCGGGCGTTCGCGGACACGGGCGCCTCGTTCGAGGCGGAGCAGTCGCTCGCGCGCGCCATGCTGCGGGCCGGCGACGACGGCCGCGGCGCGGGCGCCGCGGTCGAGCGGTCCATCGCGCAGGCGCGTGCCGCGGTGGACGGCAGCGCGATCGCGGGCTCGGCCCGGGCGCGCGCCGAGGCCGCCGCGGCGTCGCGCGATCCCGTGCGCGCCACCGGGGAACTGCTCCTCGCGCACGCGCTCGATCCGGGCGACGACGAGGCTTTCGAGGCGCTCGTGGCGTCGTTCATGCGCTCCGAGGGTCCCCGTGCCGCGGCGGCGTGGGTGACGGCGGAGCTCGAGCGTCGACCCAACGACCCGCGGGCCTGGCGGGCGGCCGCCGCATCCGCCGCCGCATCGGGCACCGCCCCGGACCTCCTCGCACGCATCGAGCGCCGGCTTGCGGCCGACCCCGCCGACACGCTCGTCCTCGAGGTGCGCGAGCAGCTCCTGCGCGCGGCGGGCCGGGCGCAGGAGTCGCTGGCCGCGGCCCGGCTGCGGATCGCGGCCTTGCCGCCGGGCGCGCGCCGGCCGCTCGCCGAGGCCGAGCTCGCGCTCGCCGCGGGCGATGCGACGGGCGCCGTGGACGCGCTGGGGCGGCTCGCGCAGTCCGCGTTCCTGCCGCCGGCCGCGATGCGCGCGCGTGCGCTCGACATCGCCCGGCGAATCCCCGCGGGCACCGCGGGGCGCTCCGCGGCGATGCGCTCGATCGCGCGGGACGCGGTCCTCGCCGATCCGCGATCGTCACTCGAGTTCCACGCGTTCGATGCGCTCGGCGCCGTGACCGCCGCCCCGGGCACGCCCGACGCGGGGATGCCGGCCGTCGCGCGCATCGCCGCGGCCGCGGCGGCGGTTCCCGAGCTGCGCGGCGATCCCGAGCGCTGGCGTGCCTGCGCGGACTTCCTGCTCTCGCAGGGCCAGCCGCTCGCGGCCGCCGAGTTCCTTCGCGCGCGCCTGGCGGACCCGGACGGCCTGCCTGCCGACGCGGTGCGCACCCTCGCGCGCGCCGCCGTCGCCTGCGATGCGGCGGCGCGCGGGCGGGCCGCCGAGTCGCTTGCGCTCGCATCGCACCTTGCGTCGCTCGGCCACGCCGCCTTCGGGACCGAGTCGGGGCCCTCGAGCGCGTACGAGGCGATCGCCGGCATCCACACGCTCGTGGGCGACCGCGACGGCGCGGAGGCGATCATGGAGGCGGGCCTGTCGGTGGACCCGACCGATGCCGCGCTCCTCAACAACCTGGGCTACGCGCGCCTCGAGCGCGGGCTGGTCGATGCTCGCACCGAGTCGCTCCTCGAGCGGGCCGTGCGCGCGCGGCCTTCGGACCCGAGCGCGCTCGACTCGCTCGGCTGGCTGCGCTACCGGCAGGGCAGGGTTGCCGGCGCCGATCCCGCGCCCGGGGCGCTGGCGCTCCTGGAACGTGCCGTGTCCGCCGCAGGGCGCTCCGTCAGCGGCGCGCAGCAGCTGCACCTGGGCGACGCGCGGTGGCGCGGCGGCGATCGCGACGGCGCGCGCCGCGCTTGGGTCGACGCACGCCGGCTCTCCGAGGGCGGCATGACCCGCGAGCGCAGCCTGGAGGTGCTGCGCGAGGTGTTCCGGCGCCAGGTCGGGCTGGCGGCGGTGGACGTGGCGCGGTATCACGACGAGAATGACGGATCGGTCGCCGCCGCGGCCGCGGCCCGGCTGGCCGCGCTCGACGGCGGTGCCGAGCCTCCCGTGGCGCCGTTCGCGCCCGGGGCGGCGGAACGCTGAACGGAAGGAACGCACGTCATGGCTGGACACAGCGCCTGGAAGAACATCAAGCACCGCAAGGCCGCAGTCGACGCCAAGCGCGGCAAGATATGGTCGAAGTGCTCGCGCGCCATCATCGTGGCGGCGCGGTCCGGCGGCGGCGACCCCAAGTTCAACGCCGTGCTGCGCATCGCCATCGACGCCGCGAAGGCCGCGAACATGCCGCGCGACACCATCGAGAAGGCCGTCAAGAAGGGCGCCGGCGACGGCGACGGCGAGACCTTCGAGGCCGTGCGCTACGAGGGCTACGGCCCGGGCGGCGTGGCCATCATCGCCGACTGCCTGGTCGCCAACGTCAACAAGACCGCCCCGGAGATCCGCACGATCTTCGACAAGAACGGCGGCAACCTGGGAGTGCCCGGGAGCGTCACCTACGGCTTCAGCCACAGGGGCGTGGTGCTGGTGCCGGCCGGCGGCATCACCGAGGAGCGCCTCTTCGACGTGGTGCTCGCCGCGGGCGCCGACGACGTGGCGGGCGGCGATGAGGGCTGGCAGGTGACCTGCGCCCCGGCCGACCTTGCCCGGGTCCGCGATGCCCTGGAGGCCTCGGGAATCGCCTTCGAGGGGGCGGAAACCTCATTCATCCCGGTGTCGATGGTCGATGTCGATGCTGACGCGGCGGCGCGCTGCGCCCGCCTGGTGGCCGCGCTCGAGGAGCATGACGACGTGCAGAAGGTCCATGTGAACGCGGAGATCCCCGATGCGTGAGCGGAGCAGCTTCCTTGCCGCCGGGGCGCTGGCGCTGGCCGGCCTGGCCGGCTGCGGCCACCAGCAGACCTGCGAGTTCGACGATCGCCCGCGCGACGACGTCTGGATGGCCGTGGTGCAGGCATCGCGCGCCCCGCGGTACCCGGGCTGGATCGTCATCGACAACAAGGTGAAGGTGGACGACGCCCAGCACCGCGTCACCGTGCTGCGCGACATCCGCCGCGACGTGGTCGACGCCGGGCTCAGCCCGCGCCGCGAGGAGCGCCAGTGGCGCTTCATGGCGGAGGTGATGGACGGCCCGCCGGTGGCGGTGCGCTTCTCCACGCCCGACTGGTCCGTGCCCGGCCACTTCTGGGAGGAAGCCGACCACTTCATGGCGCAGGTGCGCATGCGGCTGGGCGAGATGGGCCCCGTGACGCCGCCCCCCGGCGACCCGATGGGCGGCGCGGGTGCGGGTGCTCGCGATCCCGAGGCGCCCGGCGCGGCGCCCGCGAAGCCGCCCGAGGGCGGCCTGGCAGCGCCGTGAAGCGCGATCCGCGCGTGGTGATGACGGCCGCTCTCGCGGCAGCGTGGTTCACGCTGCCGCTCGGGGTGAGCATCCTGCTCTTCGCGCACCTCGGCGAGGTGAGCGACTGGCTCCGCGGCCACGGCAGCATGGGGGCGTTCGTCGGCGCGGGCGCGTTCGCCGTCGCGGCGGGCATCGGACTGCTCCCCACGTACGCGCAGGCGGTGCTCATGGGTTGGGTGTTCGGCTTCGCCACCGGGACGGGCGTGTCGGTGGCCGGCTACGTCGGCGGCGCGCTGATCGGCTGGTCCTTCTCGCGGCTCGTCGCGGGCGACTCGGTGCGCGCGCTCATCGACCGGCAGCCGCGATGGGGCGTGGTGCGCGCGGCGCTCGTCGAGGCCAGCGCGCCGAGGACGGCGTTCCTGGTGGCGCTCCTGCGCTTCCCCCCGAACTCGCCCTTCGCGTTCACCAACCTGGTGCTCGCGGCCACGGGCGTGCGGTTCCTGCCGATGATCGCCGGCAGCATCGCCGGCATGCTGCCGCGCACGGCGGTGGCGTGCTGGGTGGGTGCGCAGGCCGCCTCCACCGGCGCCAAGGACCTCGCGGAACTCATGAAGAAGCAGGGGCCGATGGCCATCGTCATCGGCGTGGTGCTCCTCGTCGCGGCGCTCGCGGTGATGCAGCAGATCGGCAAGCGCGCGCTGCGTGCCGCCGGCATCGGCTGACGCGCGCACTGCCCGTGGATCACGGGGCCGGGCGCGCGCCCTCGGCCAGTACCCTGCGGCCATGACCGCCGCGCCCGCCGCTCCCGTCGCGCTCGACCCGAATGCCGGCACGCCCTCGGGGGTGCCGCTCGTCGACCGCATCGCCATCACGACCATCCGCGCGCTCTCGATGGACGCGGTGCAGCAGGCCAACAGCGGCCACCCGGGCGCGCCGATGGGGCTCGCCGCGGTCGGCTACTCGCTGTGGCAGGACGCGCTCACCTACGACCCCGCCGCGCCGAGATGGCCCAACCGCGATCGCTTCGTCCTCTCCAACGGCCACGCATGCATGCTGCTCTACTCGCTCCTGCACCTCGCGGGCGTGGCGGAGACCGATGCCGCCGGCCGCGCGACCGGGCGCGCCGCGGTGACGCTCGACGACATCCGTGCGTTCCGGCAGGTGGGCTCGCGATGCCCGGGCCATCCGGAGTTCGGGCTGACCCCCGGCGTCGAGACGACCACCGGCCCGCTTGGGCAGGGGCTGGCGAACTCGGTGGGCATGGCGATCGCCGCCCGTTTCCTCGCGGAGCGCTACAACCGTCCCGGGCTCGAGCTGTTCGGCTGGCACACCTGGGCCATCTGCGGCGACGGCTGCCTGATGGAGGGCATCTCGCACGAGGCGGCCAGCATGGCCGGCCACATGCGCCTGGGCAACCTCTGCTGGATCTTCGACAGCAACCGCATCACGATCGACGGCAGCACCGACCTCTCGTGCTCGGACTACGTGACGGCGCGCTTCCACGGCTATGGGTGGAACGTGCAGCACGTGAAGGACTGCAACGACGTGGACGCGCTCGCCGCGGCCTACGCGAACGCGCGCGCCACGACGGGCCGGCCGACGATCATCGTGGTGGACGGCCACATCGGCTGGGGCTCGCCCGAGGTGCAGGACAAGGCCAAGGCGCACGGCGAGCCGCTCGGCGAGGCGGAGCTTGCGCGCACGAAGGCCGCGTACCGGTGGCCGGCGGAGCCGCGCTTCCTTGTTCCGGCCGGCGTGCGCGAGCGGTTCGCGGAGCGCATGGGCGCGCGCGGCGCGGCGGCGCACGCGGCGTGGCAGGAGACGTGGAAGCGGTACTCGGCCGCGCACCCCGACCTCGCGGCCGAGCTCGAGACGCTGTGGCGCGGCGAGCTGCCCGCAGGCTGGGACGCGGGGCTCGTGCCGGCGCCTGCCGACCCGAAGGGCGACGCCACGCGCGGCTCCGGCGGCAAGGCGCTCAGCTCCATCATGGAGCGCGTGCCTTGGATGATGGGCGGCAGCGCCGACCTGAGCCCGAGCAACAAGACCGCCCTCAAGGGCGCGGGCACCTTCAACGCGCCCGAGTTCGGCGGAACCTACGGCGGGCGCAACATGCACTTCGGCATCCGCGAGCACGCCATGGGCGCGGTGGTCAACGGCATGGTGCTCTCGGGGCTGCGCGCGTTCGGCGCGGGCTTCCTGATCTTCGCCGACTACATGCGCACGCCCATCCGGCTCAGTGCGCTGATGCGCATCCCGTCGCTCTGGGTGTTCACGCACGACTCGATCGGCGTGGGCGAGGACGGCCCGACGCACCAGCCGATCGAGCAGCTCGCCGGGCTGCGCGCGGTGCCGAACCTCGCGGTGTGGCGCCCGTGCGATGCCAACGAGGTGCTCGAGGCCTACCGATGGGCGATGTCCTCGCGCGGAACGCCGAGCGCCATCGCGCTGACGCGCCAGAACGTGCCGACGCTCGACCGCTCGAGGTGCGCGCCGGCCTCCGGCGCCTCGCGCGGGGGCTACGTGCTGCTCGACGCGGAGGGCGGGGCACCCGAGGCGATCCTCATCGCCACCGGCAGCGAGGTGTCGCTCTGCGTCGACGCTCATGCGAAGCTCGCGGCAAGGGGCGTCCGCGCGCGCGTGGTGAGCATGCCGTGCACGCACGTCTTCGACGCGCAGCCGAAGGAGTACCGCGACTCGGTGCTCCCGCCGTCGGTCCGCCGCCGCGTGGCCGTCGAGATGGGAAGCCCCCTCGGCTGGGGCGACTACGCGGGGATCGACGGCACCGTCATCGCCATGCGCACGTTCGGCGAGAGCGGCCCCGCCGGGAAGGTGATCGCGCACTTCGGATTCACCGCCGACGCGGTGGCCGATGCCGCGATGGCCGGCATCTCCCGATCGTGAGATCGGCAACCGAAACCGGGGCGGGGGACCGACTTGCCGTCAGGCGCGCTCGCGGTACGAGCCGTCCTCGGTGCTCACCACGATCTTCTCGCCGGTCGTGATGAACGGCGGGACCCGGGTCTTGAGGCCGGTCTCGCAGGTGGCTTCCTTGAGCTGGTTGGTGGCCGTGGCGCCCTTGATGCCGGGCGGGGTGTCGGTCACGGTCAGGATGGCCGTGAGCGGCAGTTCCACCGAGATCGGCTTGCCGTCGCACCAGAGGACCACCACCTGCGTGTTGGGAAGCACGTAGAGCGGCAGGTCGGCGACGAAGTCCTTGGAGAGCTCCACCTGCTCGTAGGACTCGAGGTCCATGAACACGTGCTTGCCGCCCTGCTCGTAGAGGTACTCCATGCCGCGGCGGTCGAGGTCGACCTGCTCGACTTCCTCGCCGGAGCGCAGGCGCTTCTCGATGATCGAGCCGCTGTTGAGGTCGCGGATGGTGACCTGGACGAACGCCCGCAGGTTGCCCGGCGTCCGGTGCTCCACCTTGGTGATGAGGTAGAGGCGGCTGTCGAGCTTGATGCCCATGTTGGGGCGCAGGTCGGTGGACTTCACTCAGCGATCTCCTGGTTCGGGGGAGGGGAGGATAGCGGGTAAGGAAATACCCCCAAGTCCGTGAGGACCTGGGGGCGGAGGGAGGGAAAAGGGCTTGGTAGGTCACGCCCTTTCGGGCGCGCCCGAGACGGGAAATGCCGTGAGGCATCGCCAGGTCTCGAGGTCTTGTCTGGAGTTCGGTCGGGCGCCGTACGCCATGCGCCGTGGCCTTCTTCCTCAAGTACAGTCGCAAAGTAGCCCTCGAATGCATCATGGGAAGGAACGGGATTTCATTTGGGTCCGAATCAGCCTGCCCTCGCTGCAATCAGCGTCCGGAAACCTTGGCTCTGGGGTGCAGCCCGTGGCGAAGCTGCCTTCCGGGGGGTCTACACTCGGGATCTCCCATGCGACACCCTGCATCCTCGGCCGTCCGTTCGCTGCTGTTCCCGGTGCTGATGGCAACCGCCTGCCTGCCCGTGGCCCGAGCGCAGGCTCCTGTCCCCCCGGCCCCGGCGCCCGCTGCGCCCGCAACCGCGTCGGCCGCCGACCTGCCGCCCATCGCCATCGAGCCCGCGGTCCTTGACCTCGGGTTCATGGCCCCGCGGGCAGGCGGAAAGGGGTCGGTCACCCTCCGCAACACCGGGACCGCGCCCCTCACCATCGCGGCCGTGACCCCCAGCTGCAAGTGCACCACCACCACCGCGCTCGCGGGCAAGGTCATCCCCCCGGGCGGCAGCGAGACGCTCGAGGCGGTGCTGGAGGGTGCGTCCATGCCGCAGCTCCACCGCGCCACGATCAAGGTCGCCATCGACGGGTACGCGCGCGTGCTCGAGGTGCAGCTGCGCGGCGAGACGGCAATGCCGGTGCGGAGCGTGCCGTCGATCATCAACGCGGTCGAGGGCAAGCCGCGCCAGGGACGGATCGTCGTCGAGAGCCTCGACAAGAAGCCGTTCCGCGTGTGCGCCGTCGGCGGGCAGGAGCCGCAGTACATCGGCTTCGAGGCCGGCGCCGCCCCGCGCGCGCAGTACCTCCTCAAGTACGACCTCGATGCGTGGCAGCCGAAGCATCCCTCGTACCTCGTGATCGAGACCGATCGGCCCGATTGCCCGGTCTTCGACGTGTGGGTGCGCAGCGAGGACACCATCCCGCACTCGGTGTTCCGCATGAAGGACTACCGGCTCAATGCCGGCCGCATCTCCGTGGGCGGATCGGCGGACCTCTCCTCGGAGATGGACGATCCCGGCGAGGAGATCCTCGCGGTGGAGTGCGGCTCGCCCGAGATCCAGGTCGAGCTCCTGGGGCAGACCGTGAAGGACGGCATCCGGACGGTCAACCTGCGCGTCACCCCGAAGGGGCCGCGCACGGGCATGATCTACGCGCCCGTGCGCCTCTTCGGCCGCGAACGCGACCAGCAGCTCACGCTCTTCGGCACCGTGCGCGCGCCGGACGCGGCCGGCTGCGACGGCTGCAACCCCACCAAGGCGCCCGCTCCGGCGGCCGGCGGCGACGCGCGCTGATGCGCCCCGCGCGGCTTGGTGCCCGGATGGCGCTGGCGGGGGCCGTGTTGTCTTCGGCTGCGTGCCAGTCGCCTGCGTACGAGACCAACTGGAACCGGCTGCGCGCGGGCATGGACCACGCGGAGGTGGAGGCGCTCCTCGGCAGGCCGTCGTCCACGTACGCGCCGCCTCCTCCCGACGCCGCCGAGCGCGAACGCCCTTCGGCCGTGCCCATGGAGCGCTGGCAGTTCGGCGACACGCTGTCGAGCATGGCGACGCGGGCGATGTTCCCCGACGAGGCCGACGAGCGCGCCTGGTGCGTGTTCTTCGGCGCCGACGGCCGCGTCAGCGGGTTCCGCCCGCCGGCCTGGGCGACGGGCCACCGGAGCATGGAGCCGCAGGCGCTCGGTGACGCAGTGCGCGCACGCGCCACGCCGGCGGAGTGAGCGTCTCAGCCCTGCGCCGCACGCGGCGGGCCGACCCGGCCGAGGAACCAGATCGCGCCGATGGCGGGCCCGACAAGGATGGCAAGCGCCGCCACGGGGACCAGCTTCCCCAGCGGGAACGGCTTGCGCGCTCCGGCGGCACCTGCGGCCGGGGCGCTGGCCGCGGGTGCTTGCGGTGCCACGGCCGACGGCGCGATGCGCACCGCGCCCTGTGCCGGCTCCGGCGCGGGCTGCTGCGCCGCCTCGACCGCGGCCGCGTCCTGTGCCGCGGTGTCCGCGCGGGCTTCTGCCGGGGGAGCTTCCTCGGCCGCAGTTTCCGGCGCGGCTTCCCGCGCATGGTTCTGCCGGGCTTCGCCGGACCGCGTCGGCCGCAGCGTCGACCGCTCCAGGAGCTTCGGTCGCTGCGCGGGCGGCACCGGCGGGGCGGGTGCAGGGGCGGGCGCGTTCTGCAGGGCGAGGGCCGCGAGCAGTGCCGGTGCGAGCATGCCGTCACTGTACCAGTGCCTGCGCAAAATCGCGCTCGGGGGCGCCGGAGCGCCCCCGAGCGGGGTGGTCTCGTGGATGCCGGGCGCCCGGCCGTCAGACGGACGCGGCCATCTTCTCGGCCTTCTTCCGCGCGTCGTCGAGCGTGCCGACGTACATGAACGCGCTCTCCGGCAGGGCATCGCCCTCGCCGTTGCAGATGCGCTCGAAGCTGTCGATCGTCTCGTCGAGCGTGGTGGTGACGCCCGGCAGGCCGGTGAACACCTCGCCGACGTAGAACGGCTGGCTGAGGAAGCGCTCGAGCTTGCGGGCGCGGGCCACGGCGAGCTTGTCGTCCTCGCTCAGCTCGTCGACGCCGAGGATCGCGATGATGTCCTGCAGGTCCTTGTACCGCTGCAGGATGCCCTGCACGCGGCGGGCCACCTTGTAGTGGCGCTCGCCGAGGATCTGCGGGTCGAGGATTCGGCTGGTCGAGGACAGCGGGTCGACGGCGGGGTAGATGCCCTTCTCGGCGATCTTGCGCTCGAGCACGATGAACGCGTCGAGGTGGGTGAAGGTGGTCGCGGGAGCGGGGTCGGTCAGGTCGTCGGCGGGCACGTAGATGGCCTGCACGCTGGTGATTGCGCCGTCCTTGGTCGAGGTGATGCGCTCCTGCAGGGCGCCCATCTCGGTGCTCAGCGTCGGCTGGTAGCCCACGGCGCTCGGCATGCGGCCGAGGAGCGCGGACACCTCGGAGCCGGCCTGCGTGAAGCGGAACACGTTGTCGACGAACAGCAGGGTCTCCTTGCCGCTCTTGTCGCGGAAGTTCTCCGCCATGGTCAGCGCGCTCAGCGCGACGCGCAGGCGGGCGCCCGGCGGCTCGTTCATCTGGCCGAACACCATGGCCACCTTGTCGAGCACGTGCATCTTCTTGCCGCTCGCGTCGGTGTACTCGGCCTCCTGCATCTCAAGCCAGAGGTCGTTGCCCTCGCGGGTGCGCTCGCCGACGCCGGCGAACACCGAGTAGCCGCCGAAGTTGCGGGCGACGCGCGCGATCATCTCCTGGATGACCACGGTCTTGCCGACGCCTGCGCCGCCGAAGAGGCCGATCTTTCCGCCGCGCACGAAGGGGCAGAGCAGGTCGATCACCTTGATGCCGGTCTGCAGCACCTCGGTCTTCGGGTTGAGGTCCGCGATGGTCGGCGCCGTGCGGTGGATGGGCGCGTAGTCCTGGGTGTTGACCGCGCCGCGCTCGTCGACGGGCTGGCCGAGCAGGTTGAACACGCGGCCGAGCACGCCCTCGCCCACGGGCACCTTCACCGGCGCGCCGGTGTCGATGCACGGGGTTCCTCGGCGGAGGCCGTCTGTGGAGGCCAGCGCGACGCAGCGGACCTGGCCGCCGCCGAGGTGCTTGGCGACCTCGCCCACGAGCGTCTGCTTCTTCCCGCCGAGCTCGAAGTCCACCGTGACCGCGTTGAAGATCTCGGGAATCGCGTTCTCGGGGAACTCGGCGTCGAAGGTCGAGCCGATGACCTGCTTGATGGTGCCGGTGGTGGGCATGTCTGGGGGCTCCGCTTGGAGTCGTCCTGGGGGTGTCTGGAAGCCCGGCACGGGCGTGCCGGGGGAGGAAAAAGGATAGCGGAAACGGGAGGTTCCCGGGCCGGCCGGGCCGCTAGCGCCTGGGTTGCGCGGGGGCCGAGCCCGGCTGCAGCGGCGGAGGTTCCGTGGCTTCCCCGGGATTCTCGGCCTTCCGCGGGGCGCCCGACGCGGTCATGCTGAACGCACCGTACCGGACGGCCTCGCCGTTGCGCGGCTTGAGCGTGCCGGCGTCGATCCCCGGGTCGATGCTCGTGACCTGCCCGGCAAGCTGCACCCCGAACGGGGCACCGAGCACTTCCCATGCCTCCGGCAGCTCGCGCGAGTACCAGAGGTTGTCCGAGAGCGAGATGCCCGTGGGGGGCACGGCGTCCGGGTGCGGCGAGAAGCGGGCGAGCGTGCCCGGCGTCCAGAACCCGAGGCACTTCTCGATGAGCACCTTGTCGACCGTCGACGCGCCCTCGGGCACGGCATACACGGCATCGGTGGGGTTGACGATCGTGGCGCGCGACACGACGAGGTCGCGCACGTTGACGATGCTGACGGCGGTGCCGGTTTCCTCGAAGATGCAGCGGTCGATGCGCATCCGGTCCACGGCGCGCGTGGCGTCGCCGGAGGCCGGGCGCGGCGTGCCGACGGCCACGCCCGTGCGCACCCGCTTGTTGAAGGCGCATCCGGTCACGGAGATCTCGCCGCTCGCGCCGAGCACCTTGATGCCGAAGGCCGGCGGCGCCGGCTCCGGCGGCACCAGCATGGCGGCACGCACGAGCACCCGCCGCGAGGACTCAATCTCCACCGCCGCGTCCACCCACCCGTCGATGCGCAGCTGGTCGAGCCTCACGTCCGACACGCGGTCGAGGCGCACGGCATCCTGCCCCTCCGACGGGCGGTTGCCGGCGATGGTGCAGTTGCGCACCGTCACCTCAGCGATCCACGGGTTGGGGTCGCCGGGGGCGCCCTCGATCACGATGGCCGCGCCGGTCGGGTTGATGAACATCAGGTTCTCGACGATGACGTGCTGCGGACGGCGGAGCTTCCAGCCGAAGTCGCCGCAGGCCACCGCCGCGGGAACGCGGTCGCGGCTCCGGAGGATGATGGGACGCTCGCGCGTGCCCGTGAGCCCGTCGATCTCCTGCGGCACGTGGAAGCCGGGCGGGAACACCACCTCGTCGCCCGGGCGGATGTCCTCGAGCACGTGCTTCCACGTCTGCCCCGGCTGGATGAGGAACTGCCGCGCTCCCGGGAGGTAGGGCGGGGGCAGCGCGCCGGTCGGCTGCCCGCCGCGTGCCGGGTCGGCGCCGACCTCCGGGACGAAGGGCGGCGGGATCAGCGTGGTCGGCCCGCGGGGCGCCTTCGGCGCATCGGCGGGCGCGGCGACCTGCGCCAGGGCCGCGGCAAGGAGCAGGGCGTTGATCATGCGGAGCGCTCTCCGGCGCGCGGCGCGTCAGGGGCGATCCCGAGGCCCGCGGTCGACGCCTGCAGCATCACCGCGCCCGGACTGAGGTCGACGGTGGTTGCGGCGAGGTCCGCGGGAAGCAGCACCGTGTCGCCCGCCGCGAGGCGCTCCGGGCGATGGCCCTCGGATTCCATCACCGCCTCGCCGCGCACGAGCATCAGCACGCACGGGGCGCCGTCGCTCGAGCAGGAGATGGGTGCCGCGTCCCCCGAAGGCGACGCCTCGACGGCCTCGATCGCGAAGTGCGCGTTTCGGCAGAGGAGGGCGGTGCGCAGGCCGTCGCTCCACGGGGCGTTGGCGCGCTCGAGCCCGGTGATCGGCGCCTGCGCGAGCCGCTGCTCGGCGCCGAAGAGGATGCAGTCCATGGCCTGCTCCACGTGGAGCGGCCGTGCCGGGTCGTTGCGGTTCCAGTCGTAGACGCGGAAGGTGGTGTCGCTCGGCGTCTGAACCTCCGCCACCAGCACGCCCGCTCCCAGCGCGTGGCACAGCCCGCTCTCGAGCGGGATGCAGTCGCCGGGCCGCACGGCTTCCTGCACCAGGCAATCGACCGCGGTGCCGGCTTCGATGGCGCGGCGGAACTCGGCGGGCGTGACGTCCGGGCGGAGGCCCCGGTAGATCAGTGCCCCGGGCTGCGCGTGCAGCACGAACCACGCCTCGGTCTTGAGGTGCGAGCCCGGGTGGCGTGCTGCGTACGCGGCGGTCGGGTGCACCTGCACGGACAGGTTCTCCGCGGCGTCGAGGTACTTGATCAGGAGCGGGAACCGCTCCCCGGGCCGGCTGGCCCTGCCGAGCATCGCGGCGCGGTGCGTGTCGATGAGTTCCGAGACGGAGCGGCCGTCGAAGGGCCCGCCGTGCACGCGCGAGACGCCGTCCGCCACGGGCGGCGCGAGGTCGGCGATCTCCCAGCTCTCGCCGGTCGGCGGCGCGGGGGCGGGCGGCACGGGCTTGCCGAACTGCGCCAGCGAACGCCCGCCCCAGGCGCGGGACTTCAGGATCGGGGCAAACCTCAGCGGGGGCAGCGGCATGGATGTCACGCTACGCGTCCGGCCTCGCGGGCGTCACAGGGTCATGCCCGTGATCTTGCCGTCGAACACCAGCTTGCCGTCCACGACCCCCTGGCAGTGGGACACGAAGCGGCGGCGGTTGTAGTCGATCAGGTTGGCCAGCAGGAGCAGTCGGTCACCGGGAACCACCTGCCCGCGGAAGCTGACCTCGTCGCAACGGGTGAACCCGAGGAACCCCTTCACCCGCCCGCTCTTGGTGTTCAGGAAGCTGGCCATCTGCGCGGCCGCCTCGATCATCAGCACCCCCGGCAGGAGCGGCCGGCCCGGGATGTGGCCTGGCACCCAGAATTCGTCGGGCCGCACCAGCTTGTGGCCGACGCCTGCCGTGAAGTCCGGGTTGTGCCAGAGGACCTCGTCGCAGTGGCGCATGTGCCCGGTCTGCGGGAGCGAGCCGTTCAGTTCCTCGGGCCCAAACAGGACCCTCGAGAGGTCGAGCGAGTCGAGGTCAAGAACCAGTTCAGTGGCCACGAGGGTTCCTTGGGGGTTGAGACCGGCGGGGAGCATACCCCTGCCTGCGGGGTACTCATTGGGCATAAAACCCCGTTTGGGGGCGCTCAATGCGGGTATTTCTGGATCAGGGCTCCCGAGACCTGCCCGGCGCGGGTACGCTCCGACCGATCGGCGTGGCGGAGGATCTGACCCCTCGCGTTCGACCACTTCCCCCGGTGCGGCCCTTCCGCGTGCCGGGCAACTCGCAGACAGGAGACCATCCATGGACGCATACGAGCGCATGAAGAAGCTGATCGTGGAGTGCGACGAGGACATCAAGAAGGCCATCGGCGGCAACAAGGCCGCTGGCACCCGGGTCCGCAAGACCATGCAGGAAATCAAGGAATGCGCGCAGTCCGTGCGGCAGGCCGTGCTCAACCTGCGCGATGCGTCCGAGGGCGGCCAGGCCTGAGCGCCTGCCCGCCGCGGGGCGCCGACGCCGAATCGATGGACCGCTGACGCGCCCCGTGCGGGCGCGTCAGCTCTCTTTCGCGACCTGCTTCGCGAGCGCCAGGATGTCGCGGAAACGGGGATCCGCGGCGTCGGAGACGAGTTCGTACATGGCCCCGAGCGTGCCGGAGGGAAGTGCGCCCGCGCGCTCCATCCGGCGGAAGGCCGGCGCCACCTGGTCGGGCTGGCCCGCCGAGATCGCGTCCGTCGCGTGGAAGACCGTCCAGCCCGCGCCCACGAGGTCGAGCACCGTCTGCAGCACGCACACGTGGGCCTCGACGCCGCACACCAGGACGTTCGGGGTGCGGTGGGTGCGCAGCGCCGCGCGGACGCCGTCCACCAACGCGCTGAAGCGCGTCTTCTCGATCACGTGCGCCGTCGCCGGCAGCGCCTCGCGCACGGCCGGCACCGTGTGGCCCAGCCCCTTCACGTACTGCTCGGTGCAGATCACGGGCATCCCCAGCACCCCCGCCGCGCGCGCCAGCAGCGCGCAATTGGCCTGCATCCGTGCGGCATCGGCGATGGTCGGCATCAGCCGCTCCTGCACGTCGACCACGAGCAGGGCGGTGGACTCTGGCTTCATCCGGGGCAGTGCCATGCTCAGACCTCGAGTGCCGGCTCCTCGGCAAGGGCGCCCGCGTGCCGGGCGCGGATCGGGGCGACGACCTCGGCGATGAACCTGTCCACCTGCTCCGGCGCGCGCCCGACGTGGCGCGCGGGATCGCTGACGGCACCCCAGTCGAGGCCCGCGAACATCGGGTCGCCCTTGAGGCGTTCGAGCAGGTCGTTGGCCGCACCGTGCTCCTTCACGCGGCGGCCGGCCTCCAGGCTGTGGCGCCGGATGGCCTCGTGCGCCTCCTGCCGGTCCGCGCCGCGCGCGGCGGCCGCCAGCAGGATGTCCTCGCTCGCCATGAACGGGAGTTCCGCCTCCAGGTGCGCGCGGATGATCGCCGGGTGCACCACGAGCCCGCCGAGCACGTTCGCCAGGATGTCGAGCGCGCCGTCGAGGGCAAGGAACGCCTCGGGCAGCGAGAGGCGGCGGTTGGCGCTGTCGTCGAGCGTGCGCTCGAACCACTGCGTGGCGGCGGTGTCGAGTGCGTTCCCGGAGAGGTTCATCACGAAGCGCGCCAGCCCCGTGGCGCGCTCGCAGCGCATGGGGTTGCGCTTGTAGGCCATGGCGCTCGAGCCGATCTGGTCCTTCTCGAACGGCTCCTCCACCTCCTTGAGGTTGGCGAGGAGGCGCAGGTCGTTGCAGCACTTGTGGATGGCGGCGGCGGACACGGCGAGCGAGCCGAGCACCTGCGCATCGACGAGCCGCGGGTAGGTCTGGCCGCACACGCTCCAGAGGCGGTCGGCGGGCCAGCCGAGCGCGGCGGCGAAGCGGCGCTCGAGCTCGTCCACCCTGCGCGGGTCGCCGCCGCAGAGGCCCAGGTAGGAGGCCTGCGTCCCCGTGGCGCCGCGCAGCCCGCGCAGGCGCAGCGCGGCAAGCCGCAGCTCCACCTCCTCGAGCGCGATGGCCAGGTCCTGCGCCCAGAGCGTGGCGCGCTTGCCCACCGTGGTCGGCTGCGCCGGCTGGTAGTGCGTGAAGCCGAGCGTCGGCAGCGCGCGGTGCGCGGCGGCGAACGCGGCCGCGCGGTCGATGGCGCGCGCGAGCTTGCCGGCGACGAGCGCGAGCGCATCGCGCAGGATCAGCGTGTCGGCGTTGCACACCACGTCCTGGCTGGTGGCGCCGAGGTGGATGATGGCGCGCGCGCCGGGTGCGGCATCGCCGTAGGCATGCACGTGGGCCATCACGTCGTGGCGCAGGCGCTTCTCGTGCGCGGCCGCGGCGGCGAAGTCGATGTCGTCGAGGTGCGCGCGCAGCTCGGCCGCCTGCGCGGCGGTGACGGGCAGGCCGACGGCGTGCTGCGACTCCGCGAGCGCCGTCCAGATGCGCCGCCACGTGCCGAACTTGCGCTGCGCGCTCCATGCGGCGCGCATCGCCGCGCTCGCGTTGCGGGTCTCCAGCGGCGATCGGTAGCCGGCGTTCGGGTCGGTTGCCACGCGGGGATCGTAGGGAAATTCAGCCGCGCGGAGCGGGCGCGTTCCCCTTGCGCCCGAGCCGGTTCTCGGTGCCTGCGAGCAGGCGTTCGATGTTGCCGCGATGCTTGAGCACCACCAGGAACGCCACGGCGGCAGTGACCGCGATGGCGGGCATTGCGTGCGCCACCGGAAGCTCGCCGTCGGGCGTTCCATCGCCGGTGCGGAGGATGGCAGCCGCCGCGACCGTGAGCGGGATGGAGATCGCTGCCGCCATGCTCGCGATGCTCATGTAGCGCGTCGCGGCCAGGAGCACCGCCCACAGCCCGATCGCCACCAGCAGCGGACCGGTGAGGACGGGGTAGACGGCGAGCATCGCGCCGCTCCCGGTCGCCACCCCCTTGCCGCCCTTGAAGCCGACGAACGGGCTGAATATGTGCCCGAGCACGGCCGCGACGGGGAGGAGGAGCCACCACCACATGTCCGCGCGCGGCACCTCCGCGGGGTCGCGCCCGAGCGCGCCGCTCCAGGCACCCGCCGCCAGGACCGGGGCCGCGCCCTTCGCCGCGTCCAGCAGGTAGACGAGCACCCCCCACTTCCAGCCGAGCGCCCGGCTCACGTTGGTGGCGCCGATGTTGCCGCTGCCCACCTTCCGCAGGTCCACCCCCTTGGCCCGGGCCACGAGGGGCCCGAACGGGACGCTGCCGCAGGCGAACGCAGCGAGGGCGGCGAGGAGCCAGGCGGACCAGGCGTGGGGAGGCATGGGGGCCGGAGTCTAGCCCGAGGGCGCGAAAGACCGGGAAATCAGAGGGAACCATGATGGCCGGTGTGTCCCGTTTGCCTTTGGGTTGATGAACCGGAGATGCGGGCGAAGAGTCTCGGCGCGCCGCACTCACTTTCGGTGGGACGATCGGTCCCACAGCGTTCTCCAAGGAGTTCAAGATGCAAGGCGTGATTGCCATCGTCGCCGCCGGTCTCGTCTGCGGGTCCTCGTCCGCCGGGTTCCTCTCGAACGCGGTGATCGACGATTTCGGTCCGGGCGGTCCCGGCCTCGGGTTCACGCGCCAGGCCTCGGGCGACGCGTCGGTCTCCGGCGGGTCGGGCAGCCTGTCCTCCGGCAGCGGGTTCGGGTACCTCTCGGCCGCGGGCTACGACGCGTCGGCGTTCTCCGGGATCTCCCTCAAGGTCAGTGACCTCGGAAGCGGCACGCTCGAGCTTTCCATCGTCGGCAGCTCTTCCGGCTTCACCGCGATGAACGTCCCCCTGAACGGCTACGTCAACGACGGATACGTCTGGATCACCTTCGACCAGATCGACGCCGTGGTCTCGAACGAGCCGGGCTTCATCTCCTCCTCGATGGCCAGTGGCGAGGGTATCGGCGGGATCGGGCTCTCGTATTCCGGAGGCACCGGCTCCGTCTCGATCGACGACTTCGAGTTCCGTTCCTCGCCCGTGCCCGCCCCCGGCGCGCTCGCGCTGCTCGGCGTGGCCGGCATCGCCGGCGCCCGCCGGCGGCGATGAGGCGGCTTTCCGCCCTGCATCGCGCAAGCTTCACGCGCCCGGGGCCACGCGCCTCGGGCGCGGTGCCTTGGGCGGCCGTGCTTCCCGCCCCGCGCTCACACCACCACGGAGTCCATCGCCTCGGAATCCAGCGCGGGCTCGCGCGTCTTGCCGTCCCCGAAGCCGGTGCCGATGGCGCGCGCGGCCTCGATGAGCGGGTGGTGCGGCGGCACCAGGCGCTGCTTGCCGGCGGCGAAGAGCAGGTCGACGTCGCCGAACACGTTGCCCTGGCGGACGACCATTCGGCCCCGCTTGCCCTCCATCAGAATCTTGATGGAGTGGTAGCCGAAGTGCGTCGCGAGGATGCGGTCTGCCGGGATCGGTCCGCCGCCGCGCTGGATGTGGCCGAGCGCGCTCGACCGCGTCTCGATGCCGGTTCGCGCGGCGATCTCGTCGGCGACCCAGCGTCCGATGCCGCCGAGGCGGATCGGGTCAGGCGAGGTCGGGTCGACGCGGTCGACGATCTGCTGCCCTTCCCTCGGTCTGGCGCCTTCCGCTGCCACGATGATCGCGAATCCCGGGCCGCCCTTGCGCATGCGGAAGCGGATGTTCTCCGCGAGATGGTCGAGGTCGAAGGGGATCTCCGGCAGCAGGATGATGTCGCTGCCGCTGGCGACGCCCGCGGTGAGGGCGATCCAGCCCGCGTTGCGGCCCATCACCTCGCACACCATGACGCGGTGGTGGCTGTCGGCGGTGGAGTGCAGCTTGTCGAGCGCCTCGGTGGCGGTGTTCACCGCCGTGAGGAACCCGAAGGTGATCTCGGTGCCGACGATGTCGTTGTCGATCGTCTTCGGGACGCCGATGATGTTCACGCCCGCCTCGACGAGCGGCGCGGCGCTGGCCATGGTGCCGTCGCCGCCGATCACGATGATGGCATCGATCCCGTGGCGCCTGGCGGTGTCCACACACTGGCCGGTCACGTTCTCCCACACCGGGCCGGTGGCCGGGTCGACGCGCACGCAGTAGCGCCTGGGGTTGCAGCGGTTGTTGGAGCCGAGGATCGTGCCGCCGCGGGTGAGGATGCCGCTCGCGTCGCGCGCGGAGAGCGGGCGGACGCGGTCCTCGATGAGGCCCTGGAACCCGTCCTCGATTCCGACCACCTCGATCCCGTGCTGCCAGATGGCGGTCTTGGTGACCGCGCGGATGACGGCGTTGAGGCCGGGGCAGTCGCCGCCGCCTGTGAGGACTCCGATGCGCTTGATGTGTTCTGCCATGGTGTTCCGTGGAGTCCGGCAAGGATAGCGATGCGTCCATCGCCGCAACGGCGGCCGCTACGATGGCCCCAGACCCGTGAGCACGCACGCCACCCCCCCGATGCAGCAGAACCCCGACGCCTCCGCCCAGCCCGCACCCGAGGACGAGGGCGCCCTCGTCGCCGCCCGGCGCGCGAAGCTTGCCGAGCTGCGCGGAACCCTCGGCATCGAGCCCTACGGGCGGCGCGCCGACGAGCTGATGCAGGCCGCGGATGCCCGTGCGCGGTTCGACGAGGCCGCGCACGCGGAGTTCGAGGCATCGCAGCAGGCCCGCAAGGCGGATCCCGCCGCCGCGGCGGTCGACCGCCGCGCCCGCGTCCGCTTCGCCGGCCGCGTGATGCAGCACCGTGACCTCGGCAAGCTCGTCTTCTTCTGGCTGCGCGACGCCTCGGGCGACCTGCAGGTGACCGTCAGCAAGGCCAACGTCGCGGAGCGCGACTTCGCGCTGGCCAAGATGCTCGACTACGGCGACGTGGTTGTCGCGGAGGGGCCCATCGGCCGCACCAACAAGGGCGAGACGTGCGTGTGGGCCTCGGGCATCGAGCTCGCGTGCAAGAGCCTCGCGCCGCCCCCCGGCAAGTGGCACGGGCTTGAGGACGCCGAGACCCGCTACCGCAGGCGATACGTCGACATGTACTCCAACCCGCAGACGGTGAAGGTGTTCGAGCAGCGCTCGCGCATCGTGAGCCTGGTGCGGCGCTTCATGGAGTCGCGCGGCTACCTCGAGGTGGAGACGCCGATGTTGCAGCCCATCGCGGGCGGCGCCGCGGCCCGGCCGTTCGTGACCAGGCACAACGCGCTGGACATGCAGCTCTTCATGCGCATCGCGCCGGAGCTGTACCTCAAGCGCCTGGTGGTCGGCGGCATGCGCAGGGTCTTCGAGATCAACCGCAACTTCCGCAACGAGGGCGTGGACCGCAGCCACAACCCCGAGTTCACCGCGATGGAGGCCTACGAGGCCTTCGGCGACTACATGACCATGCTCGAGATGGTGGAGAGCCTGGTGCACCACGTGGCGTGCGCGGTGGCCGGCTGCCCCGAGGGCGGCGATGGCCCGGTGCTCCCGTTCGGCGAGCTGCGGATCGACTACCGCAAGCCCTTCGAGCGCGTGCGCTACGAGGAGCTCTTCATGCGCGCCTTCGGCTTCGACATGCGCGACGAGGCAAGGGTGCGCGCGGCCGGCCGGGAGCACCGCATCGAGAAGGCCGCGACGCTCGACCACTGGCTGCTCGTGAACGAGCTGTTCGAGGAGAAGGCCGAGGCGCTCATCGACCCGAGCCGGCCGACGTTCGTCCTCGACTACCCGAGCGCCATCAGCCCGCTGACCCGCCCGAACCGCGAGCGCCCCGAGCTGGCCGAGCGCTGGGACCTCTTCGTGGCGGGCATGGAGCTCGGCCCGGCCTACACCGAGCTCAACGACCCCGACATCCAGCTCTCCAAGTTCACCGAGCAGCTTGCCGGCGCCGACGACGAGGAGAGCACCTTCCGCACGCTCGACCACGACTTCGTGGAGAGCCTGCGCGTGGGCATGCCCCCGGCCGGAGGCATGGGCATGGGGATCGACCGCCTGGTGATGTTCATGACCAACTCGGAGTCGATCCGCGATGTCATCCTCTTCCCGCTCATGCGACCGGAGTGAGCCGCCGCGCGGCTCGCGCGCCGTGCGGCTCGCGCGCCGCGCGTTCCTGGCGTGCGCCGCCTTCGCCGCGTGCGCGATGCTTGGCGCGCAGGCCGCCGCCGCCGAGGCGTGGAAGGTCGTCGAGGACAGGTGGTTCGAGCTGTGGCTCGGCGGGGCGCGGTGCGGGTTCGTGCACGAGTTGGTGGAGCGCTCGGGCGACGCCGTGCGCACCACCGCCGAGACGGAGATGACCGTGGGGCGCATGGGGCAGGGCGTGCGCATCCGGACGCTCGGCACCTTCGAGGAGAGCGGCGCGGGCGTACCGCTGCGCGCTCGGGTCCGCCGCGAGGCGGGCGCCGCGCCGGTCGAGTCGTCATGGGAGTTCCGCGCCGACGGGATCGAGGTCCGCGAGGAGCAGGGCGGCCGCGTCACCGCGCAGCGCAGGCCGCTGCCGCCGGCGGGGTGGCTGACGCCGCGCGCGGCGCGCGAGTTCGTGAAGGCGCGGCTCGCCGCGGGTGCGCGCGAGTTCGCGTACGTCACGCTCGACCCCGCCAGCGGCCCGGACGCGGTGCGCATCGAGAGCGTGCGGACGGGCGAGTCGTCCGGCACGGTCGATGGGCGCTCGGTCGCGCTCACGGAGTGGCGCACGCGGAACTCGCTCATCGAGAAGCCGTCCGTCGAGCTCCTGTCGGCCGATGCGGTGGTCGTGCGCAGCACCACGGACCTCGGGGTCGGCATCCTCGAGAGCCGCCTGTCCACGCGCGAGGCCGCGTCGGCACGGGTCGCGCCGGTCGAGATCATGGCGCGGACCTTCGTGCCGCTCGCGGTCGACGCCCGCTCGCTCGCGGGCTCGCGGCGCGCGGAGCTCTCGGTGCGGGCCAGGGACGGCGAGCTGCCGGACCTGCCTTCCGCCGCAAGCCAGCGGTTCGAGCGCTCGGGCAAGGGCGCCGCGGCGCTTCGGATCGACGCCGACGGCGGCAGCGAGGCGTCCGGCGCGGACCGCGCCGACCAGGCGCTGCTGCGGGCCAGCGTGTTCGCCGACGCGGACGATGCCGAGGTGCGCGCCCTGGCCGAGCGCGCGCTGCGCGGGGCGCCCGGGGACATGCTCGCGCGTGCCGAGCTGCTTCGTGCCGCGGTCAACCGGCACGTCGCGCGCAAGGACCTTGCGAGCGGCTTCGCGACGGCGAGCGAGACTGTCCGCGCGCGGGCCGGCGACTGCACCGAGCACGCCGCGCTCCTCTGTGCGCTGCTTCGCACGCAGGGCATCCCGGCGCGCGTGGCCAGCGGGCTGGTGTACGTGGCTGAGGGCGGCGGCATCCGCAACGCCTACGGCTGGCACATGTGGACGCAGGCGATCGTGGGCGGCAGGTGGATCGACCTCGACGCGACCATCGCGCCGGGCGGTCCGCGCTTCGATGCCGCGCGGCTCCTCGTGGGGCTGAGCAAGGCCGACGGTGCCGCCGTCGACACCGACCTTGCGCGCATCGTGGACCTGATGGGCGACCTCGTCATCGAGCCGGTGTCCGCCGACGGCGTGCGGTTCGGCGCGGGGCAGCCGCCGTGAGCGAGCCGCTTCCCCCGCTTCCTTCGCGCGACCCCGCGGGGCACAAGGGCACCTTCGGCACGGTGTGCGTGGTCGGAGGCCATGCGGCCCCGCCCGTCACCATGCTCGGGAGCGTGGTGCTCTCGTCGCTTGGCGCGCTCCGCGCGGGGGCCGCCCTGTGCATCGTGGCGGCGCCCGCGCCGCTCGTTCCCGCCATCCTCGCTGCCAACCCCTCGGCCACCGGGCTCCCGCTGCCCGTGGACGGCGAGGGGCGGCTGGTGCCGCACGCGGTGGCGGAGGCGCTCGACACGCACGCACGGAAGGCCGGCGTCCTGGTGGTGGGCCCGGGGCTCGGCACGGGCCACGCGGAGTCGCAGGTGGTCGTCCGCATCCTCGCGCAGGACGACGGGCGCCCCGTGGTGGTCGACGCGGACGCGCTCAACTGCCTGGCCGCCACCGACGGCTTCCAGCTCGACCTGCGCGCACCGATGGTGCTGACGCCGCACCCCGGCGAGTACGCGCGGCTCGCGGCGGCGCTTCGCATCGACGCCGACCCGTTCGATCCGGTGGCGCGGCCGCATGCGGCGGAGCGGCTTGCGCAGCGGCTCGGATGCGTGGTGGTGCTGAAGGGCCACGGCACGGTGGTGAGCGACGGGACGCGGACCTGGACGTGCGCGCGCGGCAGCGATGCGCTCGCCGTCGGAGGCAGCGGCGACGTGCTCGCCGGGGTGGTCGCGGGGCTCCTCGCGCAGCATGGACGCGCGCTCGGCCTCTACGGCTGCGCGCGCCTGGCCGTGGAGGCGCACGCGATGGCCGGCGACGACTGGGCGGCGCGCGAGGGCGGCACCGCGGGCATGCTCGCCGCGGAGATCGCCGCCGGCATCCCTGCCGCGCTCGGCGCGATGCGTACACTCGTGCGCCCATGAACCAGGAAGCGGCAACTCCCGTCGGCAAGCGACCGCCGCACGTGCCCGTCGACCAGATCCGCCCGCACACCTACGTGGACGGCATCTACTCGATCGTCAACCCGCAGGTCGGCACGGCCAAGAACGGCAAGCACTTCCTCAAGGGGCTCATCCGCGATGCCACGGGCGAGATCGCCATCCGCCAGTGGACCTTCGACGACGCGCAGATCGGCGAGCTCTCGCGCACCGGCTTCGTGTGGCTCGGCGGGCAGGCGCAGGAGTACAACGGCCAGGTGCAGGTGATCGTCGAGTCCATCTCGGCGGTCGAGGTCGAGGTCGAGGACCTCGCGCGCCTGCTGCCGTCCTCGCGCCACGACATCGCGGCCATGGAGCAGGAGCTCCGCCGCATCATGGGCTCGCTCGCGCATCCTTCCATGCGCGCGCTCGCGGACGGGTACCTCTCGAACGAGGCCTTCATGTCGCGCGTGCGCCAGGCGCCCGCCGCGGTCAGCGTCCACCACGCGTGGATCGGCGGGCTGCTCGAGCACACGCTGCAGCTCCTGCGGCTTGCCGAGGTGATGCTGCCGTGCTACCCCGACCTCAACCGCGACATCGTGCTGATGGGGCTCTTCCTGCATGACCTCGGCAAGACGTCGGAGCTGACCTGGGAGCGCGGGTTCAGCTACACCGCCGAGGGCAACCTGATCGGCCACACCGTGAAGGGCGTCATCATGCTCAGCGCGATGGCCGCCAAGGTCGCGCGCGAGACAGGCGCGCCCATCCCGCCCGATGCGCTGCTCGTGCTGCAGCACATCGTCGTGTCGCACCACGGTTCGCTGGAGTTCGGCGCCGTGAAGCTGCCGTCCACCCCCGAGGCGATCTTCGTGGCCATGCTCGACAACCTCGACGCCAAGACCACCGTGGCCGTGCAGTCCGCGCAGCGCCACAAGCCGATCCAGCCCGGCCAGGAGTTCACCGACCGCGTGTGGAGCCTCGACACGCGGATCTTCCGCCCCGACCCGCTGGCGTAAGTCCGTTCCTGGTTCGTTTGCCACCAGCTGTTTTCTCCAGTGAAATCGGTGGAGGGGCGTTGGGGGTGGGCGAGAGGGGGTTCCTGCGGTGGCCGCGCCCCTTCGCTGCGCCCGGATCCCGTGCTCACTGCGGGGCGCTCGCCGAATGACGGAAGGCGCCCGAATCCGACCGCCTCCCGACGTTCAACGCCCCGAGCCACCACCGGTCGCCGAGGCGTCCAGGTACGCACTACGCCGAGCAACCGCCCCCACCGCCGTTCGCCGAGGCGTCCAGGTACGCACTACGCCGAGCAACCGCCCCCACCGCCGTTCGCCGAGGCGTCCAGGTTCGCGCCGCATCGCACCACGCGATCGGCATGTCCCCGCGACTTCTCCGGAGAGATCAATTGGTGGCAAACGAACCAGGAACGGATTTGTGCAGCACGGCGGCCCAGGTGCGGTCGTTGCGCAGGGCGGCTTCGGCGGCGCGCGCGCGGTCGGCGGAGGCCCGTTGCGCGAGCGCATGGAATTCGTCGTGGCGCCGGGCGCGGGCCGCTGACAGGTCGGCGTGCATCGCGCGCCATGCGTCGCGACGCTCGGCGCTCCCGCGCACGAGCGAGGCCAGGCGCTCGAGGTGCGCATGCTTGGCGGCGCTCGGGGCCGGCCCTTGCGCGTCCGGGTCGAACCAGCGTTGCCGTCGCTCGGCCTCGGTGAGCGGGGCAGGGCCCGCCTCCGGCGCGAACGGAAGGCGGACGGTGGCCGTCGCCACGTCGAATGGCGGCAGCTCAACACCGAGGAACGCGCGCGCGAAGGCCTCGGTCGCGCGTTCGTAGACCTCGCCCCCGAGTCCGTGCACGAAGCGGTCGCAGAGCACCGTGCGCGCGAGCACGCTCGTGAGGAACGCACGCGGCCAGAGCGGTGCCCCTTCGCGGAGCGCATCGCGGAGCGACGCTGCGGTGACGGCCCGGCGCGTCCCGTCGCCGGCGTCGGCCCAGAACGGCAGCTCCGTGCCGCCCGCGTTCGCGTGCGCGAGCGGCCGCGCCACGCGGGGCACCAGCGCCACGGCGTCGTTGAACGCCCGCGCGCACGCGTCCGGATCGGTCGCGGCGCGCTCCGCGATTGCCCGCCCGAGCGAGCATGCAAGCATGCGCGACGCCCGCACCATGCCGCCGCACGGCCCGAGTGCGGGCAGCAGGTCGCGTTGCGCGAGCGTGACCTGCTCTGCGGCATCGCCCGCATCCGCATGGCGCGCGGCGGCGTCCCACGCGGCCCGAAGCCCATCGGCCGCGCACGGGGGCTCGCAGCGGACGGCCACGGCACCGCAGTCGTCGGGGAGCGCCGCGGCTCGCGCGCAGGCCACCGTGCCCTGCGCGCGGCGCGCGCCGATCCGCAGCATGCGCGCCTGCAGCGCGCCGTCCTCGCGCACCGGAACGCGCATCGCCAGCGGGTCGCGCACGTCCGTGTCCACGATCAGCCACGCCGGGGCCCCGAGCCCCAGTTCCTGCGAGCGCCGGGCGGCCCACGCGAACTTCGCCACGATCCCCGGGTGCCACCACTCGGCCTGGTGCCCCGTTCCGCAGATCACCTCCGCCGTCAGTCCCAGTTCCTCGCGCGCAGCGTCGCGCCATCGCGCGAGCGGCTCGCCGAGGATCGTCCCCGAGGCCCGCGTCACCGGGCCCGCGCTCCGCACGACGGTGCCCGCCGCACCGCCCGCCGCGCTCACGCCGGCCCCCCGAGGGCATCGCGCAGCCGCTGCGCGCAACGCGCAAGCTCGCGCTCGAGCGTGGCCCGGTAGATGGCGAGCCGCCGTCCCGGGTCGTCGAGTCCCGCACCGAACGAGCGGTTCGGGTCCACGTAGATGCGCGGCACGGGGATCTCGTCCACGCGCAGTCCGTTCGCCACGGCCTGCACCCAGAACTGCATCGGGAAGTCGTAGCCATCGACGTCGAGGCGCAGTCCGCGGAGCGTCGCCACGCGGTAGGCCTTGAACCCGCAGAACGCGTCGGTGATCCCGGGGCCGAGCGCCGCACGGGTGCCGCTCGCCGACGGGACGCGGCCGAGCCGCTCGTTGATCTCGCGCGTGAGCTCGGCGTTCACCTCGCGCCGCCCCTGCGGCACCGCGTCGTCGGCGGGCACCGGCCGCAGGTAGCGGCTGCCGCTGACCACGTCGCAGGAATCCGCGCGGATGGCCTGCAGGAAGTCGGGGATCGACGCGGGCTCGTGCTGCTCGTCGCAGTCCATGGTGACGACCCACCCGAACCCGTCCGCGTCGGCGGCCCGGAAGATGTCCTGCATCGACCGCCCGTAGCCGCGGTTGGCGCGGTGGCGTATGACCTCCACCGGATGCGCGGCCAGCCGCGCGGGCGTCGCGTCGGTGGACCCGTCGTCGATCACCAGCACGTCGCGCACGAACCCGCGCACGGCGCCGAGCACCCGTTCGATCGACCGTTCCTCGTTGAAGACCGGGATGGCAAGCAGCACCCGCGGCATGCCGATCATCGCGCACCCCCGGTCGCGGACAGGCGCACGCGGGTCTCGCTGCGGTTGCGCGGCACGATCCCCATCACCAGCACCTGCTCGTCGCTGCGGACCGCCACCGGCCCGGTGCCCGGGCGCACCCACGTGCTGGTCTCGCGGCGGAGGCTCGCGAACGGGACCTTCATGGTGAGCGCGGCGTCCACGCGCACGGCGTCGAACTCGCCGAGCGGCGTGCGCACGCGATCGACCGACGCGATGCGCAGCGAGCGCTGCGCGCGCCCGCCGTCGTTGTCGCGCGCCTGGCCGCGCTCGGTGATGACGCCCGAGGTCGAGGTCGGTTCGTCGCCCGGCGCAAGACGCGCGGGCGCCAGCACGAGCGGCCCCGTGAACACCAGCACGGCACCGTCGGACGCGTCCCTCTGGCGCTCGAGCGCGACGCCGCCGTCGGCAGTGCGCGCGAGCGTGCGCGTGGCGACCGGATCGCGCCGCTCGAAGCGCGGCGGGACCTCCTCGGTCGACACCTCGAACGGCGGCCCCCCGTCCGTCGTGAGCCAGCGCACCGAGCCCGCCGCGAGGGGTTCGATGTCATCGGCGCGCAGCGCGTCGGCCGCCGATGGTGCACGCGAGGCGAGGATCTCGAACGCGCCGGCGTCGCGCATCGGGGCCGGCGCGTCGTGCGGCCCGCCCGGCGCGGACGTGCACCCCGCGCACGCCGCGAGCGCCGCGGCCGCGAGCGGCCCCGCGACACGTGCGGTCGCCGCGCTCATTGCGTCGGCAGGCCCTTCTTCCGCCAGAGCGCCAGCAGCGCCTCGCCGGTGGTCAGCTCCACGACGCTCCCGTCGTCGCTCGCGCGCCGAACGAGGATCCCGCGTGCGTCCACGCGCTCGTCGATCACGGGGGACTCCAGCGTCTGCCGCGTGCCGATCTCGGCACCGTCGGGGAGCGCGCGCTTCAGGTCGACGCGCTGCGCCAGCCGACCGCTGCGGGAGTCGTACCAGTAGAACCCGTAGGCGGCGGGCGCATCGGCCCTCGGCAGGAGCCGCGGCAGCAGCAGCGCCTCGGCCTGCGAGAGATACCCGCGCTCGGGAAGCGCCCACCGCCGCGGCTCGCCGCCCGCGGTGGTCTGCGACACCTCGGTCACCTCCAGCATGGGCCTCGGCGAGCCGGGCTTGGGCTCGGTGCGGATGCCGAGCTGCGCCGATGACTTGGCGAGGCGTCCCTTGCGGAGCGTGGTGCGCACCGTCCAGAACTCGCGCGCCCGGTCCCAGCGGACCCAGTAGCGCCCGTCGGTGTCGCTCACCGACTCGCCCTTCGGGTCGAGCAGGGTGCGGAGCTGGACGCGCGCGAGCAGGCCGCGCTCCTTCTCCTCGGAGCTCCACGCCTGCTCCTTCCGGTCCGGGTTGGCCGCGCCCTGCGCACCGTCGATCACGGTGAGCGTCATGTAGCCAACCTCCTGCGCCTCGCCCGCGGGGTCCACGCGCGAGATGCGGTACCAGCGCGGCGCCGGCAGCGCCCCGTCCCTCGGGGCAGGGTCGAGCGCACGCCGCAGCGCCTCCTCGTCGAGCCCGTCGAGCAGGTGCTCTCCGCGCCCCATGCGCGCCACGCGCTCGGCGGCAAGCTGCTCCTCCGGCAGGATCTCCATGGTCCGGAACGAGCGCTCGAGGAGCGCCGGCACGGTCGCGTAGTCGGCCTCGGCCAGCAGGCTCGAGACGACCACGAACTCCTTCGGCGACACCTGCAGCATGAAGTAGCCCTGCACGGCGGAGACCTCGTCCTCGCCCGTGCCCTCGCGCAGGGCCGTGTAGAGGAGCCCCGCCGGCCGGCCGCCGAGCTCGAACTCCTTGCGCGACTTCACCGAGAACACGGCGCTGGGCGACGGGCGCTCGCTCACGCTCCGGACATAGGCGTCGATCTGCGCGCGCGGCGAGCTCGCCGCGTCGTCGGCCACCAGCCGCGAGATCCGCAGGATGAACCGCGGCGGGTCGGCCCGCTCGGTCAGGATCCAGGTGGCGGTCGGCCCGGTGCCCTCGCTGCGCATGATGGCCCCCGCCGGCGGCCGGAAGCGCATGCCGAGCAGTTCGAAGCTCAGCGGGGCCGGCTCCAGCCCGTCCTTGGCGGGTTGCAGCGGGGCGGGGCGGTCACCGGATTGGTTATGAGACGCTAAGGGGCGTTCGTTCGTCCGCTCGGCCGCCGCCGGGCAGCCAGCCCCGGCGATCGCAGCAAGGGCCAAGACCGTGCGCATTCTTAGGAGTAACCCATTCATGGAGCTTGGGCGGAGGCTACCGGAAGCCCGGACGCCCCTGTCCCGAGTGGCCCCCGCCAACTTCCCTGCAGCCGTTGACAGGCAACGGGCTTTCTGTATCCTTGGCGATTCGCGCTCTTTCCAACCGCGGCCTCCCGGCACCGTGCCGGACCGCGGAACGAGAGTCGCGGCGTCGGACCAAGGACAGTCACTCACCATGCAGGGCGGCAAGATTCGCATTCGGATGGAAGCCTATGACCACCAGGCGCTCGACGCGTCTGCGCGTGAGATCGTGGACCACGCCAAGCGCACCGGCGCGCGCGTCGCGGGCCCCGTGCCCCTGCCGACCCGCCGCGAGATCTACACCGTCAATCGCTCGCCGTTCATCGACAAGAAGAGCCGCGAGCAGTTCGAGATCCGCACGCACAAGCGCATCATCGACATCACCGAGCCGAACCACCGCACGGTCGAGGCCCTGAACCGCCTCGTCGTCCCGGCCGGCGTCTTCGTCAAGATCAAGGCCTGACGGCCTGACCCACGAGGCCTGCGCATCGAGCGCCGGCCTCGACCTTCACCAGCCGCGTCGCCCACCTGAAGGCAGAGCGACCTCCGGCAACTCACCAGGGCCAGCATCGGCCCGCAGCGCAGGAGCATGCACATGGCACGGACCGGCATCCTCGGCAAGAAGATCGGCATGACCCGCTTCTTCAAGCCCGATGGCACGAACATCCCCGTCACCGTCATCCAGGCCGGCCCCTGCGTGGTGACCCAGGTGAAGACCACCGCCGCCGACGGCTACGCCGCGGTGCAGATCGCCTTCGACGACATGAAGGCGCGCAACAGCACCCAGGCCCAGATCGGCCACGACGCCAAGGCCGGCGCCGGCCCCAAGCGGGCGCACCGCGAGATCCGCCTCGCGTCCGATGCCGAGGCCGAGGCCTACACGCTCGGCCAGGAACTCACGGTCGACGCCATCGCCGACCTGAAGTTCGTCGACGTGGTCGGCACCTCCAAGGGCAAGGGCTTCGCCGGCGTCATGAAGCGGCACCGCTTCAAGGGCATGTGCGCCACGCACGGCACCGAGCGCAAGCACCGCACCCCCGGCTCGATCGGCTCGCACGGCACCGACCGCGGCCACGGCGCCAAGATCAAGAAGGGCAAGCGCATGGCCGGCCGCATGGGCGACGAGCAGGTCACCGTCCGCTCGCTCGACGTGGTCAAGGTCGACGCCTCCAACAATCTCCTGCTCGTCAAGGGCGCCGTCCCCGGCGCCAACGACGGGCTCCTCCTCATCAAGTCCCCCGGACGTCTGTACAAGCGAAAGGTGCGTATCCAGGCTGGCGCGTGAGGCGCGCCAACCAGGGATCGCGAAGGCCGCTGCCATGAAGGCACGGAACCGCGCGGTCGCGACAAGTTGACGACGTGTCCGCAGGCGGAGCCCGCGGCGCATCAAGGAACCTGAGTCGAATCCTGCCCCGTGCCACCAATGACAGGCACGGGGAGGAGGAGGCGAATGCGGCTGACCCGCGAAGGTGAAACACATGATCGAGCTTCCGATTCTCAACTCCGAAGGCAAGCAGGTCGACGTCCTCAGGATCGACGAGGCCGTCCTTGGCGGCGAGATCCGCCATGCGCTCCTGAAGCAGGCATACGTCGTCACCCACGGCAACCAGCGCCAGGGCTCGGCCCGCACGAAGAGCCGCGGCTCCGTCGAGGGCTCCACGCGCAAGCTCTACAAGCAGAAGGGCACGGGCAACGCCCGCGTCGGCGCCAGCCGCGTCCCCAACCGCAAGGGCGGCGGCGTCACCTTCGCGAAGACCCGCACCCGCGAGGACTTCCGCACCAGCCTCACCAAGAAGATGCGCCGCCTGGCCAACCGCAACGCGCTGCTGGCCAAGCTGGTCGACAACGAGGTGAAGTGCATCGACAAGCTCGCGTTCGGCGAGCCGAGCACCAAGGCGTTCGCCGGCATGCTCAGGAAGGTCGGCATCGACCGCACCTGCCTGGTGGCAGTCGCCGCCGACAACCGCAACGCGATGCTCAGCGCGCGCAACATCGACGGCGTCGATGTCCGCCGCATCGAGCAGCTGAGCGCGTACGACCTGCTCAACCACCGCTACCTCGTCGTCGACAAGGCCGCGCTGGCCTCGTTCATCGACGAATCGTGCTATCCCGCCGCCGAGTCGAAGGCCTGACCCGAGGAAAGGCTGACCCATGGAACCCACCCACGTCATCAGGATGCCGATCGTCACCGAGAAGGTGACGGCTGCCGGCGACAGCAACCAGTACGCGTTCGAGGTCGACCAGCGCGCCACCAAGACCGACGTCAAGAAGGCCATCGAGGCCATCTACGGCGTGAAGGTCGTGGACGTCCGCACGCAGGTCCGCCGCGAGCGCGACCGCACCTACAAGTACGGCCGCATGCCGGGCAAGACCTGGAAGCGCGCGATGGTGCGCGTGGCCGAAGGCCAGAAGATCGAGCTGTTCTGAGCATCACCGGAGCTGAACAATGGCAATCCGCGTCTACAAGCCCATCACGAACGCCCGGCGCAACGCGTCGGTGAACATGCATGCCGAGGTGACCAAGAAGTCGCCCGAGAAGAGCCTGCTCCGCCCGCTCCACAAGACCGGCGGCCGCAACTGCCAGGGCAAGCTCACGGTCATCCAGCAGGGCGGCGGCCACAAGCGCCGCTACCGCCTGGTCGACTTCAAGCGCCAGAAGGACGGCATGAAGGCCGTGGTGGTCGGCATCGAGTACGACCCCAACCGCACCTGCCACATCGCGCTCGTGAAGTACGAGGACGGCTCGCTGCGCTACATCCTGGCGCCCAAGGGCCTCACCGCGGGCGACACCGTGATGAGCTCGGCCGACCAGATCGACCCGCGCAACGGCAACTGCATGCCGCTGAAGCACATCCCCACCGGCCTCGAGGTGCACAACGTCGAGACCGTCCCGGGCAAGGGCGGCACCCTCGTCCGCGCCGCCGGCATCGGCGCGCGCCTCACCAACAAGGAAGGCCGCTTCGCGACCCTGGTCATGCCCTCGGGCGAGATCCGCCAGGTGCTCCTGGAGTGCCGCGCCACCATCGGCGCCGTCGGCAACCCCGACAACGCCAACGTGGTCATCGGCAAGGCCGGCCGCGCGCGCTGGCTCGGCCGCCGTCCCCGCACCCGCGGCGTGGCGATGAGCCACCACCAGCACCCGCACGGCGGCGGCGAAGGCCGCTCGAAGGGCGGCCAGGAGCCGTCCAACGCCAGCGGCACGCAGTCCAAGGGCGGCCGCACCCGCCGCTACGGCAAGTCCACCGACAAGCTCATCATCCGCCGCCGCAAGAGCCGCCGCTACGGCCAGCTCAAGCTCTAAGCACCACAGGTCCAGGACCCACACGGAGAACACCCAGCAATGTCCCGCTCACTCAAGAAGGGCCCTGTCGTCGACGAGAAGCTGTTCCGTCGCGCCGAGGCGCAGCAGCAGGGCGGCGCCAAGCGCACCGCCATCAAGACCTGGCGCCGCGCCAGCACGATCGTGCCCGAGTTCGTCGGCCTCACCTTCGCCGTGCACAACGGCAAGGGCTTCACCGACGTCTTCGTGACCGAGGAGATGGTCGGCCACAAGTTCGGCGAGTTCGCGCACACCCGCCAGTTCAAGGGCCACACGAACAAGAAGGAAGGCATCGACGGCGCGTGACGACGCGTGACGATCGACCCGCCGAAGGAGCACAACCATGGCTTCCACCCAGACCAAGAAGTACACGGCCTCGCACAAGTTCGCCCGGATCGCGCCGCGCAAGGCGCGCCTGGTGGCGGACATGATCCGCGGCAAGGGCATCGAGGACGCGCTGTCCACCCTCGAGTTCAGCCCCCGCCGCGGCGCGTGGTTCATCAAGAGCGTCCTCCGCAGCGCCATCGCCAACGCGGAGGAGGCCAACCTCGACGTCGGCCGCCTCTTCGTGAGCGAGAGCCGCGTCGACGAGGGCCCGACCATCAAGCGGTTCCAGCCCAAGGACCGCGGCCGTTCGCACCCCATCATGAAGCGCACCAGCCACATCCACGTCGCCGTGGACGTCCGCTGACCCAGGAACACCAAGCAGGAAGCAACCGACCATGGGACAGAAGACCAACCCGTTCGGATTCCGAGTCGGCGTCACCGAGACGCACAAGAGCCGCTGGTTCGCCCCCAAGGCGCTCTTCGGCGAGCTGCTCGTCGAGGACTACAAGATCCGGAAGTTCATCGACAAGCGCCTGAACCGGACGCCCCCGTACGCGGCCGTCAGCGACATCTACATCGAGCGCACCCGCGAGGAGCTCTCGGTGATCATCAAGACCGCCCGGCCCGGCCAGGTGGTCGGCCTGAAGGGCGCCGAGATCGAGCGCCTGACCAAGGACCTCGAGGCCCTGACCGGCCGCAAGGTCGGCATCAAGATCATCGAGATCAAGAACCCCGAGGTCGTCGCCCGCCTCATCGCCGAGTCGATGGGCGAGCAGCTCAAGAAGCGCGCCAACTACCGCCGCGTCGTCAAGCAGCGCGCCGAGGCCGCCATGCAGAACGGCGCCAAGGGCATCCGCATCCTGATGTCGGGCCGCCTCGGCGGCGCCGAGATCGCGCGGTCGTTCGACACGCGCCTCGGGTCCATCCCCCTCACCACACTCCAGGCCAACATCGACTACGCGATCGCGCACTGCGAGACCACGTACGGCGTGATCGGCATCAAGGTGTGGGTCTACAAGGGGCTGTTCGAGCAGGTCGAGGACGACACCACCACCAACGCCGCCGGCGGACGGGCCCGCGCCCGCGGCCGTCGCTGATCCACCGCTGAAAGCAGGAACCACCGATGTCGAACCTGATCCCCAAGCGCGTCAAGTACCGCAAGCAGCAGCGCGGCAAGATGAAGGGCAACGCCACCCGCGGCAACTACGTCGCCTTCGGCGACTACGGGCTGCAGAGCCTCGAGGTCTGCTGGGTCTCGGGCCGCCAGCTCGAGGCCGGCCGCATCGCGGCGCAGCACTTCCTGCGCCGCCAGGGCAAGGTGTTCATCCGCGTCTTCCCGGACAAGCCCATCTCCAAGAAGCCGCTCGAGACCCGAATGGGAACCGGCAAGGCGGACGTGGACTTCTGGGCCGCGCGCATCAAGCCCGGCACCGTCCTCTTCGAGATCGCGGGCGTGCCCGAGGACCTCGCCAAGCAGGCCTTCGCCCGCATCGCCAACAAGATGCCCGTCCGCTGCCGCTTCGTCGGCCGCCGGCTGGCCGTGTGACCCACCCCGAAAGGCAGCCCACCGATGAAGGCAGCTGAAGTCAAGAAGCTCCGCGACGACGAGATCAAGGCCGAGGCGGCGCGCCTGCGCAAGAGGCTCTTCGAGCTCCGCGCGCAGTCCGTCACCGAGAAGACCAAGGACTCGTCCCAGTTCAGGAAGAACCGCAAGGACCTCGCTCGCGTCCTCACCGAGCGCAGCGCCCGCATGAAGAAGGCCACCAAGTGAGCAGCAAGGACAACATCGTCGTCGGCGAGGGCGCTCCCCGCCGCATCGGCATCGTCGAGACGGCCACCCGGGAGAAGACCCGCAAGGTCACCATCCAGTACGTCTCGAAGCACCCCCGCTACGGCAAGTACGTGCGCAAGCGCACCGTGCTGCAGGTGCACGACGCCAAGAACGAGACGGGCGTGGGCGACCGCGTCGAGATCGCGGAGTGCCGCCCCATCTCCCGAACCAAGCGCTGGACCGTGGTCCGCGTCGTCGAGAAGGCCCCGGCCAAGGCCGACATGGTCTTCGAGGTCGACACCGGCTCGAAGCGCAGCACCAAGAAGTGACCCCGAAGGCAGGAACCAGATGATCCAGAAGGAATCAAGGCTCGAGGTTGCCGACAACAGCGGCGCGAAGGTCGCAATGGTGATCGGCATCATGGGCGTCTCCACCGCCTCAGGCCGCTTCACCCGCGTGACCATGGGCGTGGGCGACCGCATCATGTGCGCCATCAAGGAAGCGATCCCCAACGGCCAGGTGAAGTCCGGCGACAAGGCCGAGGCCGTCATCGTGCGCGTCAAGGCGCCGACCCGCCGCGCCGACGGCAGCTACGTCCGCTTCGACTCGAACGCGTGCGTGCTCGTCGACAAGGAAGGCAACCCGAAGGGCACCCGCATCTTCGGCGCCGTCGCCCGCGAGCTCCGCGAGAAGAACTTCATGAAGATCGTGTCCCTCGCCACGGAGGTCATCTGATGCCAGCCCACGTCCGCAAGGGCGACATCGTCTACGTCCGCAGCGGCGCTGACCGCGGCAAGACGGGCGAGGTCGTCTCCGTCGACCCACAGTCCTCCACCTGCGTGGTGAAGGGCATCAACCTCCGCACCAAGCACCTCAAGCCCACCCAGCAGCGCCCGAAGGGCGCGATGGTGCGCACCGAGCTGCCCATCCACGTCTCCAAGGTCAGCCCGATGGCCGACGGCAAGCCCACCCGCGTGCGCTTCACCGTCAAGGCCGACGGCACCAAGGTCCGCGTGGCCGCGAAGGGCGGCAAGGAACTCGGCGCCGTGTCGCCGGCCCGCAAGTCCAGGAAGGCGAAGTGAGCCCAGCCATGACCACCACCACGACCAAGTGCCGTCTCCAGCAGGTGTACAAGGAGCAGGTCGCCCCGAAGCTCATGAAGGAGTTCGGGCTGAAGAACGTCAACCAGGTCCCGGTGATCGAGAAGGTCATCGTGAACACCGGCGTCGGCAAGCAGCTCGAGAACCAGAAGCTGAAGCCGGAGATCCGCGACACCATCATCGACACCTACCGCCGCATCACCGGCCAGAAGCCAGTGATGACGCTCGCCAAGAAGAGCGTGTCGAACTTCAAGGTGCGCGAGGGCGCCCCCAGCGGGTTCATGGTCACGCTGCGCCGTGACCGCATGTGGAGCTTCCTCGACCGCATGATGAACCTGGCGATCCCCCGCATCAAGGACTTCCGCGGCGTCAGCGACCGCTCCTTCGACAAGGGCGGCAGCTGGAGCTTCGGCCTCAGCGAGCAGGCGGTCTGGCCGGAGGTCAACATGGCCAGCGTCAACTTCTCGCACGGCATGAACGTGACCATCGTGTTCTCGAACAGCAACCCCAAGATGAGCCGCTACGCGCTCGCCGAGCTGGGCATGCCCTTCGAGAAGCCCGAGGACCGCAAGTCCTCCAAGAAGTGACAGCCCCGAGATAGCAACACATACGCCGGCAACCGCACCGGAACGAACCAAGGAACCAACGAATGGCCAGCAAGCGCGTCTTCGCCAAGATGAACCGGAAGTCGAAGTTCTCCACGAGGGAGCGGCTCCGCTGCGAGATCACCGGCCGAGGCCGGGGCAACTACCGCAAGTTCCGCATCTGCCGGCAGATGCTCCGGGAGCTCGCGCTCCAGGGCATGATCCCCGGCATGCGCAAGGCGTCCTGGTGACGCGCTGACCGAACCACCTACGGTCCAAGAAGACTACGGACCAAGAAGACCACGGACCAAGAAGGAAGCCAAGCCATGGCGCTTCAAGACCTGACCGCTGACATGCTCACCCGCATCCGCAACGCCTGCCGAATCCGGGCGAAGCAGGTGCACGTCCTCAACAACAAGCTCAACCGCGGCGTCGCGGACGTCCTCGCCAAGGAGGGCTACATCCGCGGCTACGAGGTGGTCGCCGACGGCCGGCAGGGGATCCTGCGCGTCGACCTCAAGTACGGCCCGCGCGGCGAGATGCTGATCCACCACATGGAGCGCGTCTCGCGCACCGGGTGCCGCGTCTACCGCAGCGTCGAGGAACTGCCGAGCCCGATGTCGGGCCTGGGCATCGCCATCGTCTCCACCAGCCACGGCGTGATGAGCGACCGCGAGTGCCGCGAGAAGCGCATCGGCGGCGAGGTCGTCGCGACCGTCGGCTGACCACGGACCACCGGATCAGGAGCACCACCATGTCCCGCATCGCACGCAAGCCCGTCATGATCCCCGCCGGAGTCAAGGTGGCCGTCAACTCGGCCGCCCGCACCGTCAACTTCGAGGGCCCGAAGGGCAAGCTCACCCTGAACTACCGCCCCGAGGTGGGAGTCAAGGTCGAGGGATCCAAGGTCGAGGTGACCATGGACCCCGCCATCATCGGCCTCGGCAGCAACAAGGCGTTCTGGGGCACCACCCGCGCCCTGATCGCCACCTCCATCGACGGCGTCCTCAAGGGCTACGAGAAGAAGCTCGAGATCATCGGCGTCGGCTGGGGCGCGCGCGTCCAGGGCAAGAAGCTGGTGCTCACCGTCGGCTTCGCCAACACCATCGAGGTCGGCATCCCCGACGGCGTCAAGGTCGAGGTCAACCAGACCATGGTGACCGTCAGCGGCCCGGACAAGCAGGCCGTCGGCGAGTTCGCCTCCAAGTGCCGCGCCAAGCGCAAGCCCGAGCCCTACAACGGCAAGGGCATCAAGTACTCCGACGAGGTCATCCAGCGCAAGCAGGGCAAGGCCTTCGGCGCCTGATCCCGCCTCCACAGGAACACACCATGGACAAGACCACCGCCAAGACCGTCCGCCGCGCCCGCCGCAAGCGCGGCATGCGCAAGACGATGCAGGGCACCCCCGCGCGCCCGCGCCTCAGCATCTTCCGTTCGCTGCAGCACATCTACGCCCAGGTCATCGACGACCTCGCCGGCCGCACCGTCGCGTCGGCCAGCTCGCTCGACGTCGACGGCGTCAGCCGCAAGGGCGGCAACGTCGACGCCGCCAAGAAGATCGGCATGGCCGTCGCCGAGCGCGCCAAGAAGGCCGGCGTCACCGCCGTGGTCTTCGACCGCAACGGGTTCCGCTACCACGGCCGCGTCAAGGCCGTCGCCGATGGCGCCCGCGAGGGCGGCCTGCAGTTCTGAGCCGACACACCAAACGACCAACCAAGAGTCCAAGCAATGGCCGAACTCATCGACGAATCCTCCAGCATCGAGTCCATCACCGTGGGCGTGTACCGCACGAGCGCCACGGTCGCCGGCGGACGCCGCTTCAGCTTTGCCGCGCTCGTCGTGGTGGGTGACAAGCGCGGCAGCATCGGCATCGGTTACGCCAAGAGCAACCAGGTCCCGCAGGCCGTCGAGAAGGCGCAGAAGGAGGGCCGTCGCAAGATGGTCTCCTACCCGATGCTCCGCAAGACCCTGCCGCACGCCGTCGAGGGCCACTTCGGCGCATCGAAGGTGCGCCTGGTGCCCGCGACCCCGGGAACCGGCATCCTGGCCGGCGCCGCCGTGCGCGCCGTCCTCGAGATGCTCGGGGTGCAGGACTGCCTGACCAAGGGCTACGGCTCGACCAACCCGAAGAACCTCGTGAAGGCCGTGATCAGCGCCCTCGAGCAGCTGCAGACCCGCGAGAAGGTCGAGTCGCTGCGCGGCGTGGCCATCGGCGCGACGCAGGTCGAGACCGCCGTCGAGCGCGGCATGGCGGCCATGCCGCAGGTCCGCTCGGGCGAGAAGATGCAGGCCCCGAAGAACACCGTCGGCGACGAGCGTCGCCGCGGCGGCCGCGGCGGACCGCGCGGTCCGCGCCGCAACGAGGAAGCACCGGCGCCGGCCGCGCCCGCGGCCGCTCCCGCAGCGCCCGCCGCCGAGGCGCCCCCGGCATCCTGAACCCACGAAAGACACCTGACCCGCCTCCAACAGGCACGGGAGATCTCCCACCATGATGATCCATGACGTCACCAAGGTCGTCGGCAAGCACCGCCCCCGCAAGCGCGTCGGTCGCGGCGAGGGCAGCGGCATCGGCGGCACCAGCACCCGCGGCCACAAGGGCGCCAAGAGCCGCGCCGGCTGGACCAGCCGTCCCGGCTACCAGGGCGGCGCCACGCCGTTCATGCGCCGCTTCCCGAAGCGCGGCTTCAAGAACGGCTTCCGAACCCTCTTCCACGTGGTCAACGTGCAGACGCTCGAGAAGCACTTCGACGCCGGCGCCACCGTCGACGCGGCCGCCCTCGCCAGGAAGGGCCTCGTGCCCGACGCGACGCTGCCCCTCAAGGTGCTCGGCCACGGCGACATCGCCAAGAAGCTGACCGTGGTGGGAGCCAAGTTCTCCGAGAGCGCCAAGGCCAAGATCGAGAAGGCCGGCGGAACCGCCAAGGTCGCCGAGTGACGGACTGACGGAGCCCCCGGACGCACGAATGTTCAACGCCTTCGCCAACATCTTCCGGATCCCCGACCTGCGCAACCGCGTGCTGTTCACGCTGGCGGTGCTGGCGGTGTACCGGATCGGGTTCTGGATCCCGGTGGTGGGCGTCGACCAGTCGGCGCTGGTGGACAACGCCAAGACCGCGGCGCAGAACGCCACGGGCTTCGGCCGGCTGCTGCAGTTCGCCAGCGTCTTCTCGGGCGGCTCGCTCGGCCAGAGCACGATCTTCGGCCTGGGCATCATGCCCTACATCACGGCATCCATCATCCTCCAGCTGGTGCAGACGGTCTACCCGCCGCTGCAGGAACTGAAGAAGGAGGGCATGTCGGGCCAGCAGAAGATCCAGGAGTGGACCCGCTACCTGGCCGTCGGCCTGTGCGTGGTCCAGGGCTACATCTGGCTCAACTACCTGCGCGGCACGAACCTGGTGCAGCCGGTGTTCCTGCAGTCGGGCCCGCAGCTGGTCACGTTCTTCGTGGTGGGCATCGCCTCGCTGACCGCGGGCAGCCTGTTCCTGATGTGGCTCGGCGAGCAGATCGACAAGCACGGCATCGGCAACGGCGTCTCGATCATCCTGACCGCCGGCATCCTGAGCCGCATGCCGAACGCCATCGGCTGGGTCGTGGAGAACTTCGACCCGCGCCAGTCGGCCGAGCCGGGCAAGCTGGGCATCGCGGGCCTTGCCGTGCTGATCGCGAGCTTCGTGGCCATCACCGCGGGTGCCGTGGTGATGACCGTGGCGACGCGCCGCATCCCCATCCAGCAGGCCAAGCACACCCGCGGCCGCAAGGTCTACGGCGGCCAGAAGCACTACCTGCCGCTGCGCATCAACCACTCCGGCGTGATGCCCATCATCTTCGCCAGCTCGCTGATGATCTTCCCCTCGGCGCTGTTCGGCGCGTGGGACAACGCGGTGGCCCAGGACTCGGCATGGAAGTCGGTGACCGGCTTCCTGTCGCGCGAGAGCCAGACCGGCACCTTCCCGTACATCGTGTGCGAGATCGCCATGATCTACGCGTTCGCGTACTTCTGGACCACGGTCCAGATGAGCCCGGACGACATGGCCAAGCAGCTCAAGGAGCACGGCTCGTTCATCCCCGGCCTGCGCCCGGGCGCCCGCACGGCGGAGTACCTGCAGACCGTGCTGACGCGCATCACCTACGTCGGCGCCGGCTTCCTGGCGCTCATCGCGGTGATCCCGACGCTCGTCACCAACGCCATGGGCATCCCGTTCCAGGTGTCGCAGTTCCTGGGCGGCACGGGCCTGCTGATCGTCGTCTCCGTGGGCCTGGACCTGATCCAGCGCCTCGAGGCCAACCTGGTCATGCGCAACTACGAGGGCTTCCTCGGCCAGGGCGGCGATGCCCGGGGCAACCGCCTCAGGAGCGTCCGCGAGTGACCCAGCTGGTGGCCGAGTCCCGCACCGAGCGGCGCGCCGATGCGCGCGAGCTGCGCCACGGCGCGATCGCGCTGCGCACGGCCGCCGAGATCGAGGCGATCGCCCGGGCAGGCAGCGCCGTCGCGGCGAGCCTCGAGGCCGCCGAGCGCGCCGTCCGCGCGGGTGCCGCCACCGCAGCCATCGATGCCGCCGTCCGCGAGGCCATCGCGGGCCAGGGCGGCGAGGCAGCGTTCCTCGGCTACCCGCACGCCTCCGGCGGCGCGGCATTCCCCTCGGCCTGCTGCGTCAGCGTGGGCAACGAGGTCGTGCACGGCGTGCCCGGCACGCGCGTCCTGCGCGCGGGCGAGCTGGTCAAGATCGACGTCGGCGTCCGCCTCGACGGCTGGTGCGCCGACGCGGCCGTCGCGGTGCAGGTCCCCGGCGCGGAGGACCCGGCGCTCGCCGCGCTGGTGGCCGACGCGTGGGAGGCGCTGCACGCCGGGATCTCGGCGATGCAGCCCGGAGCCCGCTGGAGCGACGTGGCCGCGCGCATGCAGCGCGTGGCCGTCGAGCGCGGGCACGGCATGGTCGACGGATGGCACGGGCACGGCATCGGCCGCGGCGTGCACGAGGCGCCGCAGGCGCCGTCGCTCGTGAGCGCCGGACTCCGCGCCGAGCGCGACTTCACGCTGCTTCCGGGCATGGTGCTGGCGGTCGAGCCCATCCTGGTGATGGGCGCGCGCGGCGCCGTCGATGCCGACGGCTGCCTGGAGGGCCTCGTGGCCTCGGCGGGAGCGGACGGATGGACGGTCGCGCTGCCCGCGGGGCAGGTGGCCGTGCACGTCGAACACACCGTCGCGGTGACCCGGTCGGGCCCCCGCATCCTCACTTGCCGCTCGGCCGGTCGCCGCGGCACCGCACACGAACATCACGGAGGTTGCGGCCCGAGGGCCTGACGCACCATGGCGAAGGAAGACAAGATCACGCTCGATGCCGAGGTCGTGGAGGCCCTTCCGGACGCGATGTTCCGGGTGAAGCTCCAGAACAACCAGGAGATCCTGGCCTACGTCAGCGGCAAGATGCGCAAGTTCTTCATCCGAATCCTTCCCGGCGACAAGGTCACCATCGAGCTCAGCCCCTACGACATGACCAAGGGACGCATCGTCTACCGATTCTGACGGCGCACCCGCAACCGAACCCGAGCCACCAGCAACCACGAGGAAACCCCCATGAAGGTCCGCAGCAGCATCAAGCGCCGCACCATGGATTGCCAGATCGTCGTCCGCAAGGGCAAGCGCTTCGTCATCAACAAGAAGAACCCTCGCCTGAAGCAGCGCCAGGGCTGAGCCACCACCGAACACCGCAACGAGGAAGACCCATGCCCCGCATCGCAGGCATCGACATCCCGGACAAGAAGAAGATCCGCTACTCGCTCCGCTACATCTTCGGCATCGGCCCGAAGGTCTCGGACGACATCCTCCGCAAGCTCGGCATCGACGGCGAGCGCCGCGCGAACCAGCTCGACGACAAGGAAGTCGCCGCGATCGCCGCGGAGATCGACGCCAACCACCCGGTGGAGGGCGCCCTCCGCCGCCAGATCCAGCAGGACATCCAGCGCCTGAAGGACACCAAGAGCTACCGCGGCGAGCGCCACCGCAAGAACCTGCCCGTCCGCGGGCAGCGCACCCGCACCAACGCACGCACCCGCAAGGGCCGCAAGAAGACGGTGGCCGGCAAGAAGGGCGTGAAGGGCTGATGACCCGCGCGTCCCGCGCCTGACCGAACTCACAGGAGAACACAGACATGGCAAGCAAGAAGAAGGTCCGCAAGAGCGTCACGAAGGGCGTCGTCCACGTGAACGCGTCCTTCAACAACACGATGGTCACCATCACCGACGTGAACGGCGAGACGATCTCGTGGGATTCCGCCGGCAGCGTCGGCTTCAAGGGCGCCCGCAAGAGCACGCCCTTCGCCGCCAGCCGCGCCTCCGAGAAGGCCGCCGGCAAGGCGCGTCGCGTCGGCATGAAGGAGGTCGAGGTGCGCGTCAAGGGCCCCGGCCCCGGACGCGAGAGCGCCGTGACCGCGCTGGGCGCGGCGGGGCTGAAGGTCACCGCCATCGAGGACGTCACGCCGATCCCGCACAACGGCTGCCGTCCGCCCAAGAAGCGCCGCGTCTGACGCGGCACGAATCACGTCCCCCGCCGCAGCAGGGGGGCCCGACCGGCACCGGCAGCGGTCAGGCCCACCCGACCAGGGCGGGGGTTCCTCACGAGGGGCGCCGCGGACTGGCCGCACGCCCGAGGTCCTGCCGGACCGAGCCTGGAGGCAAGTCATGCACGTTCGCTGGCGTGGACTGGAACTACCGTATCGCGTCGTCAAGGACGACCGCTCCGCAACCCCGACCTTCGGCCGCTTCACCGCGGAGCCGTTCGAGCGCGGCTTCGGCACCACCGTGGGCAACAGCCTGCGCCGCGTGCTGCTGTCGAGCCTCGAGGGCGCTTCCATCACCAAGGTGAAGATCGCGGGCGTGTCCCACGAGTTCTCCACCATGGAGGGCGTGCTCGAGGACGTGACCGACGTCATCCTCAACATCAAGGGCCTCGTGGTCAGCGTCTCCGGCGAGTCCGACGAGCCCAAGACCATGCGCCTGATGGCCGAGGGCCCGGGCGAGGTCACGGCCGAGCTGATCGAGTGCGACCCGTCGATCACCATCCACAACCCGGAGAAGGTGATCGCCACGCTGACGGCCAAGCGCGACTTCGCCATCGAGTTCACCGTGCAGCGCGGCCGCGGCTACATGCCCGCGTCCGAGCAGCACAAGAACGAGGAGGACCAGGTCCTCGGCGAGATCGCCGTCGACGCCATCTTCAGCCCGGTGCAGCGCGTGCGCTTCCGCGTCGAGGACACCCGCGTCGGCCAGCGCACCAACTATGACCGCCTGGTCATGGACGTCTGGACCAACGGCACCGTGAGCCCGGACATGGCCATGGTCGAGGCCGCCAAGATCCTGCGCAAGCACCTGAACCCGTTCGTGCAGTACGACGCGCTCGGCAACGAGGTGGTCCCGCACGACATCTCCGTCGAGAACGACAAGGACCTCGAGCTCTTCCGCAAGCTCTCGATGTCGCTTGCCGACCTCGAACTGTCGGTCCGCGCCAGCAATTGCCTCGAGGGCGGCAAGATCCGCTTCGTGTGCGACCTGGTCACCAAGACCGAGAACGACCTCATGGAGCTCCGCGCCTTCGGCCGCACGAGTTTCCGCGAAGTGAAGAAGAAGCTCGAGGACATGGGCCTCAGCCTTGGCATGCCGCTCCCCGAGGGCTTCGAGCCCCCGGTGATCGCGTGATCCACGGCCGGGCCGAAAGGAAACCACCATGCGTCACCGTATCGCCGGATACCAACTCAACGTCAAGACGGACCACCGCCGCGCCATGCTGCGCAACCTGGCGGCCGGCCTGTTCGAGCACGGCCAGATCACCACGACGCTGCCCAAGGCCAAGGCCGTGCAGCCGTTCGTGGAGCACCTGATCACCATCGCCAAGCGCCCGTCGCTGGCGGCACGCCGTGAGCTGACCTCGCGCCTCACCGACCGCAAGGTGTTCGCGTGGGTGGCCGACCCCAACACCAAGGAGGAGACCAAGACGGCCCACAGCCGCCTCTGGGAACTCCCCGCGGCCGACGAGGTCGAGTTCAACCGCTTCGGCGAGCTCCGCAAGGCGCCCCGCCTCATCCAGCACCTCCTCACGAAGGTGGCCCCCCTCTACAAGGACCGGGCCGGCGGCTACACCCGCATCGTGAAGCTGGACAAGCGCCGCCTCGGCGATGCCACCGACCTGGTGGTGCTGCAGCTGGTCGGCGGCGAGGAGGGCCCGCAGGTGAAGGGTCGCAAGTCGACCCGCCGCGCCAACGCGGACAAGCGGACGGCTTTCGCCAAGAAGGCCAAGGAGAAGGCCGCGGCCGCGAAGGGCTGAGTCACTTCGACACCCACGTGAATCCACGCGGCCCGTCCCGGTTGGGGCGGGCCGCGGTGCTTTTCGTTCGCCTTTCGTGACCCGCGCCGCTCCCTTCGCGCACCTTCGTGACCCGCGCCCGCGCTCCGGTCGCTCCGATGAGCGCCCGACGCCCAGAGGCTCGGCCTCGCTCATCAGGGCGTGCTCGGGTTCTGCAGTCCCTGCCACCCGTTCTGGTAGCTCAGCCCCGCCGCCGAGTTGATGAGCCGGCGATCGATGTTCCCGTTCGACCATGCGCGGAACAGCACCGTACCGCTGCCCGAGCTCGGGGTCGGGACCGCGGCGATGCCCACCACGTGCGCCGCGCCCGCGGCACCTTGGGCCTGCGCGGCCTGGGCCGGGATCCCGTCGCGGACGCTGCCCTGGGACTGCGTCGGGTCGAGCGCGGCGGGGATGAAGACAGGGGTCCACGCGGCCTCGGCCTTCGGCTCCATCGAGCCGGTGCCCAGGGACATGAACGCGTGGAAAACGATCGCCCCCGCGAGGAGCGCGAGTCCGGTGCCGGTCGAGATGCTGGTAGTCATGGTGGCCGGACGATGGGGACCGCCCGTATCCTGACGCGGATGCCCGCTGACCTTGATTCCGCGCAGTCCGAGGCCTCCGCCGCGCTTGCGGCGGCCGGCACCCTCGACGCGCTCGATGCATGGAAGTCCGCCTGGATCGGCGGAAGCGGCCGCCTCAAGACCATCATGGCGGGCCTGAAGGACGTCCCCAAGGACCAGAAGCCGGCGTTCGGAAAGCGCCTGAACGAGCTCAAGGCGGCGCTCGAGGCGGCCTACGACGCGCGGCGCGCCGAGGTCGAGGCGACCGCGGGCCCTCGCGGACCCGTCATCGACGTCACCGAGCCCGGCGCGCCGCTCGCCGAGGGCCGCCGCCACGTGCTGAGCCGCACCATCGACGAGATCATCGACGTCTTCGGGCGCATGGGCTTCACGCTCGCCGAGGGCCCCGAGGTGGAGGACGAGTGGCACAACTTCACGGCGCTCAACATCCCCGAGAGCCACCCGGCGCGCGACGCCACCGACAACTTCTACATGGGCGAGCAGGGCGGGGTGAAGCGCCTCCTGCGCACGCAGACCAGCACCGTGCAGATCCGCGCCATGGAGACCCGGCCGCTCCCCATCAAGGTGGTCGCCACCGGCCGCGTCTACCGCCCCGACACGCACGACGCCACCCACTACTCGATGTTCCACCAGATCGAGGGGCTGTACGTCGACCGCGGCGTGACGATGGCCGACCTCAAGACCACGCTGGTGCAGTTCGCGAAGGCCTACTTCGGCGCCGAGGCCGAGGTGCGCATGCGACCGAGCTTCTTCCCGTTCACCGAGCCGAGCGCCGAGGTGGACATGAAGATGCGCATCAGGGGCGAGTGGAAGTGGGTCGAGCTCGGCGGCTGCGGCATGGTCGACCCGAACGTGCTGAGGGCCGTGAACGTCGACCCCGAGGAGTGGACCGGGTTCGCCTTCGGCCTCGGCATCGAGCGCATCGCGATGCGCCGCTACGGCATCAGCGACATCCGCTGGCTGTTCGAGAACGACGCGCGGTTCCTGCGGCAGTTCTGAGGACCGCGGCCGTCAGGTGGTGTAGTCGGCGTTCAGCTCGACATAGCCCTTCGTCAGGCCGCAGGAGATGAACTCCTCGCTCCCCGGGCCGCGGCCGAGGTCGAGGTGCACCTCGACCATGGGCTGCCGGAAGGCGGCCTCGCGGTCGGGAAGCGGCGTGTCTGCCGGACCGCCGCGCTCGAAGAGCCGGACGCCGCCGACGGCAAGCGACAGGTCGTCGAGGTCCAGCCGGACCCCGGCTCGCCCGGCTGCGGCGAGGATGCGGCCCCAGTTCGGGTCACCGCCCGTGACGGCGCAGCGCACGAGCAGGCTGCTGGCGACGGTCTTCGCGACCGTCAGCGCATCGGCATCGGTGGGCGCGCCGGTCACGCGGACGTGGATGCCGCGCTCGTAGCCCTCGCCGTCGCGCACGACCATCAGCGCGAGGTCGCGCGCCACCTCGGTGAACGCGCACCGCAGCGCGTCGGCGGGGAAGCCCCCGCCCGCTGCGCCGGAGGCAAGCGCGAAGACGCTGTCGTTGGTGCTGGTGTCACCGTCGATCGAGATGCGGTGGAAGCTGCGCTCGACGCCCGCGCGGAGGTGGCCGTCGAGCTCGGACGGGTCGAGGGCCGCGTCCGTCAGCAGCACGCCGATCATGGTGGCCATGTTCGGGTGGATCATGCCCGCGCCCTTGCAGCAGCCGACGACGGTGCAACGGCGCCCGCAGTGCTCGACCGTGCGCGAGGCCCACTTGGGGTAGGTGTCCGTGGTCATGATGGCGCGCGCGAACTCCTCGATGCTCCCGTGCTCCGCGGCGGCGGCCAGGGGGGCGACCTGCGCGAGCATGCGGTCCATCGGGAGCTGCACGCCGATGACGCCGGTCGAGTTCTCCTGCACCGCGACGGTGGCGATGTCGCATGCACGCGCCACGGCATCGGCCAGCTCGATCGCGTTGGCCATCCCGCGATCGCCGGTCGCCGCGTTGGCGCAGCCGGAATTCACGAGCAGCGCGCCGCAGTGGCCGCGGCTCTCCCGCAGGTGGCGGCGGCTCAGCTGCACCGGCGCCGCGCACAGCTGGTTTGTGGTGTAGACGGCGGCAAGCGTCGCGCCCGCCGGGCAGCGCAGGAGCGCCATGTCCGCGCGGCCGGGCTTCTTGATCGCGGCGCTCGCGGCGGACGCGGTGAATCCGGGCGGGAGCGCGGGCGCCGGGCCCGTCGGGCAGGGGACGCTCGCGGGGCCGGTCGCGGCGGGGCAGGCCGTCACGTCACTTCCCCCCGTTCCCGTTCACGGGGATGTCGTGCACCAGCGCAACCTCGTCGCACTGCTCGCGCTTGGGGCACACGGCGCAGTCCTTGAGGACCTTCTCCGGCAGGCTGTTGACGCTCACCTGGCGGAAGCCCGCCTTCTCGAAGAACCGCGGTGCGCGGGTCAGCACGAAGACCTTCGGGATGTGGAGCTGGCCGGCCAGCTGCAGGAAGTAGCGGACAAGCCCCTGGCCCACGCCCTTGCCATGGTGGTCGGGGTGCACGCCGAGCGACCGGATCTCCGCCAGCTGCGGGGTGTAGATCCAGAGCGCCGCGCAGCCGACGACCTTGCCGTCGACCACCGCGACGCCGAAGTCGAGGATCGCCTTGAGGATGTCCTCGCGGCTGCGGGGCAGGTTCTCGCCGTGCTCGGCCCAGTGGTCGACCAGCCAGCAGATGGCGTCGAGGTCGTCGGCGCGGGCCTGGCGGAACTCCGCCTCCCCGGCCACCGCATCGGCCACCGCGCGCTCGCGCAGCATGCGCCGCACGCGCTCGATGGCGTCCTCGACCGCGCTCGCCGCCGTGCCGCCCTCGACGGCGCGCTTCTCGAGCGTGGCGCCGACGGTGAGCTGCGCGTAGACGTCCTGGTTGGCGCGCGGGGCCTGCTGGCGGATGACCTCCAGCGGGAGCTCCTCGAGCGCGCGGTCCTGCTCGATGGCCGTGCGCACCAGCCGCCCCACCTGGTGGTGCGCCTCGCGGAACGGCACGCCGAGGCGCACCAGGTAGTCCGCGAGGTCGGTGGCGTTGGTGTAGCCCTCGGCGGCCATGTGCAGCGCGCGGTCGCGGTCGACCTTCAGGCCCGCGAGCATCGGCGGCAGCACGCGCAGGCACATGGAGAGTTGCCGCATGCTGTCGAAGAGCGGCTCCTTGTCCTCCTGCAGGTCCTTGTTGTAGGCGAGCGGCAGCGCCTTCACGGTCACGAGGAGCGACACCAGGTTGCCGACCTGCCGCCCCGACTTGCCGCGGATCAGCTCGCACGCGTCCGGGTTCTTCTTCTGCGGCATCAGGCTGCTGCCGCTCGTGAAGGCATCGGGCAGCTCGACGAGCGCGGCCTCGCTGGTCGAGTAGAAGATCAGGTCCTCGGCCATGCGCGAGAGGTGCAGCGAGCACAGCGCGCATGCCGAGAGCGTCTCGACCACGAAGTCGCGGTCGCTGACGGCGTCGAGCGAGTTGGCGGTCGGCAGGCGGAAGCCAAGGTCCTTGGCGAGCGCCGCGCGGTCCACGGGGTACGCGGTGCCGGCGAGCGCACCCGAGCCGAGCGGCGACACGCGCACGCGCTTCAGCGCGTCCGAGAGCCGTTCCGCGTCGCGGCGCAGCATCTCCACGTAGGCGAGGCACCAGTGCGCGAGCAGGATGGGCTGCGCGTGCTGCAGGTGCGTGTAGCCGGGGAAGGCGGTGACCTTCTCCCGCTCGGCGAGGTCGACGAGCGCGGTGATGACCGCCTTGACCTCGGCCTGCCGGAGCCGGAGCTGGCGCGCGGTCCAGAGGCGAAGGTCCGTCGCCACCTGGTCGTTGCGGCTGCGGCCCGTGTGCAGCTTCTTCCCGAGGTCGCCCACGCGCATGACGAGCTGGCGCTCGACCCACGAGTGGACGTCCTCGTCCTCGGCCTCGTCGATGACCGACGGGTCCTGCCGCCATGCGGCGAGGATCTCGCCGAGCGCGGCCTCGATCTCGCGCTGCTCCACGGCCGTGAGGATGCCCGCGCGGACGAGCGCCTTGCTCCACGCGATGCTCCCCTCGATGTCCTCGCGGACGAGCTGCCGGTCGAAGGGCAGGCTGTCGTTGAACTCGCGGAAGAGGTTGTCGGCCTGGCCCTCGAGGCGGCCGGCCCAGATGGCGTTGGTCATGGTGGTGTGCCTCGGGTCAGTGGGCGTTCGCCGCGCTCGTGCCGTTGCCGGCGGACTTCGGCTGGCAGCCGCAGCCGCCGGTTCCGCATCCGCCGGCCGCGCCGCCGGACTCGCTGGCCTTCTGCTGGGCGCCGCCGCAGCATCCGGTGCCGCCGAGCCCGTGCTCGGCCGCGATGCGCGCCGCCATCGCCGCGGTCACCTTGGCATCGTCGCTCAGGCCGAGAAGCGCGCGGATGCGCATCGGCAGGCTGAAGAGGCGGATGAAGCCCTCGCTGTGCTTGTGGTCGTAGACCTCGTCCTCGCCGAAGGTGGCGAAGCCGTGGTGGAAGAGGC
>Ga0194116_10000812_pt1 | contig 50623 bp, 55 predicted proteins | sample TA2MahsurfametaG_4_FD_148617 | JGI IMG/M metagenome (GOLD analysis project Ga0194116, IMG submission 148617) | Freshwater microbial communities from Lake Tanganyika, Tanzania - TA2015008 Mahale S9 surface | ecosystem: Environmental > Aquatic > Freshwater > Lake | place: Tanzania: Lake... | reverse complement strand
AGCAGCAGCTGCTGCGCCCCCCAGCTGGTGCCGCTGAACAACGGCAGCCGCTGCAGCAACAGGTCCTGCCAGTGATCAATCAGATTCAGCGGCCAGCAGGCCAGACCCACCAGCAGTCCCACAAGGGCCAACTGCGCGATCAAGGCCGCTCCATGAACAAGCCGTTGCGGCAGCGGCGTGGAGGTTTTGGGCATGGCAGGTGGATGCCGCAGCGGCAGTTCGGCGCCATCATCGATGCAGAAGGGCTGTTCGTGGTGACCACCGGGGCCACAGCGTCAGATTGCTCAGCCGGTCAGGCCGCGCCCCTGGGAGCCACGCTCAGCGGCGCTGGCGTCAACTTCAGCCTTTACGCCAGCGATCCGGTTGCCGTTGAGCTGTGTCTGTTTGATCACATCGATGCTCCAGAGCCTGATGCGGTCGTCCCCTTGGCTGGGGAGGGGCATCGCAGCGGCCACTACTGGCATGGTCATGTCCAAGGGCTCAAGGCCGGTCAGCTCTATGGCTACCGGGTGCGGGGCGCCGAGGGGGCAGGCGCCGCTGTGCATGGCGATCCAGAGCTTCTGGTGCTCGATCCCTATGCCCAGGCATTGGCGATACCAGCGGGGTACCGCCGTGACCAGGCCCAGCGCCGCGGGAAGCGCGGCTGGGCTGATGCGATCAAGGGTGTGGTTGCTGACCTCGATGCCTACGACTGGCAGGGGGACCGGCCACGCAACCGCCCGCTGCGCGAGACGATCATCTACGAGCTGCATGTTCGTGGTTTCAGCATCGATCCGAGCTCGGCTCTACCGCAGGCCAAGGCCGGCACCTACGCCGGGCTGATCGAGAAGATTCCCTATCTGCTCGATCTCGGCGTCACGGCCGTTGAGCTGCTGCCGGTGTTTCAGTTTGACCCTCAGGATGCGCCGGCAGGGCTGCCGAACTACTGGGGTTATCAGCCGCTGTCGTTTTTTGCGCCCCATCACGGCTATGCCAGCTGCCTGCGTGAGGGTGGTGAGCCACTGGCAGTGCTCGACGAATTCAGAGACATGGTCAAGGCGTTTCATCGCGCCGGCCTGGAGGTGATTCTCGATGTGGTGTTCAACCACACCGCCGAGGCCGATGCAGCCGGGCCCTGTTTCAGCTATCGGGCTCTGGCCAATGGCCACTACTACCTGCTTGATGCCGAGGACCCCTCGCGCTACGTCGATGACACCGGCTGCGGTAATACCTTCAACGCCAACAACCCCGTGGTGCGGCGTCTGATCCGTCACAGCCTCAGGCATTGGGTCAGACACTTTCATATCGATGGTTTCCGCTTTGATCTGGCTTCGGTGCTCGCCCGCGATGAGAACGGCGATCCGCTGCCCCGGCCGCCGATCCTCTGGGACCTTGACACCGATCCGGTGCTCGCCAGAACCAAGCTGATCGCAGAGGCCTGGGATGCTGCTGGCCTGTATCAGGTGGGCAGCTTCAGCGGCGAGCGCTGGCAGGAATGGAACGGCCGCTTTCGCGATGATCTTCGCCGTTTTCTCAAGGGTGACGATGGCCTGGTCAAACAGCTGGCGCAGCGGTTGCTTGGCAGCCCCGACATCTATGGCGCCAAGCACCGTGAGGCCGAAGCCAGCATCAATTTCATCTGCTGTCACGACGGCTTCACCCTGGCCGATCTCGTCAGTTACAACGGCAAGCACAACGGCGCCAACGGTGAAGCCAACCGCGACGGTTCCAATGACAACGCCAGCTGGAACTGCGGTGAAGAAGGGGAGAGCAGCGATCCTGAGGTGCTGAAGTTGCGCCAGCGGCAGATGCGCAACTTTCTGACCCTGCTGCTGCTCGCACCGGGAACCCCGATGCTGGCCATGGGTGATGAGATCTGCCGCAGCCAGGGGGGCAACAACAATGCTTACTGCCAGGACAATCCCATCAGCTGGCTCAATTGGCAAAACCTCGAGCGGCATCGCGATCTGCATCGCTTCACCCGGGCCCTGATCCGCTACCGCAATCGGCGCGATCTGGTGGTCGATGGTCAGGCGCTCAGCCTGGCGGACCTGCTGCACCGCAATCAGGTCAGTTGGCATGGTGTGGAGCCCAATCAGCCGGATTGGAGCGAGAGCTCCCATGCGCTGGCCATGACGCTGAGCAGCGAAAACCATCGCTTTCGTCTCTGTCTGCTGATCAACGCCTGGTGGGAGCCGTTGTGTTTCAGGCTCCCACCAGCCGACTTCGGCTCAGAGCAGTGGCACCTCTGGATTGACACCAGCCAGCCCAGCCCCGCCGACATCACACCGTGGGAGCAGGCTGCGCTGGTTGATCAACACAGCCGAGACGTTGGGCCCCGCTCGGTGGTGGTGCTGATCACGGGCCACCAAGCCTCGACAGGCCAGAGGCCGCTGCAGCCTCAGGGTTGATCAGCAGCAGGGAGCCCAGGGCCAGCGCTGCAAACAGCGCGATCAACTGAACACCCTCGAAGCTGTTGAACGAGTGGTTGGCGGTGATCCGCTCGATCATCACCATGGCGATCGCCAGTGCCGCCAGGGCCACCGATGGCAGACCCAGATGCAGATGGCGTCCCAGGGGCAGCCCGCACAACACCAGCAGGGGCAGCACGAACAGCAGCAGCTGCAGGCTCGACTCGATCGTGCTCGTTATCAGCAGTGGCGTATCCCGGCGGGCGGCAGCGCGCCAAGCCACCAGGGCCTCAGGCAGGCAGCCGAACAGGGGTAACAGAAACAGGCCCACAAACAGGGGACTGAGATGGGCTCCTTCCACGAGTAAATCCAGGGACCCCACCAGCCGCTCTGAGACTGCACCTGTCAACGCGATCAAGCCGGTCAGGGCGACCAGCAGGGGCAGCAGCGGTACGCGTGCCTGTGACTCCTCGGTTGGCGGTTCAGCCCCTTTGTGAAGGGCAGCGGCGCCCCTTTGCCCTTGCAGTACCCCCAACCCGTAGACGATCAGGGCCAGCACCGCAACGAGGGTGGAGTAAAGGCTGAAGCTGTCGTTGCTGCTGTTGCCCTGCAGGGCATCGCTGATGGGTTGGTTGATGAACACCGATGGCAGCGCCAGAAGAATCGCACTGATCAACAACTGTTGGTTGGCCAGTTCCTGGTTGATGGGATCGAGGGGTACCGCATCGCGGTCCCGGCAGGCGATCATGATTCCGATGCCAAGAACGGGCAGGCAATTGATCACCACGGCGCCGGCGATGCTCATCGCCACCAATGGATAGAGGCCGCTGCTGAGGGCGTTGAACGCCACCAGAAATTCGACAATGTTGCCGAGCAGGACACTCAGCAGACCGCCGAGTCTGGGCCCCAGCCGCGCGACCAGCCTCTCCACCAGGTTGCTGAGGCCGACGGCGAGGGGCACCAGCCCCAAGCCGCACACCACAAAGAGCAGTAGATGCCCGGCCGGCCCACCGCTGTCCTGCAGAAGTCCTGGCCACAGGGCGAGGGCGGTAAACAGCAGCAAGGGCCGCCAGAAGACAGGAATCACGGGCCTCATAGGGGCTCCACCAGCTGCAGGCGATGGCCATCGGGGTCCGCCACCTGCACGGCGCGGCTGAAGCCAAGCAGGCCAGCTTGATCACCCAGGTTGACGATGCCATCTGAAACCAGACGGCCACCATAGGACTCCGCCGCTGCGGCGATCGCATCAAGGTTGTCGACGCTGAAACGGATCTGCCAGTGCGCCAGATCGCTGGCGCAGAGGTCATCGGGCAGGGGGCGCCCCAGGTTGGGGGCCAGGTAGTTGAGGCATTCCACTCCAGCCCCGCTGCTGCAGCGGTGAGCGGTGATGCGCACCTGGGTCTGCTGCAGACCATCGAGATCGTCCTGGGTGGGGCCGCTGTTGATGCCGTCGCCGCCCAGCCTCAGCCCCAGCAGCTCGTCATAGAAACGGCAACTGCGACTGGTGTCGGCAATGCTGAGCGCACTGTGGTCGATACCCAGCACCACATCGGCAGCTGGCTGGTGCCAGCGTGCTTCGCCTTTGTCAGGCGGAAACTGCAACAGCTCCAGGTTGTGGTCTTCCGGATCGCGGAATTTGTACGCCCGGATGCCCGCGGCGGCGGTGTTCCAGCTCGGCAGCGTCTGTGGTGCGCGCGACACGGCTCGGGCGCTGCCGCCTTCGAGCGCAGGTGCCAGGCGTTGCATGGCTGCATCGAGGTCGCTGCAGACCAGGCAGATGTGCTGGAACCACAGGTCACAGCTACGCGAGTCTGCCGGGATCGGTTTCCCGGCGCTGTGCCCCGGGCCCGGGTCGATCACCTGCAGGATTTCGAGGCACTCCTGGCCAAGGTGCAGCCGCTGCAGTTTCAGCCGCGCCTGCGGCAGAGCCAGCAGTGCGGCGTAGGCACCTCCCTCGATGTGCAGGAGCTCTCCGGGTTCAAAGCCGAGATGGTCGCTGTAGAAGCGGGCGGCAGCGCTGGCATCGCCGCTGGTGAAGCCGACCTGGAGCAGGTGCGGATGGTTCATGGTTGTGGGATCTGGGAGCTGTTGCAGCAGCTGGCGCCGGCCTCGGCAATGGCCAGGTCGATCGCTGGCGTCATGCCCGAGACGCCGATGGCGCCGATGCAGTCATGGCCATGCAGCAGTGGGATGACGCCAGCCATGGCAACCGCGGCTTGGCCAAAGATGCCGGCGAGCTGCAGCAGGGCGGGACGTTCGCCGTTGATCGCCGCTTCTTGATCGGCGGTGGCCTTGCCATTGAGGGCAGCCATGCGCGCCTTGGCGATCGCGGTGTCGCTGCTGGATGGGCTGGCGCCATCGCGCCGCTCCAGCAGCAGCAGATGGCCGCCCGCATCGATCACGGCAATGCTGACCCGGGCACTGCCCAGGGCGTCTTGGTGGGCATCGGCGGCGCGGTGGGCTGCGGCGGCGATGGCGCGGGCATCGGCCAGCTCAAGCTGCACGGTCGTACGCATCGAAATGGCTCCAGGTTCAGGTTGCTGGTTCAGCCCCAGACGATCTGCATCAGCCAGAGGTGGCCCTCCAGGGAGACCCCTGCTGCTGCCGCTTGGAGCTCCTCTTCGCTGAGCCGCAGGGTGGCTTCGGCCTGGTGCCTGACCAGATCGACTCCGTCAAAGCTGTAGCCGAGTTCGCCGCCCAGGACGGCTATGGCTTCAAGGTTGGGGCAGGCCTGCAGGCGGGTCAGCAGCTGCGGGTCGGTTTTGACCTGTTTGAGAAAGGCTTCAAGTGAGGGGTTGGCCATGGTGAGTGCTCTGCGTTGGTGCCGTTAGGGGCGTGTTGCCCCGCGGGTGTTCGTGAACAGGCTGTAGAGCGCGGTTGAGGCGCAGAGAAACAGGCGGCTGCCATGGCGGTCGCCGAAGCAGAGGTTGGAGACCCGCTTGGGCACAAGTACCTTGCCCAGCAGGGTGCCATCGGGAGCGATGCAGTGCACCCCATCGGCGGCGCCGCACCAGAGGTTGCCGTGCTCGTCGATGCGGAAGCCATCGGCCCAGCCCGGGGTGATGCTGTGGAACACCTCCCCGCCGCTGAGGCTCAGGCCGTCGGCGCTGACGCTGAAACGGCGAATGATCTGCTTGGGGACTTGAGCGCCGGGGGCGCCCGATTCGGCCACATAGAGCAGCCGTTCATCGGCTGAGAAAGCCAGGCCATTGGGGCCGTCAAAGTCGGTGGCCATGGCCATGACGGTGCCGCTTTCGGGCTCAAGCCGGTAAAGGGCGGGGGACTGCTCCGAGCTCTGCCGTCCACCCTCATAGTCGTTGAGCAGGCCGTAGAGAGGATCGCTGAACCAGATCGAGCCATCGCTCTTGACCACCACATCATTGGGGGCATTGAGGCGTTGGCCCCGTGCATGGCTCACCAGGGTGGTGCGGCTGCCGTCGTGCTCGAGCCGGGTCACGCTGCGGCTGCGGTGATGGCAGGTGATCAGACGCCCCTCGCGGTCGCGTGTCTGACCGTTGCCGAAGTCGGAAGGCTCGCAAAAGGTGCTGATGCCCTGGCGCTCGCTCCAGCGCAGGGTGCGGTTGTTGGGGATGTCGTTGAACAGCAGGCAATTGTGGTCTCCAAACCAGACCGGTCCTTCCAGCCAGCGGAAGCCCTCGGCCAGCAGCTCCAGTTCAGCGTTGAACAGGATCAACGCGTTAGAGCGGAGGTCGTAACTTTCGCTGCAGGCCGATGGGCGGTTCATGAGAAAAACCCTGGTGGCACGTTGCGCCACAGATCATCGTTGCGCTGAATGATCAGTTGCACGCAGGGCTCGTCCCCGACCTGGGCCGAGAGGTGGCCTCGGCGTCCATCGCTGCCGCTGCTGCAACCCTGATCACCGCCAAAGGAGTACTCGCCGGCGCTGATCACCACCCTGTGGCCATCCATGCTCTCGACCGACCAGGCGCCCTTGAGCACGTAAATCCACTTGGGGATGTGGTTTTCGTGCCAATCAGCCTTCCATCCCACAGGCAGATAGGTGACAAAGGCGTTCCCCTGCTCAAACAGGACTCGCGAGAACTGGGGTGAATCCCCGGGACCCAGCACGCCCAGTTGGAACTGACTGATCGTGAATTGCTGCTGGCGGCTGATGCCGTCATCGCCGCACCACAGGTGCCACTAGCTCTCTGGTTGGGGGGCCAGGCTGTTGGGATCCAACATTGGAGTTGCCGTGTTGCAGGGTGATGTTCAACTCAGCCTTTGATGGCGATGGCTGAGATTTCCAGCTGGATTCCCAGCACCAGCGCTGAGACTTCCACCACCGCTCGCGATGGGTAGGCGTTGGAGTCAGGGAAATACTCCTGCCAGACCGTATCAAAGGTGTCGAGCGTGTTGATGTCCGTCAGATAAACCGTGGCGCTGACGACATCGCTGAAGCCATAGCCGGCTTGCTCGAGCACGGCCTGCATGTTGCGCATCACCTGCTGAGATTCCAGGGTGATGTTGCCGTCGCCCACCTTGAGGCCGGTGGAGGGATCAACAGGCAGCTGGCCGGTGATAAACAGCATGTTGCCGCATTCAAAGCCCTGGCTGTAGGACGCCACGGGCTTGGGGAAACGGTCGCTGTGAATGGCGCGTCGCACGAGGGCAGCAGAAATGGACTCAATGTTGCAGAAGCCTTGATGTCAACGTAGGGATTGCTGCAGCAATGTCACCTGCGCTGTCACCGTTTGCGGGGCCCCATTTCGTGGCCCCATTGCGGGGCATCGCCCGGCGAACAGACGTTCAAGGTCGGTCCCGCTCCCGTGCCTTGTTGCTGCCCGTGTCACCGGCCCGTTGCAAGCTGCAGCGCGATCAGCGTCCTAGACCTAGGGTCTGGGCAATGGGTTGCAACGCCACGTCCTAACCCGCCATGACCAACAGCAATCCTTACAGCCAGCAAACCCTGTCTCACTTTCTGTAGGGCAAGGTCGCCATCGTCACCGGCGGGAACAGTGGCATCGGTAAATCGATCGTTGAGTGCTTGGCCCAGTTGGGGGCCAAGGTGGTGATCGATTACCGCTCCCATCCCGAGGCGACCGAAGAGATCGAGAACGAGATCGGTAGTTACGGCGGCATCAGCTTCGGGGTGCAGGCCGATGTGTCGAATCTTGATGATTTGCAGCGTCTGGTCCAGACCGCGGTGAGCCGTTATGGGCGGCTGGATGTGATGGTCAACAATGCCGGCATCGAGACCCGCACCTCGATTCTCGATACGACACCCGACGACTACGACAAGGTGCTCAATGTCAATCTGCGTGGCGTCTTTTTTGCAACGCAGTACGCCGCCAAACAGATGATCGCCCAGGGCGGTGGCGGCCGCATCATCAACATTTCCTCGGTCCACGAGGACTGGCCCATGCCCAACAACACCCCCTATTGCTGCGCCAAAGGTGGTGTACGGATGATGACCCGTACGGCCGCCCTCGAGCTGGCACCCCATGGGGTCACCGTGGTCAATGTGGGCCCTGGTGCGGTGGCGACGCCCATCAACGATTCAACGATGAACAATCCAGAGCTGCTGGCCAAGCTCAATGCTGCGATTCCCTTGGGGCGCATGGCACAGCCCGAAGAGATCGCCAAGGTGGTGGGTTTTCTGGCCAGCGATGCCGCCAGTTACATCACCGCGACCACCATCTTTGCCGATGGCGGCATCATGCAGAGCAGCCCAGGGCTTTGAGGCCTGGGTGGGCGAGCCACAACGAGGCTGGCCTACAAGCTCAGGTTGATCTGTAACCCACCTGCCCAGGCGCTGGGGCCGGCATTGCCTCCGCCGGGGTTGGCGATCCACTGGATCACCGGTTGGACGGTAAGTTGTGCATTGATGCTGATGGCGTAGTTGAGCTCGAGCACCGCTTCAAACGTTCCTGGCGAGAGCTGGGGGCTGAAGCTGGTGCGGCCAAAGCCGAATGCCAGTACATCCAGAGGGCGTCCTGGAATCAGGCCCTGGTTGAGCCAGCCACCCGCCACAAACAAGGGGAAAGGGTTGGCCTCAGCGTTGAAGCCATTGCTCAGGGCGACCCACAGCCGGTTGTCGAGTCCGAGCGGCAGCGTTGCTGGAACGGTCAGGCTGCCGTAGACACCTTGGTTGGCGGCAGCCGGCGCCAGATCGCTGCTGGCGGTGGTGCTGAAGGCACCCAGTTGCAGCAGGGGTGGTGGCAACTGACGGCTGATTGGGCCTTGCCTGCTCTGAATCGGATCTGCAACGGTGCGGCTTCCCGGCAGTCGACTCAGATTCCATTGCACGATCTGCAGGGTGCCGCGCACATCTGGTTGCCCTGGGTCGACACCCAGCATCGATGCCAGCGCTGTTCCTGAGTCGAGCCAGTAGTTGCCGATGCGGATCTCATGGCTCGCGGCAGGTCGCCAATGCACTTCGGCACCAGGTGCCACAAAGGGGTTGATTGGTAACCCAGGAATCAGCAGGTTGAGCGTGTTGTTCAGTGCTGAGTGGATGTAGCTGTCCAGGCTGGGGTTTTCGATAAAGCTCGGATTGAGCGGCAGTAAGCCTGCTTTGAGAGTGACATTGCCCTGGCCCGCGCTGCGCTGCAGGCTGGCCTCGGTGAGCCAGAGTCCAACCGGGTGGGCCGTGGTCTGCAGTGGGAAGGCTGCACCCAGATCCAGATTCAGGTTTGGATTTCCGCTGAAACTGCTCAACTGCAGGGCAAGCTTCCAATGATCGAATTCCTGCCACTGGGCAGTGGGTTTGTTGAGACCCCTGCTGAATTCGCTGGAGATCACAACCTGTTGCATCCATGCCGCAGCCCCAGCCGGATTGACGCTGGGGTTGCTGCCTCCCATGGGTTCTGCGGTCCAATCCAGTTCAAGATTGATCCAGTCAGGAAGGTTGAGCAGGTTCTGCAATGAGGGCCAGCCCTGTTGAGCATCCTGCGGCGCTGGCGAGACCTTGGGAATGCGGTCGTCCTCTGCGAGCACAGATCGTGCGAGCACACCGTCTGTGAGCAGCAGCATGCTGAGCAACAGTGCGCACTTGCCTGCAGGCTGCCTACGGGCTCTGTGCCGTGTCATCCATGCTGCAGCAATCGTGCCAGCATCTTGACAGTAAAGCAGCTGCGTTCACAGTGGTCTCCAGGGCCTTGGCTGCTCTGATTGGCCCAGCGCATGCTGGCAGCACCTCCCCATGACGATGTTTTTCTGATGAGCCAACGAACGATCACCAAGAAAAGGCATCGTTTTTATCGGCATCTGTTTGCTGTAACGCTGCTTTTGGTGCTCATGCAGGCGCTGCCTTCGCCGATCTTCCGCGTGCATCTGATAGGGGGAGGACTGCTGATGGTTCTTCTGCTGATCGAGCTTGGACATGCTATCGCGAGCGGCCCTTTTGATCAGGCAAGGATCGGTCAAGCATCGATACGTAATGCCCGTTTGTATCGCCTCTTCGGCCTGCTAGGGCTGTGCTCGTTGTTGATCTGGATGTTTACACCAGCAAGCTCCACCTATACGGGTTTGCCGGTGCTGATGCTCTTGAGTGTATTTGTATTTTGGAGCCTTCAGCGCTTGGTGCGCTTGTTGGGCCGCGAGCAGACTATTGGCAGTGAAGTGATTGCCGGTGCGGTTGCCGGTTATTTGCTGTTAGGGATTTGCGGTGGTTTGTTGTTCACGGTTCTCGAGACGCTGCAGCCTGGAAGTTTTCAGAACCTGGTGCATGAAGGGCGCCACCTGAGGGGGCATCTCTTTGTCAATCCAGATCTGAATCGATTGATCTGGGATCTTGATTATTCAAGGATCAATTACTTTGCTTTTGTCGCGCTCACAACTACGGGTTTTGGTGACATTGTTCCCGTGACGCCTCCAGCAGAAATGGCAACGATCTCCTTGAGCATTGCCGGTTCGCTGTATCTGGCGTTGGTGATGGGTCTGTTGATCAGCCGCTTTACGGTGCAGACCCAGCAAGAGGAGGGGGTGGAGACGATTCAGGACCATGCGCCGCCTCAGCAGGAGCCATGACGCTTGGGGCGTCTGCATGGGGGTCTGAGCGTTCCCGCTCCTCCAGCCCCACTTCGACCCCCATGTGCTGGTTGCGGTTGCCGATGATCAGCAGCGAATCACGCTCACGGGTGCCGATCTGCCAGAGCCACTTGAGCAAAAGGCTCAAGCGGTTTTCCATTTCTGGCATGAACGCCAGGTGGGCGAGCCCCCAGGTCAGCCAACCCAGCAGGCCCGACAGGCGGATGCCACGCAGGTCGGCGACGGCATAGAGCGGTCCGACCACCGCCATCGAGCCAAAGTCGCTGAACCGGAAGCTGCTGTGCGTCTGGCCCTCGATCTTGGCCAGGATGTCGGCTGCCACCCAGCCACCCATCTGAACAGCGGGCCCGGCCATGCCAGGCAGGGGCTTGCCATCGGGAGTGTGGCTGTAGGCGCAGAGATCGCCCACGACGCGCACCTCGGGATAGCCGGGGATCGAGAAATCGGGTTCGACGATCACGCGGCCGCCCTTGTCGAGGGGGCAGCCGCTGCTGGCCGCCAGCACCTTGCCCAGGTGTGAGGCCCGTACCCCAGCGGTCCAGCAGACCGTGCCCGCGCTGAGGCGTTGTTCTTCGCCTGTGGCCTTGTTGGTGAGCACCACGTCGCGATCGCTGATCTGTTGCACGCGGCCGCCCAGAACCAGTTCAACTCCCGCGCGCTGCAGGTAAGCCCCGGCGGCTTCTGACAGTTTGGGATGCATGGCCCGCAGCACCCGATCGCCCGGGTCAATCAGCAGCACCTTGCAGTCGCTTTGGCGCAGCTGCTTGAAATCACGCTGCACCGAGTGGCGCATCAGGTCGATCAGCGATCCAGCCAGTTCACAGCCGGTGGGCCCGCCGCCGATCACCGCCACGCTTTGCAACACCTTGCGTTGCTGGAGATCAGGGGTCTGCTCGGCCTCTTCGAGGGCCATCAGCACGCGGCGGCGAATCTCGTTGGCGTGCTCGAGAATCTTCATGGGCGGCGCCGTGGCGCGCCATTCCTCGTGGCCGAAATAACTGCTGCCTGAACCTGTGGCCAGGATCAGGTGGTCGTAGGCGTAGCGCCGCTCGTTGAAGACAAGTTCTTTGGCTTTGACGTCGATCTCCTCGACTTCGCCCAGCAGCACCTGCACATTGCTGGCCTGGCCCACCATTTGCCGCAGGGGTGAGGCCACGTCGGCCTGGCCGACCAGACCGGTGGCCACCTGGTACAGCAAGGGCTGAAACAGATTGAAGTTGCGCTTGTCGATCAGGGTGACGCGCGCCGCTTTGCCGATCAGCCGGTGCACAGCGCGCAGGCCGGCGAAGCCGCCGCCCACGATCACCACATGGGGCCAGCTGGCCTGGGTCGCGGCTGGCGGCTCAAGCTCAAGAAAAAACCGCTCCAGCGCCATGCTGCATTTCGCGTCGGCTGAACGTTATTCGCGATTTCAGATGCTTGCTACGGGGTGCAAGCCCTTGCCGATAGGCAACCCTGTGCTGCAAGGGAGGGCCGATTGAACTTGTTGTTATGTCGCTGTCAGCGCTGCGTGCGTTTGCTTCGTCGGTGTCAGCCGATCCCCAATTGCGCGACAAGCTGCATGCCGCCAGTGGTGTGGATGATGTGGTCTCGATTGCGGCGGCCCATGGCCATGCCGTTGAGAAAAGGGTGTTGCTGCGCGAGCACGGCAAAGCGCTGAGCGCGGCTGACGACCATGAGCTCGCGGCGATCAACAGCTGGGGCGATGCCCTGCTGCACGCCTTTGGCAGCAGCGAAGAAGCGATCGACAAGGCCTGAACTCAAGGCCCCAGGTAGGCGGCCCTGACGCGCTCGTCGTTGCGCAGCACTGCGGCGGGGCCCTCCTGCTCGATGCTGCCTGAGACCAACACATAGGCCCGATCGGCAATCGCCAGGGCGGCACTGGCGTTCTGCTCCACCAACAGGATCGTCAATCCGTCCTGATGCAGCTCGCGCAGTGCATTCATCACCTCGGCCACCAGCTTGGGGGCCAGGCCCAGGCTCGGTTCATCGAGCATCAACAGGGTGGGCCGGCCCATCAGCGCGCGGGCGATCGCCAGCATCTGCTGCTCGCCGCCTGAGAGCGACCCCGCCAGCTGGTTGCGGCGTTCGGCCAAGCGCGGAAACAGGCTGTAGCAGCGCTCGAGATCAGCAGCGACGGCGGCCTGATCACGCCGGAGCCAGGCCCCCAGCTCCAGGTTGGCGGCGACACTTTGGCTGGCCAGCACGCGCCGCCCCTCGGGGCAATGGCCGATGCCCAGCTTGACCGTGCGTTCGGGCGCCATGCCGTTGATGCGGCCGCCATGCCAGCAGATGTTCCCTGTTGCCGCCGACACCAATTGCGAGATCGCCCGCAAGGTGGTGCTTTTACCGGCGCCGTTGGAGCCCAGTAGAGCCACCAGTTCGCCCTGATGCACGTGCAGGTTGACCTCGCGCAGGGCGGTGATGCCGCCATACCGCACGGTGAGACCATCGAGCCAGAGCAGCGGGGTGCCCATCAGCTGCTCACCCCCAGATAGGCCTCGATCACGGCCGGGTTCTGGCGAACCTGCTCAGGGGTTCCCAGCGCGATACGGCGGCCAAAGTTGAGCACCGCCAGCCGGTCGCACAGGCCGAGCATCAGCGGTACGTGGTGCTCAATGATCAGGATCGTGAGGTCGAATTGATCGCGCAGACCTCGGATCAGCGCCCGCAGATCATCTTTTTCGCCTGGATTCATGCCAGCGGCCGGTTCGTCGAGCAGCAGCAGCTCAGGGCTGTTGGCCAGTGCGCGGGCCATCTCAAGCCGGCGGCGATCGCCGTAGGAGAGCCCTGCAGCGTTCTGGCTGGCCAAGTGGCCAATCTCGAGCAGCTCGAGCAGCTCCTGCGCGCGGGCTTCGAGCGCGCGCTGGCGGCGCCGTGCCAATGGGGTGCCCAGCAGGGCATCGCTCCAGGGCAGGCGCGCCTGGCGGTGCAGGCCGACCAGCACGTTGTCGCGGCAGCTCAGCGAGCTGAACAGCCGCAGATTTTGAAAGGTGCGCGCCAGGCCCAGGCGAGCGATGCGGTTGGCATCGAGACCGCTGATGCTGGCGCCGCGCCACAGCACCGTGCCGCTGCTGGCTGGCGTGATGCCTGAGATCAGGTTGAACAGGGTGGTCTTGCCAGCACCATTGGGGCCGAGCAGGCCAAAGATCTCGCCGCGCTGAATCTGCAGATCAACGGCCTCAAGGGCCTGCAGCCCGCCGAAGCGCACGCCCAGGTTGCGGGTTTCGAGCAGGGGCGCGGCGCTCATGGTGCTCCTCCCTGGTCGCTGGGCAGAAGCCAGCGGCTCCCCAATCGCCTCTGGATCCAGTTGATCAGGGCCGGGTTGATCAGCCCCTGGGGCAGCAGCAGCGGCCCCACCAGGATCACCAGGCCAAACACGATCAGGCGCAGGTCGCCGATCGGCCGCAGCAGCTCGGGCAGGGCGGTGAGCACCAGGCCCCCCAGCACCGGGCCGGCCCAGGTGCGCGAGCCGCCAAAGACCACAAAGGCCAGGGTGGTGATGCTGGCGTCAAAGTTGCCCAGCCGGGCATTCCAGCTGTTGAGAAAGTGGGCGCTGATCACCCCCACCAGGCCCGCGACCACCGCACTGAGCACAAAGGCCACCAGCTTGGTGCGCTCGGTGTCGATGCCCTGGCAGGCGGCAGCCAGTTCGTCATCGCGAATCGCCGCCATCGCCCGGCCCAGCCGGTTGCGCTCGAGCCGATCGCACAGCCAGCAGGTCCCTGCCAGCAACAGCAGTGTGAACACGGCATAGCCACCGGGCTCATTGAAAGGCTGGGGAATGCCGAAGATGCCCACCGCTCCGCCGAGGGCGTCCTGGTTGAGGGTGCTCACCCGCAGAATCTCGACCAGGGCGATGGTGGCAATCGCCAGGTAGACCCCGCGCAGCCGCAGCACCAGAGCTCCAACGCCCACCGCCAGCAGGCCGCAGAGCAGGGCCGCCAGGGCCATCTCCAGCAGCACCGAGTGGATGGGATAGGTCGCCTCACTGCCGCCCAGCGCGTTGACGCGTGTCGAGAGCAGCGCCGCCAGGGTGCCGCCAATGGCATAGAAACCCGGTGTGGCAAGCGACAGCTGCCCGCAGCGCAGCGGCAGGTAAACCGAGAGCCCCAGCAGGGCGCCGATCAGCATCTGGGTCAGCAGGCTTGCATCCATGTGCTGTTGGCCGCTTACACCTTGGTGGGCAGCACCTTGCCCAGTAAGCCCTGGGGCCGCAGCAGCAGCACCACAAACAGAAAGCCATAGGCGACCACATCGCGGTAGCCCGACAGCTCAGCCGGCACGCAGGCTTCGGCCAGGCCGATGATCAGTCCGCCCAGCACCGCGCCACTGATGCTGCCCAGGCCTCCCAGCACCAGCACCCCCAGGCCCTTGAGCCCATAGCCGATGCCGAAATACGGACCGGCGATGCTGACGCTCAGGCCCACCAGGCCGCCGGCAATGCCCGCCAGAAAGCCGCTCAGACCAAACGCGATCTGAATCATGCGGCCGCTGGGGATACCCAGCAGCTGGGCGGTGGTGGCATCTTCGGCCACAGCACGCAGGGCTTTGCCACTGCGGCTGCCGTCAATCCACAGGCTCAGGGCGACCAGCAGCACCGCCGCCACACCCAGCAGCACCAACTGCACGGTGCGCACCTGGCCGCCCCAGAGCCTGATCGCCGCCGGTAGGTCGCGCATCGCACTGGTCGGGATGGCGTAGCTCTCCGCCCCCACCAGCAGCTGGATCAGGTTCACCAGCACCACGCCGGCGCCAAGGCTGGTGATCAACGCCAACAGCGGATCGGCGCCGTGCTCTCGCAGGGGCCGAAAGGCGATGCGCTCAATCCCGAGGGCCACCGCTGCCGAGGCCAGCCCCGCCAGCGGCAGGGCCAGAGCGAACGGCAGCGCCACAGGCAGTTGAAAACCCGCCAGCAGGCCGTTGGCGCCCGCCGCTCCACCAATCAGAAAAAAGGTGAAGTAAGCCCCCAGGGTGAACACCGCACCATGGGCAAAGTTGATCACCCCCAGCACCGAGAACACCAGCGTGTAACCCAGGGCAAACAGGGCATAGACCGCACCGGTGGACAGGCCGTTGAGCAGCAGCTGGATCAGGTCGCTCACGGCTCAAGGCTCATGGCTCACGGCAGCAGCGCAAAACGGCCACTGCGGCCATCAGGGTTCATGCGCACCTGGGCCACGAAGAAATCCTTCTGGATCACTTCGCCCTCGGGGGTGAAGCGGATCTCGCCCAGCGGTGTCTGGTAGGTGCCGCCGAGGATCTCATCCATCAGCGCCTTGCGGGCGGCGGCCAGGCTGAGCTCCTTGAGTGGGGTGCGTTTGTCGAGCCGCTGCAGGGCCTCGGCCACCACCTGCAGCGCGGCGTAGGCCTGGGCCGTGAGCTGGGGCGGGATCAGAGGGCCCTTGCCACTGCGGTTCTGGTTGGCCGTGAAGGCCTTCACAAAGGACCTGTTGGCCGGGGTGTCGAGCTCGGGGCTGTAGGCCTGCGCAATGAGCAGTCGATCGCAGTACTGCTGGCAGATCGGGTAGATGTTCGGCGTGTTCATGCCGTTGCCAACCACGATCGTGCCTTTGTACCCGAGCTCCCTGAGCTGACGCACCAGGTTGCCGCCATCGACCCCCTGCAGGCTGAGCACGATCAGGTCGGGCTTGAGCGCCAGGGTGGCGCTGATCTGGCTCTGGAAATCGGTGTCGGCCAGGTTGGTGCGCTGCACCGTCACCGGCCTGAGCCCCTTGCTGGCCAGGGCCTTCTGGAACACAGCGGTCTCGGCCGTGCTGTAGGCATCGTCCTGGGCAAAGAAGACTGCAGCCCGCTTGATGCCGGGTTGCAGCTGCAGGGCCTTGGCGATCGACAGTGGTGCGATCACAGAACTTTGGGCCGAGACGCGGCTGATGAAGTGACCGATTTCAGGGATGCCTGTGGCCGTGTTGGAGGGGGCCACCACGGGCACGCCGCGCCGCTGGGCGATTGGATCTGCCGCAAAGGCCTGCTGCGAGAGCGTGGGCCCGATCACAGCCAGCATGCCCCGGTTGATCTGCAGCGTCATCGCGGCGTTGGCACCCGGGTCGTCGCTGCCGCTGTCCTCAATCGCCAGGCGCAGGGGTGTGCCGTTGATGCCGCCGTTGCCGTTGAGGGTCGCCAGGGCCAGGTTGAGGCCCACGCGTTGATCCTGGCCGTAGACATTGGCATTGCCGCTGAGGGCTAGAACCGCGCCAACGGGAACACCGCCCTTGAGATCGACGGGCCCGGCCGCGCTCTGATCACCGCGGCTGCAGGCGCTCAGCACGCCGGTACCAGTGATCAGGCTGGTGAGCAGCAGGATCAGACGCCGCTTCATCAGGCCACCAACGCAAAGCACTCGCGGAAGGCCGCGATCGTGGCGTCGATGTCGTCGTCGCTGTGGGCCAGCGAGGTGAAGCCAGCCTCAAAGGCGCTAGGGGCTAGGTAGACGCCGCGCTCGAGCATGGCGCGATGCAGTCTGCCGAAGCGGGCCGCGTCGGCCGCTTTGGCCTCTTCAAAGTTGCGCACCGGGCCGTCGCACAGAAAGAAGCCGAACATGGCGCTGATCGAGCCCCCGGTGATCGGCAGGCCAGCATCGCTGGCGGCTTTCTTGATGCCCTCAATCAGCCGCTGGGTGATCGCCTCGAGGCGCTCGTAGCTGCCGGGCTGCTTGAGCAGCTCCAGTGTCTTGATGCCGGCGGTCATCGCCAGCGGGTTCCCGCTGAGGGTGCCCGCCTGGTACATGGGCCCGGCAGGGGCCACCATGCCCATGATGTCGCTGCGGCCGCCGTAGGCGCCCACGGGCAGGCCGCCGCCGATCACCTTGCCCATGGTGGTCAGGTCGGGGGTGATGCCGAACTTGGCCTGGGCCCCGCCGTAGCTGATGCGGAAGCCGGTCATCACCTCGTCGAACACCAGCAGGGCGTCGTGCTCGCGGGTCAGCTCGCGGATCCCCTCGAGGAAACCTGGCAACGGCTGAATGAAGCCAGCGTTGCCGACCACCGGCTCCAGGATCACGCCGGCGATCTCGCCGGGGTTCTCGGCAAACAGTTGTTTGACCGCTTCGAGGTCGTTGTAGGGAGCCGTCAGGGTGCTGGCGGCCGTGGTGCGCGGCACACCGGGTGAATCGGGCAGCCCCAGGGTGGCCACACCTGAGCCGGCCTTCACCAGAAACATGTCGGCGTGGCCGTGGTAGCAGCCCTCGAACTTGATGATCTTTTCGCGGCCGGTGAAGGCGCGCATCAGCCGCAGCACCGACATGCAGGCTTCGGTGCCGCTGTTGACGAAGCGCACCATCTCAACGCTGGGGACTGCCTCGATCACCAGTTCGGCCAGACGGTTCTCCAGGGCGCAGGGTGCGCCAAAGCTGGTGCCCTTCTCAAGGGCGTCATGCAGCGCCGCAATCACCTCGGGGTGGGCGTGGCCGCAGATCGCCGGCCCCCAACTACCGATGTAATCGATGTAGCGATTGCCATCGACGTCCCAGGCGTAAGCGCCCTTGACCCGATCAAAGACGACCGGGTTGCCCCCGACCGATTTGAACGCCCGAACCGGCGAGCTCACGCCTCCGGGCATCAGGGTCTGGGCAGCTTCAAACAACGCCTGGGACTGGGTGGTGTTGAAGGCAGGTGCCGAAAGGGAGGCCGAGGTCAAAGCAACCAGCAGCAAAGAAACCGGCGGCCATCCTGACCCAGAACCGGCCCTTGGCGCTTGTTTCGGTGCGGGAACTGTTGCCGCTCGGTAAGTTCATGAGCGATTGGGGCGCGCTCTTGACCATCGACTGGCGCCAGCTGGAGTCGGATCTCAAGCGTGTGCTGCCGGCGCGGGCGGTGGTTAGTGCCCCCCAGGAGTTGCTCGCCTATGACTGCGATGGCCTGACCCTTGAGCGTCATCAGCCGCCGCTCGTGGTCTTGCCTGAGACCGCGCAGCAGATTGCTGCGGCCGTACGCCTGTGCCACCAGCGGGCGATTCCTTTTGTGGCGAGGGGGAGTGGCACGGGGCTCTCAGGCGGTGCGGTTGCCGAGAGCGAGGCCCTGGTCATTGCCACCAGCCGCATGCGCCGGATCCGCAGCATCGATCTGGAGAACCACACGATCACGGTCGAGCCTGGTGTGATCAACAGCTGGGTCACCCGCGCGGTCGCCGGCGATGGCTTTTATTACGCACCCGATCCCTCCTCGCAGGTGGCCTGCAGCATCGGCGGCAATGTGGCCGAAAACTCAGGCGGGGTTCATTGCCTCAAATACGGCGTCACCAGCAACCATGTGCTGGGCCTGGAGGTGGTGCTGCCCGATGGCTCGATGACCCAGCTGGGTGGATCGCTGGCTGAAGCCCCCGAGCTCGATCTGCGCGGGGTGTTCATCGGCAGCGAGGGCACCCTGGGGATTGCCACCGCCATCACCCTGCGGCTGCTGCGCGCCCCCCAGAGCGTGGCGGTGCTGCTGGCCGACTTCAGCAGCATGGAGGCGGCAGGTGAAGCCGTGCGTCTGGTGACGGCGGCTGGGGTGCAGCCCGCGGGCATGGAAATGATGGATCGCCTCTGCCTGGAGGCGGTCAATGATTCGCTGGGTCTGGAGGACTATCCCCGCGATGCGGCGGCGGTGCTGCTGATTGAGCTCGACGGCCAGGCGCGCGAGGTCGAAGCGGCGATTGCGGTGGCCCGGCGCCTGTGCCTGGAGGCCGGTGCCCGCCAGGTGCGTGAGGCGCGCGACGCCGCCACCTGCGCCCGCTTCTGGAAGGGCCGCAAGAGCGCCATCACCGCCCTGGGCCGCCGCTACCCCGGTTATTACCTGCAGGATGGTGTGGTGCCGCGCAGCCAGTTGCCGCAGGTACTGGCCGCGATCGAACGGCTCAGCGCCGAGCACGGCCTGCCGGTGGCCAATGTGTTTCATGCCGGCGATGGCAACCTGCACCCGTTGGTGCTGTATGACCCCAAGGAGCCGGGTGTCGCCAAGCGGGTCAAGCAGCTGGGGGCGGCGATCCTGGGCCTCTGCCTCGATGTGGGCGGCAGCATCAGCGGCGAGCACGGGGTGGGCAGTGACAAGCGCTGCTACCTCGACTGGATGTACGGCGGCGACGATCTCGCCACGATGCTGCTGGTGCGGCGGGCGTTCAATCCGGCCAATCTGGCGAACCCCGACAAGCAATTTCCAACCCCGCGCACCTGCGCTGAATCGGTGCGACGGGTGGCCGTGCTCAAGGCCGAAGGCGTCAGCCTGCCTGAGGCGGCTGTGGTGTTCTGATCACGTCGTGCAGCGGCACGGCAAAGGTGGGCCGGTGCTCGGCCTTGAGGGGCCAGCGCCTCACCCAGGCGCAGTCGCAGCGGTCATCCACGTTGATGACCTGATACGTGCGGCCAGGCTTTTTGGGGAGGTTGACCAGTGATCCCGGTTGGATGGCCATGACCTGAGACTCGCGTGAGATCGAGCTGACTCCACTTAAGCCCATCGCCTCCGGCGAATCAGTACAAATGCTTAAGCGCTGACAATTGCGCAGGTCGCTACTCCCAGATCGCCTCATCGCCAGGCCAGGCCAGGTTGACCACCACCGGCGCGTGGTCGCTGGGTTGCACGTTGCCGCGTTGCTCCTTGTGGATCACGCAGCCCGTGGCGCACTGCTGCAGCTGCTCATCGAGATAGATGTGATCGATGCGCCAGCCCCGGCCCGTTTCCCAGGCCCCGGTGCGGTAGTCCCACCAGCTCCAGTGGCCGCTGCCCGCTTCAAACAGGCGAAAGGCATCGGCCATGCGGTCCCCCAACACGCGTTTGAGGGCCTCGCGCTCGGCGTCGCTGGCCATGATCGTGCCGCTCAGGCGCTCTGGGTCATGCAGGTCGCGCGCCTCAGGGCCGATGTTGAAGTCACCCACCATGCACAGCGGATCACCCTGCTGTTCCTGTTGGGCCAGGTAGCGCTCCAGGCAGGCCAGCCAGGCCAGTTTGTAGGTGTACTTCTCACTGCTCAAGGCACTGCCGTTGGGCACATAGAGATTGAGCACCCGGATGCCCTCAATCAGGGCACTGATCACCCGCTTTTGCTCGCTCAGCGTGCTGCCGTCGCTGCCCAGCAGGGCATCAAAGCCGATCTGCACGTCGTCGAGCGGCAGCAGGCTGGCGATGGCGACGCCGTTGTAGGCCTTCTGGCCGCTGATCGCCAGCTGGTAGCCGAGCGCTTCAAACGCCTGCCTGGGAAACAGCTCATCGGCCACCTTGGTTTCCTGCAGACAGAGCACATCAGGGCGTTCGCGCTCAAGCCAGGCCGTGATCTGATCGAGACGGGTGCGCACCGAATTCACGTTCCAGGTGGCAATGCGCATCACACCAAAGGCGGGCTCAGGGCTCCTTAGCATGCACCTCTCTCACCTTCTCCCGTTGAGGCCATGGCTTCTGCGCTGCGCTTGCTGCCCGTGCTGCTGTCTGCAGGTCTGTTGAGCGGTGTCGCTCAACGTCCGGCACTCGCCCAGCAGCAGGGCTACGGCCAGACCATGGACGGTGCCAGCGGCAGCGGCGGCGGCGCTGCAGGTCTGGGCCCAGGTCTGGGTACGGGTAAAAGCGGCAATGTGCTCGACGCGGTGAACCCGATCGATCTGATGAACCGGATTCGCCGCAATCAGGCCCTCGATGACGCCACCCCTCCGGGCGATGCCGTTGACCAGGCTCTCAGGGACTATCACGGTCAGACAGCGGCGCCGGCTTCGCCGGCGCAGACGCTGAAGGGGCCTTGAGCGCAGCCATGCCCCAGGCGCTGGCCACTTGGTCCAGTTTGGGGTCAACCTGAGCGGGCTTGAGGCTTTTGGCCTGCGCCAGCAGTTGCTGGGCCTGGGCAACCTGGCCCCGTTGCTGCAGCAGCAGAGCCCGTGCCAACAGCGGCCTTTGGTCGGCCGCAAAGGCTGTGGCCAGCTTGATCAGCACGGCTTCGGCTTGTCCGGGTGAACCCTGTTTGTCGAGCAGTTCAGCCAGCAGCAGTCCGACGCCCAGGGCCTCAGCCTTCACAGGCGGTTTGTTGAGGCGATCGAAGCTCAGCTGCACCCGCTGGCGCGCTGCCGTGCCCTGGCCCTGCTCCAGCAGGATCAGGCTGAGCAGCTGCAAGGCTTCGATCTGGTCGGGCTGTTGATTGAGCAGCTGACGCAGCTCACGGCTGGCGCCGCTGGTGTCGCCCAGGTCGCGCTTGAGTTCGGCGAGCAGCAGCCGCAGCCCCCAGCGCTGGGGCTGTTGATCAGCCAGTGTTTCAAGCAGCGCTGCGGCTTCTGCTTTGCGCTCAAGCGCGATCAACAGCTCCAGCTGACGCTGCTGGCTCTCGGGGGTGGCGGCTTCGCCACCGTTCTGCTGGGTCAGTGCGGCGAGTTGCTGCTCGAGCGCGGCGCGGCTGCCGCTGCCCCCGCTCTTGCCGCCAGCCTGCTGGCGACCGAGCCACAGGCCGCCGCCCAGGCAGAGCCCGGCGAGGCCTGTCGCCGCTGCCAGCATCCAGAGATTCGGACGTGAGGACATGCTGACGGCTCTCACCGCTCTGGAGCGATCAGTCTGACCCAGTTAAATTCGCAGCCATGAGAGCGCATCCCATTTCCCCGGTCACCGAACCGATGCAGTACCGGGCCATCGGCGTGGTGCGCGGGGTCTATGAACCAGTTGATCCCGATCAGCCCACCCGCGGGGCGATCCGCACCGCCGGTGGTGAGGCCATTGAGGCCGTGGTGCTGGGCCGTCTGTTGACCCTGATGCGTCGCCATCTCGATTTGGCCCAGCCCCACCTCTGGGTGGTGTATCCCCGCTCGCGTGAGCCCGAGGGCCTGCATCTGCAGATGGTTGGGGTGTGGGAGCCCTCCACCCTGGCGAGCGAGCTGGCTGCAGAGCCCGATGCCGATGCCCTGCCCGAAGGTGATGACTACTTTTCAGTGCGAGGGGAGCTGATCTACACGCGCCCTGAAACCGGCGATCTGGTGGTCAAGGTGCGGCAGCTGCCCCGCGCCGATGGCAGCCGGCCGATTCCGTTCAAGCTGCAGCTCAAAGGGGAGATCCCGTTGCAGCATCTGCGCCATTTCGTGGCCCTCGACCTGCGCCGTCAGGGTGAAACCTTGCAGCTTGAGAACGTCGAGGTGATCGCCCCGGTGGCCAGCCGCGGCACCCGCGGCGGCAAGGGCCGCCGCGAAGCTCCCCGCGGGCCGGCGGGCCGCGGGGCTGTGAGCCGTCCGGCGCGATGAGCGCAGATGGCTGAGCCGCTTGGGGCTGGCATCGCCGTAGCCCTGGTGAGTGTGCTGGCGGTGTTGGCGCCGCTATTGGGCCTGTCGCCCTGGTTGATCACCCTGGTGGCGGCCTTGGCGCTGGGCAGCCTCACCGTCGATGCGGCGCGCTTCGGCGGCCGCGGCGGCCATCTGCTCGCCGAGGCGTTGCCTGGCGGGCAACGTCGCCTGCGCCGCATTGCCGTGCACGAAGCGGGCCATCTGTTGATTGCCGCTGCTGAGGCGGTCGCGGTGCAGCGGGTGCTGGTCGGTTCGCTGGCCTGCCTGCGGGCGGGCGTCAGCAGCGGCGGCTGCACCCAACTGCAGCCGCCGGCCGCGGCGAAGTTGCCCCTGGCTGAACTGCGCCGCTGGAGCCGGGTGCTGCAGGCCGGCATCGTCGCCGAGCAATTGCACTACGGCGAGGCGATCGGTGGCGCCGATGATCGCGCCCAGCTGGGGCAGCTCTGGGGGCTTTCGGGCTATGACGTGGAGACGGCCCAGCGCGAGCAGCGTCAGGCGCGGCGTGAGGTTGAGCAGACGCTCAGGGCCTCAGAGCAGGTTCTGATCGCGCGGGCCGAGCAGTTGGCTCAGGCGGCCCCGCGGTTGGGCCGCAGCGCAGCTGCAGCCGCCTGACCATGCTGGCGCTGCTCGACTGTCCAACGGGCCTGGCGGGCAACATGCTGCTGGCGGCTGTGCTCGATCTGGGCGTGCCGCTTGAGGTGATCGAGCGACCGCTTGATCAGCTGGGCCTGGCAGGGCGCTACCGGCTGCAGGTGCAGGAGCGCAAGAGCGCTGGCCTGCGGGGGGTGCATGTGCAGGTCGAGCCGCTCGAGAGCGAACCGGCCCACCGCAGCTGGGCGACCATCGCGGCCGAGCTGCGGCAGGCCCCTTGGCCCGATGCCCTGCGCCACAGGGTTCTGGCCGTGTTTGCACTGCTGGCCGAGGCCGAGGCTGCCGTCCATGGCATCGCCCCTGAGCAGGTGCATTTCCATGAGGTCGGCGCCATCGATGCTCTGGTTGATGTGGTGGGGGTGTGCGCGGGCCTGCTGCAGCTCGGCATCAGCCAGCTGATCTGCACCCCACCGCCAGCCGGTCACGGCCAGGTGCACAGCGCCCATGGCCCGCTGCCTCTGCCGGCTCCTGCTGTGCTCGAGATCGCGCGGCGGCAAGCCATTCCCCTGGCCAGTGCGGCAGGCTTTGGCCCTGGTGAACTCACCACCCCCACGGGTCTGGCGTTGGCGGCGTGCTGGGCCAGCAGCTTTGGCCCCATGCCCGCCATGCTGCCGCGGCAGGTTGGCGTGGGTCTGGGCAGCCGCAGTCTGGATCGGGCCAATGCCCTGCGGCTGGTGTTGGGCGATCCGTTGGATCCCGCCGGTGCTGCGGCCTCGCCCAGCCTGGCAACCGTGCTGGTGCAGCAGGCCCAGATCGATGACGCCAGCGCCGAAGATCTGGCCGCGCTGGCAGACCTGCTGCGCCGCGGCGGGGCGCTCGATGTGCTGGTGCAGCCCGTCAGCATGAAGAAGGGACGCCTGGGCCACAGCGTCACCGTGATCGCCCGGCCGCAGCAGGCCGAGACACTGCGCCAGCTGTGGTGGCAGCACAGCAGCACCCTCGGGCTGCGCGAAACCCTGCAGCAGCGCTGGGAGCTGCAGCGGCGTCAGCGGCAGCTCGACACCCCCTTGGGCCCGGTGGGCGTCAAAGAGGCGCTGCTGCCCGATGGCTGCTGGCGCAGCAAGCTGGAGCATGACGATCTCTGCGCCCTGGCCGAGCGCCATGGGTTGCCCCTGGCTGCGGTGCGCGCGATAGCGCTGACCGCCTTGTCAACCCACCCAAGCGAGCAGCCCTGCTGATCCGACCGTTGATGCCGATTCTGACCAGGCTCAAACGTGACCTGCAGCGCCTCAAGGACTGGCTGCCGCCAGGTGTGGCGCGCTGGATCACGCTGTTGAGCCTTGGGTTTTTGCTGGCTTCTCTGCTTGGCCATGGTGCCCAGGTGTGGGCGCTGGCGCCTGATGCGCAGGGTTGGCTGTGGTTGCTGCTGGGGGTGGGCGTCAGTCTGCTGAGCCTGCTTGGGAGCAGCCTTCTGCTGGGCCTGGTGCTGGGCTGGCTCGATCAGCAGGTGCGTTGGCAACCGCTGTTGCTCGCCTACCTCAGCAGCAACGCGCGCAAGTATCTGCCTGGTGGCATCTGGCATCTGGCTGCTCGGTTGCAGTCGCTGCGCCGTGGTGGAGAGATCGGCGTTGCCCCCATGCCCATGGGCCTGGCCCTGGCGGCTGTCTTGCTGGATCCCCTGGTGGCGGCGGTGGCTGCGCTGGTGCTGGTTGTTGCTGGCGGTCTGCAGGGCGGCCTGGCGCTGGTGGTGTTGCTGCCGCTGGTGCTGCTGCATCCGCGCTGGCTGAGCTCCGTGCTCAGCTGGCTGGAGCGCCGCAAGGCCGGTGCCCTTGGGCTTGAGCCATCATCGGCCGAGCTGTTGCCGGGCTTGCCCCAGGGCTATCCCTGGCGGCCCCTGCTTGCGGCAGTGGGGTTTGTGCTGCTGCGTTTTGCGGGTTTTGCCTGCTGCGTGATGGCGCTTGATCTGCAGCCTGCCCTGGGCTGGGGCGGCTGGCTGGCTGGCTTTGCGTTGGCGTGGACAGCGGGGTTGGTGGTGCCAGGGGCGCCGGCAGGGTTGGGTGTGTTTGAGGTGGTGCTGCTGCTGCGGCTTGGCGTGGCCCTGCCCGAGGCTCCGCTGTTGGCGCTGGCGATTTGTTACCGGCTTGTGGTCAGCCTGGCCGATGGCCTGGCCGCCCTGTGCGCCACTGCCGATCAGCGGGGCCGTGGCCTGGCCCGGATTCGCAACTGAGCCTATTGTTGAGAACAGCAGCGCTTTGCCGTGCAGGCTTCACCCCCCAGCGACGGGCTGCGCACCAGCCTTCACGATCGCGGTCAACGTCTGACGCCGCAGCGCCAGCGGGTGCTGCAGCTGTTTGAGCGCATCGGCGAAGGCAGTCACCTCAGCGCTGAAGAGGTGCATCAGCGCCTGCTGCGCAGCGACGAGCGCGTCTCGCTGGCCACGGTCTACCGCACGTTGCGGTTGCTCAGTTCGATGGGATTGCTCCAGGAGCTCGAGCTTCCTGAAGGGGGGCGCCGCTTCGAGCTGGCCAGCGATGCCCACCGCGATCACCATCACCTGGTGTGTGTGCGCTGCGGCCAGACCGAAGAATTTGAAAGCGACGCTGTGCTCAGCGCTGGTGAGCAGGCGGCTGCAGGCCATGGGTTTCGGCTGCTCGAGTGCGTGCTCAACGTGCGGGCGCTGTGCCCGCGCTGCAGTGCTGCAGAACAGCTGTAAGTCCAGCTGTCAGGGTTCGGCGACCCGGGTTCTGACGCCGCCGGTAAACCACCTCATAATCCGCGCACCGAGCTTCTGCACCACCCGACATCGCCCTTAACCGGACCCGTCGATGCGTGCTTGCTGCAGGTTTGTTGTCACGGTGACCTCACCCATGCGCATTGCCCAGATCTCTCCGCTTCACGAGAGCGTGCCGCCCCTGCGTTATGGCGGCACCGAGCGCGTGGTTCACTACCTCACCGAAGAGCTGGTGAAGCGGGGCCATGAGGTGGTGCTGTTTGCCAGTGGTGATTCGAGCACCAGTGCTGAGCTCTACCCCTGCGTGCCCGAGGCGTTGCGGCTGGCGGGCTACACCGGTGATCCAACGATCCATGAGGTGATCCAGCTCGATCAGGTGGTCGCCGAACTGGATCGCTTCGACATTCTCCATTTCCACACAGGGCATTTTCATTTCCCGCTGGCGAGCCGCCTGCCGGTGCCGTTCCTGAACACCCTGCATGGACCGCTCTCGGCTCCCGAGCAGCGCGACCTGTACCGCCGCTTCCAGGCGGTGCCATTGGTGTCGATCTCCGATGCGCAGCGGCTGCCTGTGCCTGAAGCCCATTGGCTTGGCACCGTGTATCACGGCCTGCCGATGGATCTCTACCGCTTTGAGCCGAACCCTCAGCCCTATCTGGCGTTTATCGGCAGGGTGTCGCCTGAGAAGCGGCTTGATCGCGCCATTGAGATTGCCACCGCTGTGGGTCTGCCGCTGAAAGTGGCCGCCAAGATCGATCGCGCCGATAACGCCTACTACCGCGACGTGATCGAGCCGATGCTGCAGGGCAACCCCCTGGTTGAGTTCATTGGTGAGGTCGATGATGCCGGCAAGCAGGAGCTGCTCGGCAATGCGCTGGCGCTGCTCTTCCCGATCGATTGGCCCGAGCCCTTCGGTTTGGTGATGATCGAAGCCAATGCCTGCGGCACCCCGGTTGTGGCCTGGCGCAACGGCTCCACCCCCGAGGTGATCGAAGAGGGCATCAACGGCACCCTGGTCGAGTCGATCGAGGAGGCCATTGAGGCCGTGCGTCACATCGAGGGCCTCGAGCGCGAGCGGGTGCGCGCCAACTTCGAAGTGCGCTTCAGTGCTGCCCGGCAGGCCGAAGACTATGAAAACCTTTACCACCACCTGATTCAGGCGCGCCGTAGCCAGACTCAGATGGTCGTGCCCACGCTGCATGCCGCATGACCAGTTACCCCCGTTCGTGCTCAAGGACGGGGAAACCTTTGCCATGCTCGATGGGCGGGGTGAGATCTGCCCTGAAACCCATCCCGACTCGGGCATTTTTCATCGCGGCACCCGCCATCTGAGTCGCCTGCAGCTGTTGCTCTGGGGGCAGTCAGCTGCGGTGCTCAGCTCGACTGAGCGCGGCGAGATGGGTGTGCATGTCAGCCATCTCACCAACGACAACAGTTGCGATGGCCCGCCGCAGGGTGTGGTGCATCTCGAGCGCAGCACGGTGCTCACCCCCAGGGCCTGCCTGCAGGAGATCAGCTTCACCAACTATGGCGAAGGCGTGCTGCAGGTGCCCCTGAGCGTGCGCTGCGATGCCGACTTTCGCGACATTTTTGAGGTGCGTGGCGCCAAGCGTCAGCAGCGCGGCAGCACCGTGCTCAGCTGCAGTGGCGATGCACTCGAGTGGCGCTACATGGGCCTCGATCAGTGCGAGCGCCGCACCCTGGTGCGACTCAGTGCGCCGGTGGAGCAGGTCGGTGACGATCAACTCAGCCTGAGCCTGACGCTGGAGCCGCGCCAGCCGCAGCGGCTTGTGCTGGAGCTCGAGTTCGTGCAGGCCGATGCGGCTGTGGTCTTTGCCTGCCCGCCCGAGCAGGCGTTCAACCAGGCCTTGGCCGGCACGATCGCCCGCTTTCGCGAGGCGCGCAAGCGTTCAGCTCTGATCAGCAGCGACAACCCCGCCTTCAATGCCTGGCTGGCCCGCTCCTACTCCGATGTGCATCTGCTCTCGAGTGAACTCGAGCATGGCCTCTACCCCTACGCCGGGGTGCCCTGGTTCAGCTGTCCCTTTGGCCGTGACGGTTTGATCACAGCCCGTCAGATGCTGCTGGTCGAGCCCCGCCTGGCGCGTGGGGTGCTTGGGTTTCTGGCCGATCAGCAGGCCAGCGGTTGCGATGCCACAAGCGACGCCCAACCCGGCAAGATCCTGCATGAGGCGCGTCAGGGCGAGATGGCGGCCCTCGGCGAGGTGCCGTTTGCCCGTTACTACGGCACGGTCGATGCCTCGCCGTTGTTTGTGATCGTCGCGGCCGACTACCTGGCCCGCAGCGGCGACAACGCTTTTGTTGAATCGCTGCTGCCGGCGCTTGAGGCGGCCATGGCCTGGATTCAGCAGGCCGAGGCAGGCAGCTTCGATGGCTTTCTGAGGTATCAGTGCGCGGCCCAGGGTGGCCTGCGCAACCAGGGTTGGAAGGATTCTGATGATGCCGTGCATCACAGCGACGGTCGCCTGGCCGAAGGGTCGATTGCGCTGTGTGAGGTGCAGGCCTACAGCTACGGCGCCCACCGGGCCATGGCGGCGATCTTGCGCCATTTTGGCCGTGCCGAGGCTGCCGAACCGTTGCTGCAGCAGGCTGACCGCCTGCGCCAGCGCTTTCATGCGGCGTTCTGGGTTGAGGCGATCGGCACCTACGCCATGGCGATCGATGGCGAGGGCAAGCCGTGTGCGGTGCGCAGCTCCAACGCCGGCCATTGCCTCTGGAGTGGCATTGCGATGCCTGAGGCCGCGGCCTCGATCGCGCGTCAGTTGCTGGCCCCCAGCAGTTTCAACGGCTGGGGCGTGCGCACCCTCGATGAGCGCGAAGAGCGCTACAACCCGATGAGCTATCACAACGGCTCGATCTGGCCCCACGACAATGCGCTGATCGCGTTGGGTCTGGCGCGCTATGGCTACCGGCAAGAGGCGATGCGCATCCTTACCGGGCTGTTTGACACGGCCCGGGCGATGCCAATGCTGCGGCTGCCTGAGCTGTTCTGCGGCTTTGCGCGCCGCGAAGACGAAGGCCCAACCCATTACCCGGTGGCCTGCAGCCCCCAGGCCTGGGCCAGTGGCTCGGTGTTTGCCTTGCTTGAGGCGGTGACGGGCATGGCGATCGGCAAGGACGAGACCACCGGCCGGGTGCAGGTGCGGTTGCGCCATCCGGTGCTGCCGCGCCGCATCAATGTGCTCGAAATCAGCGGTCTGCGCCTGGGTGAGGAGGAGATCGATCTGCAGCTGCACCGCGGTGAACACGACGTGGGCGTGCTGGTGCGCCGCCGCACCAGTGGGGTGGATGTGCTGATCAGCAAGTAAGCGAGCGGCATTCGCAAATCCAGTTGTTTTTGAGAATCGCTTGAAAAAATCCGGGGTTCTTGTTTAGGTTGCGAGTCATTCGCAATAAGCCCGCAGGCGTCATGGCCTTTTCTCTGCTCAAGCCCCCAGGCGTTCAGCGCGGCGAGCGCGCCTCGGCGGTGCGCTTGCCCCTGGGCCAGTCGGTGCTGCTCAGTGCCGGCATGCGCCCTGAGGGCTCCTGTCTTGAGGTGCTTGAGGGGGTGGCACGGGTCTATTGCCCCTGCGAAGAAACCGAGGGCATGACCCTGGCCTTTTTGCAGCCTGGCGATCAACTGCGCACCGATCGCCTCTGCAGCGAAGGGGTCTGCGTCGAGGCGCTGACGCCGTTGCTGTTTTGCAGTGCTGCCGAACCGCGCGCTGGTGATGGCTTCGATGCGGTCAACGAGTGGACTCTGCAACTGCTGCGCATTCGCCATTTGGGCCAGGCCGAGCAACGCCTGCATGCCCTGTTGGCCCTGCTGGTGAACCGTCTGGGGCGCCGCTGCGGTGGCTGGTGCGATCTGCCCTTTCGCCTGACCCATGAGCGCATCGGCGAGCTGATCGGCACCACCCGGGTCACCACCACGCGCATGATGTCGCGCTTTCGCCAGGCCGAGTGTCTCGAGGTGCCCAGCGGCGAGTCCGGTTTGAGGTTGGCGCCGCACTGGGTCGAGCGCGCCCCCCTAGCGGCAGCCTGAATGGCCGTTGCCGAGAGCTTGCTGAGCAGCCTGTGCCGCGAGAGCTGCTGGTTGCGCACACGGCTCGGCCGTTTGAGCGCTGATCTGCGCGGCACGCAGCATCCAGCCCTGGCCGGCCGCTTGCGGCGTGAGCGTGAGACGCTGTTGGCGCGCCGTCGCGAACTGCAGCGTCTGTGCCAGCAGCTGCGCGCTCTGGGCGCCGCGGACGCGTCGCCGGCGCTGGCCCTGCTGCAGGAGTTGACCTGCAGGCCGATCGTCTGCAGCTGAGCTCAGCCGGCCAGCGATGCCGGTTGGCTGTTGCCGGCGCTCAGCTCGCCGTCGATCACCAGCAGCGCCGTGGCATCGCCGCGGCCCAGTCGAACACGGCCGAGCAGGTGGGCGACGTGGTGCTCAGCAGCGATCTGGCCCTGAATGATTGGATCGAGAAACACCGTTGTGCGCACGTCGGCAGCCCGCTCGGCCAGGGCATAGAGCTGCTGCAGCGAGGTGGTGACCTCCGCCTCCATCTGAAACACCGCAGCCAGGATCTCTTCGACGTTGCTCCACTGCTGACGCGGAGCCGGCAGGGCTTCAAGGGTGACGCTCTGGGCCCTTGAGATCAGATAGTCGGCAAACAGCGAGGCGTGCTGCTGCTCGTCGGCCGCCTCCTGCTTGAAATGCTGCACGAAGCCACGCAGCTCGCGCTCGGCGCACCACAGGGCCATGGCCGTGTAAGCGATGTTCGCCTGACGTTCCATGCTCAGGTGTTGCTGCAGTCCGTCCAGCAGGTCGGGCTCCATCGCCTGGGCCATGGCACGGCCACTGGGGCCTGTGCTGATGGAGCCGCTGTTGCTGCCGGCAATGCTGCTTTGAACCATGGCTGGGTCGTCGCTGCTTGAGGCCAAAGCTAGCGATGGTCAGCCTTTGGCGCCCCGTGGCTTGGCGTGATTGATGGCACAGGCCGCTGTGACCAAGGGTTGCGCTGGGCCTGCCAGGGCGCAAAGGAGAATCGTTTGCAATTAGGCTGGCTGCAGCTGTTCTGCCCGTGCCCGAGCCATGGCTGTGCCCCTCGGCCCATCCCTCGAAACCAGTGGCCTTGGGCGGGTGTTGGGTCGCTTGCTGGCCTTGAAGAAGAAGGGCTGCAAGAAGAAAAAATGCTCCAACTGGAAAGGCGGCAAATGCCGCTGTGGCCGCGATTAGACGCGAGCCAGCCATCTGTTGTTGCCGCTCAGCGGCGATCGAGCGCCGGCACCAGGGCGGCCGCGGCGATCAGCCCGAACAGCATGATCAACAGCGCCGGTGCCATCGCCGCACCAACGCGCTCGTCACTGGCGTACTGAAACACCCGCACCGCCAGGGTGTCGAAATCAAACGGCCGCAGCGCCAGGGTCAAGGGCAACTCCTTGACCACATCGACAAACACCATCAGTGCCCCCACCAGCAATGGGCCGCGCAGCAGCGGTAGATGCACGCGCCGCAGCACATCGCTCCAGGCGCTGCCCAGGCTGATCGCGGCCTCATCAACGCTGGGGGGAATGCGCTCAAAGGCGGCATCGAGGCCTTGTTTGCTGACCGCCATGAAGCGATCTCCGTAGCCCCACAGCAGCAGGAGCAACGGGCTCAGGGCGAGCGGCCCGCCCAACACGATCAACCCCAACGCCAGCACGCTGCCCGGCACGGCATAGCCCAGGCCGGCCACAAAGCTGAGTTGCCTGACGCCGAGCTGGGGGCTCCAGCGGCGCACAATCGCCAGCAGCAGCGCCGCCATCACCGTGACGCCTGCGGCAGCCAGCGCCAGCGACAGGCTGCGCATGGCCAGGGGCAGCAGCTCGCTCCAGGCCTGGACATTGAGGTTTTGCCAGCCATCCGCCATCCACACCAGTGGAATCAACAAGGCCACAGCAGGCGGCAGGGCGCACACCACGACCGCCAGCGCTGCCCGCCAGCCCTGCAGCTGCCAGAGCGGTTGATCCGATGGCGCGCCGCTGAGGTTCCAGCGGCGGCTGCGCCGCCGCAACTGCCGCTCACCGGCGATCAGAACCCCCACGATCGCCAGGGCCACCAGCGACAGCAGGGCCGCTCCCTTGGGATCGCCATCGACCTGCCAGCGATCAAGAATGCCCGCCGAGAGGCTTGGCACACCCAGCAGGCGCACGGCACCCAGCTCGTTGACCACCTCCATGGCGCTCAGGGCCACCCCGGCTCCGATCGCAGGCAAGGCGATCGGCAGGGCCACCCTGAAGAAACAGCGCCAGGGCCCGACCCCCAGGCTGCGGCTGGCCTCCATGAGGCGGCGTCCACTGACGGCAAAGCTTTCGGTGCTCAGCAGAAACACATACCCGTAATTGGCCAGGCTGAGCAGGGCAATGGCCCAGCCCAGCCCATGGATGCGCAGCCCGCGGTAGCTGGCCCAATCGATCAGGCTGGCCGCCAGCAGGTAGGCCGGAATCGCCATCGGCAGCAGCTGGGCGATGCGTAACAGACGTCGCCCCGGGAAGCTGCACTCGGCCGTGAGCCAGCCCGTTGCCGTTCCCAGAATGGCGCCGGCAAGCCCTTCACCAGCGACCAGGGCCAGGGTGCCGCGCACCTGATCGGCGCCATCGACCCCCAGCTCCATCGCGGCAGCCTCGCTGCCGATGAGCGCTTCCCATAGCAGGGTGAGCAGCGGCAGCAGAGCCAGCAGGCTCACCGCAACCACCGCCACCACCAGCACCAGGCGCCGGTCTCCCTTGGGCCATGCCGAAAGCATCAACGCTCTGCCGACTCCCTCACTGCCAGCCAGCCTGCGTCATCAGCTGCACGGCCTCGCGGTTGCGGCGACCCAGCTGCTCCATCGACTCCTGTGAGGCCTTAAAGGCGCCGAACCGTCTGAGGGTGGGGTTGTTGCCCCAGCCCCGCAGGGGGTACTCGTTGTTGGCAGCGGCATAGCCTTCGCCCGAGCTGGGCGAGGCCAGAAATTCGAGCAGTCGCTGCGCCGCCGCTGGGTTGCTCGCGTTGCGGGTGACCCCACCAGCGGTGATGTTGATGTGGGTCGGGTTGGGCCAGACCACCCGCACCTTCTGGGCGATCTGGCGATCAGCGGCGTTCTCACCGCTCAGCAGCCGCGCCAGGTAGTACTGATTGGCAATGGTGACGCCGCACTGCCCCTGACCCACGGCGCGCACCATCGTGGTGTCTGAGCTGTAGAAGGGTTGGCCATTGTTGGCGACCACCCCACGAAGCCACTGGGCTGTGGCCCTGGCGCCGCGGCGCACCAGCTCATCGGCCACGAGCGACTGGTTGTAGACGCTGGCGCGGTTGCGCAGGCACAGCTTGCCTTTGAGCTCTGGCCGGCTCAGGTCGTTGTAGGTGCGAATCAAGGCCGCATTGACCTGGGCGGGGTTGACCATGACCGGCCGGGCCCGGCGCGTCAGGGCGTACCAGCGCCCGCCGGGGTCGCGCAGATTGGCGGGCACGTCCTTGTTGAGTTCGGATGAGCGGATCGGCCGGAACAGGTTGGCCTGCTGAGCCCGGTACAGACGGGCCGCATCGACCAGCACCAGCAGATCGGCTCTGCTGCGGCTGCCTTCGCTGCGCAACCGCTGAATCAACTCATCGTCTTTGCCCTCGAGCAGATTGACCTTGATGCCGGTGCGCCGGGTGAATTCGGCGTAGAGGGCCTTGTCGGTGTTGTAATGCCGCCCGGAGTACACATTGACCTCCTGTGGCGGGCGGCTCTGCGCCATCACCAGATTGACGCTGCCTGCGGCGGCAGAGGTGAGCACGACCCCGCCCAGGGCAAGCGTGCAACGCAGCAGTGATGGGCGATCCATGGTCTGACGTGATCGGCGAGCCGCAGGCCGCAGCGATGCGTTCTGCGTGTGCCAATCACCCTATGGATCAGGTTTGGCTGCAGCCGTGACCAATGGAAGCAACGGCTGTGCCTTTTGCTACAGCGTTGCTCAGCCTCGGGGCCGAACCCGCACTGGCACCAGCGCGGGTTGCATCAGCCCGCCGCCGCCGTTGTCGTCGTCGGAGTCGGTGGTCAGCCAGAGGGCCAAGCCAAACAGGGTGAGCACCGCGGCAAACACGAAGGCTTCGGCCATGGCACTCCATGCAATGGGCGCACCATAACCAGCCTGGCCAGCTTTGGTGTAGCGGCTGTTACGCCAGCGGTGCCAGGGCCAGAACGCCTCCCGCCAGGCTCAGAGCCGCCGCCAGCACAAGGGTCCAGCGCAGCGCCAGGCGCCGTAGCGACAGGTGGGTGATCCCTACCACCAGGGCCGAAGCCAGCAGGGCTCCCAGCCACCAGCCGGCGTGACCGGCCGGGGCTTCCTGGCCATGCAGCAAGGCATGCACCGCTACCGCTGCTGCAGCCAGGCTGCCGATGAGCCCCAACGCGGGGCGCTGCTTCATGCGATCGAGCTGCAGGGTCAGCAAGCCCAGCGACGCAACCGACAGGGCGGCCAGCACTTCGGCAGCAGGGAGCTGGCCGCCGCTGCTGCCTGCCACGGCGCCGATCAGGGCGCCGGCCAGGGCAAACAGCAGCACCGCGGCGCCCACGTAAGAGCTGAGCACCCCCACGCCCAGCAGCAGCAGCAGGTGATCGAGCCCCAGCAGGGGGTGGGTGGCGCCGCTGAGCAGGCCGCCATCGGCGAGGCCATGGGCGCCTGCAGGCAGGGCCGAGAGCAGGCTCAGGCCCAGGCCAGCTGCAGCAGCCGGCACCAGCTGGCGGGCGAGGTTCGAAGAGGTCATGGAATCGGGCCGGTCCGCGCCGGCAGCGAGAAGGACAGTGGTCGGGCGAGCGTTCTGACTGAGGCGCAAGCGCCATCACAGCTGCGGGACAGTGGCGGAATCGGGCGAACCCTCACCGGACTTTCCTCGTTGCCTCTGCGGACTGAATCCGCAGAACCCATCTCCAGTATTGCCGCCCCTGCCCCCAGTGGGGCCTCTGCCTCAGGCGAATTCCTTGCCGGCGTTGGGGGCCACGCAGGCCCGCAGCTGCTGGCGCAGCTTGGCGTGATCGAGATTCCTGCCGATCAGCACGATCTGGTTCTTGCGCTCAGCGCTGGGCCAGTCGGAATCGTCAATCGAGAAGCGCTTGCCGGCCAGGTGAAACACATGGCGCCGCTCACTTTCGTTGAAACAGAGAATCCCCTTGGCGCGGAAGACGCCGGCGGGCAGCTGGTTGTCGAGGAAGTTCTGGAACTTGCGCAAGGCAAACGGACCCTCGGCTGCAAACGAGAGGGAGGTGAAACCCTCGATCGCCGCATGGTCGGGGTGGTCGGCGTGGCTGTGATCGTGGTGGTGCGCGTGGTTGTGGTTGTGAGCCCCTTCGTGCTGGTGACCATGGTCATGACCATGGTCGTGTTCGCAATGGCCGTGGTCATGGTCGCAACCGCTGTGGTCCTGCTGGGCGACGACCTTGTCGCTTTCAAACAGGCCCACGCTCAGCAGCAGCGGCAGCGGCACCTCGCCCTTGACCGCGCGCAGGATGCGGGCATCGGTCTTGATGCGGCGCAGCTCGTCTTCCAGTGACGCGAGGCGCGCTTCGTCGACCAGGTCACATTTGTTGAGCAGCAGCATGTCGCTGTAGACGACCTGGGCCCTGGCCACCTCGCCCTCGAGGATCTCGGGCCCGAAGTTCTCTGCATCCACCAGGGTGATGATCGAGTCGAGCCTGGTGGCATCGCGCAGGTCGCTGCCCAGGAAGGTCATCGCCACCGGCAGCGGATCGGCCAGGCCCGTGGTCTCGACCACCAGGTAGTCGACCGGCTCGGGGCGATCCAGGATGCGATACACGGCATCGAGCAGCTCGCCGTTGATCGAGCAGCAGATGCAGCCGTTGCTCAGCTCGACCATGTCGTCGCCGGTGGCGACCATCAGGTCGTTGTCGATGCCGATCTCACCGAACTCATTGACCAGAACGGCGGTCTTGAGCCCCTGCTGGTTGCTGAGAATGTGGTTCAGCAGAGTGGTCTTGCCCGCCCCCAGAAACCCGGTGAGGATTGTGACCGGCAGGGCCGCGTGTTGCTCCTGCGTGGTGGGTTCGAGGCTTGTGGCGCTTGCTGTCATGGCAACAACGGGGGCCTGTGGGCTTGGCTTGACAACCGTTTTCACACCCTAGAGGTGATGGCCCAGGACCTGAATCTCAGGACCTCAGAAGCTGAACTGGGTCTTGATCAGGGCGCCGAGCTGGTTGAAGCTCTGGCCGGCGGGGGTGTCCTGGCCCAGGGGGCGCGACAGATAGAACAGTGCCGGGGTGATGCTGATGTTGTCGGTCACCTGGAATGAATACCACCACTCCCACATCCAGTTGCCGTCGTTCGGCGAGCCGCCGCCGCTCTGGGCCGTGGCAAAGGGTGCCTGGCCAATGGCCATGCCTGCGGCGTTGCCCTTCCTGAGGGCATCAGCCCAGTTCAGCCCCACACTCCACGACTGCGATGTGGTGGGTGTGCCGGCAGGCTGCACTTGGCTGAACGTCGTGCTGTTGAGGCCCCAGCCGGCGCTGATCGAGGGAAGCAAGCCGCTCTGTTTGGGCTGCCAGTAACCGCTGATCGCAAAGGCGTTGGTGAGGTTGGGGGTGCTGTTGAGCACGTTCATCAGGTACCCCGTGCCATAGGCGGCGCCCATGCGCTGCACCGCGGAGTAGAGGAACGCCGCCCCCCACTGTTCCTGTTGGTAGCCCAGCTGCAGCGTGCCACTCGAGACCGCGTTGGCCGTGCCGATGCCACCTCTCGCCGGGGAGCCGTCGGCACCATTGGCTGCCACATAGCTACCGCTGATGCTGAAGCCGTTCTGTTGCCACCAGAGACCGATGCCGGGGCCCAGATTCTTGTTGTAGGCGATCGGTGCGCCGTTGAGGGTCAGCACATCGAGCACCGTGGCACTGGGGTAGACGCTGGGCCACAGGGCGAGCATGTCCTCCTGTCCCACGCGGCCGCCCATGGTGGCGGTGAAGCCGGCTCCGATCGGCAGCTGGTAGTACAGCTTGTCGATGCCGACAACATTGGCGCCACTGTCTTCCTGGAAGGCCACCTCCAGCTGGCTCAGGGTGGTGGGTCCGCCGCCGCCGAAGCTGTTGCTGGTGCCGTCAAAGTTGCCACTGCGCAGCACCGTGCGCAGCAGGTCATTGCCGTTGAAGCTGGTGTCAAAGTTGAGCTGCACGTCGTAGTTGAACGTGACGGCGTTGGTGAGCGGCAGGGCCCCCTGACTCACGCTGTTGACCGTGTTGGCACTGCCGTTGATGGCACTGCCGCCAAAGGCGGTGCCCCCAAGCACCATGGTGGCCTGGCCGCTCAACTTGGTGGTCGTGGAGAACTGCTGGGCCTCCAAGACGCCCACCTTGGCCTCCAGCCCGTCGACGCGGCCCTTGAGCATGGCGCGTTCCTTGGCGAACTCGGCCATCAGCCGCTTGAGCTCATCGCTGACCTCGCTGACGCGGTCCAGGCAGGCATTGAGCAGGGCCGCTGCCTCAAAGCGGGTCATGGCCTTGCCGCCGCGGTAGGTGCCGCCTGGGTGGCCCGCCGCGCAGCCATAGCGCTCGATCAGATTGCTCAGGGCTTGGTAGGCCCAGTCGGTTGGCTTGACGTCGCCGAACTGGGCGATGTCGCTGACCTGCTCACTGCTGGCATAGCGGGCGATGGCGCTCAGGTTGAGCTCGCCGGCTTGGGCGTCATCGACGGCGGCGAAGGGGGCCAGAAGGGCCAGGGCCACGGGACTGAGCCAGGGGTGTGCGACAGATGCCATCAGAACGGTTGCCTCAGAACGGAGCGGCGGCCCATGGGGAACACCATGTTGAGAATGATAATGGTTATCACAAGTTGTGCGGCGTCTTGATCTGGCCATCTGCTGGCCCTGTTGGGTGGGCGATGGGGCGCACTGCGTTTCCCCTGGCTGTGACAAAACGCACGAGCATCGGCAGTCCATGCTGCGTCGTTTGGTCAGCGATGGCGCTGGTCAGATCTGGTCGCAGCGCCCAGGCTTGCACCAGTTTCTGGATTCACGATGCTGCGTCTGCGTGGTGATCGCAGCAGCCTGCTGGCTGCCCTGCTGCTGCACTGGAGTGAGCAGCAGCTTCAGTTGCCGCTCACCCCGCGGCGCCCTGGTGGCGCTGCTGGCACTCGCCGCAGAGTCCGAAAAATTCCAGGGTGTGAAACAGGGGCCTGAAGCCCCCCAGTTGGCCGGCATCGAGGTGAACGCTGTGCACGGGGCAGCTCTCGAGGGTGGTGGTGCTGCCGCAGTCGACGCAGGTGAGGTGGTGCTCGTCGCGCTCGGCCGGGGCATAGAGCGCTTCGCCGCTGGGTAGATGACGGCAGCGCACCTCGCCCAGTTGCTGCAGTTGCCGCAGGTGCCGGTACACCGTGGCCAGGCCCATGGGGCGGCTCCCTTTGCGCAGGCGGGCGTACAGATCCTGGCCCGACAGCTCACCCTTGCAGCGCTTGAGCTCCTTGAGCAGTTGCCCCTGTTTGGCGGTGAGCGGCACGGCTGATCTGCGTTGCTTCAGTTTTACCTGAGGCTGCTTGCTCGTGGCTGGCTGCTGCTCAGGGCAGTAGCCACAGGGCCAGCCGCGCCTGCTTGCCCAGCGGGCGCAGGGTCAGCGTGGTGGCATCGAGCAGCATCGCCTGGGGAGCGTTGCGGGAGCTCCAGGGCCTGAGCACCAGCAGCAATTGGTTGCGGCTGGGATCGAGGCTCAGCGGGGTGCCGGGCTCGAGCTCCCAGCCACTCAGGTTGCGGCGGGCCAGCACCTGCCCGTGGCGATTGAGCTCCAGCACGCTGAGCTCAGGCCGCTGAATGCCTTCGATCTGCGCGAGCCACACCCGCTCGCCGCCCCCCAGACAGCTGCTGGCGACCAGCGCCTGGGTGCCCAGCCACAGCTGGCGCGGGGCTTGCCCCGGCTCCACCAACTCGATCGAGCGGCGAAAGTCGGGCCAGTGACGGCTCAGCAGGGCGCGGCCAGAACGGGGGCAGAAGCTGCTCAGATCGCGGCTGCCCGGCAGGGTCTGCTGTCGCGCTGGCCGTGGCGGCAGGTCGTGCAGGCTGAGCCCTTCGCTGCTGGGCACCACCACAGCCCCGCCCTGGGGCAGCAGCCGCATCGGTCCGCTGGCGTCGAGCGTGAGTGGGCGGGGACGTTGCCCCTGGGGCCACAGCAGTGTTTGCACGCTCATGGGCTCGGGGCCGCCGCTCTGGATCAGCAGATCGCCGCGGCGGTTGCTGCTCAGATGGGCAAACAGGGCGCGCCCATCGCCCATGGGCTCGGGCTCCTCGGCACGCACCGCTGCCAGCCCCCGCGGGCTGGGTGCCAGGTTGCGCTGCAGCAGCCGAATCCGCCAGATCTGCTGCCCGCCGCCGCTGCGGCTGACCAGCGCCACACCGGAGCCGTCGCCCAGCGGTTCGACCGCCAGAATCTGCTGCCACACCGGCGAGATCGGTTGCCAGCGGCCATCGTTGTGCCGCAGCTGCAGCTGCTCGCCGCCCGCCACCACCGCCACTACCAGCACCCGCGGGCGCGGATCCCAGAGCCAGCGGCTGGGGAGCAGCACCTGGCCGCGGCGATCGCGGCCCGCCAGCGTGAGGCTGATCGGCCCGCTGATGCGGCTGCCTTGCTCAAGGCTGAGCTTGAGCCGGTTGCCGCTGCCCAGCCAACGCACCGCCAAGGCAGGATTGAGGCGGCTGCCGGCGGCCAGGCTGGCGCGGTCCATGGGCCGGCTGAACTCGAGCTCCAGCGCCGCCGGCCCGCTGCTGGCCTCGCTCTGGCGCAGCGCCACCAGCCGCGGCGGCAGACGCAGCAGCAGCTGTTGCTGCAGCCCCGCCAGGGCCAGCGGCAGCCCCAGGGCCAGGGCCAGGCGGTTCATGGCTCCAGCGGCCTGGCCGGCCGCCTGATCGGCGTGATCCGCTGCGGGATCACCACCAGCTCTTCACCCTCGGCGCCCTGCTGCACGGCCATCTCACCATTGATCTGCAGCCACTGATCAGCCCTGGGCAGGGGTTGATCGCTGGGCCAGCGCACCGGCAGGCCGATGGGCGTGGCATCGGCCAGGCAACAGCGCACCAGCAGCCGTCCCAGCAGGGGCGGGCCATCGGCGCGGGGCAGCACAAAACCGCTGATCCGCACCGGATCGCCCACGTACAACCGTGGATCGCTCTGGGTGCGCAGCAGCCGCACCCAGTCGGTGAGGCTGCGCTGGGCCGGCGGCAGCACAAAGGCCAGTTCGGCCTCGCTGCTGTCGTCGCCCGGCCGCCGCTGGGCCAGGTCGGCAAACGAGGGGTTCGGCGGCAGCGCGATCAGCAGCAGCGCGATCAGGGCGGTGGCGGCGCTCAGCCGCCATTGCTGGGGCGTCGCAGCACCAGGTGCGGCAGGCGCTTGCCTGTGCCGCTGCGGCAGCACCAGCGCCACCGCCCAGATCAGCAGGGCCAGGCCCGCCAGGCTCACCAACGGATGAAACACCTCGCGCAGCAGCAGATCGAGCCGCCCATCGCTGCTGGCGCGCAGCAGCACCAGGCCCCACAGGGCCAGCCCGGCTGCCTGCAGATGGTGGCTTTTCACAGCGGCCACTCTCACAGCAGCCACAGGTTGATCCACTGGCCGATCAGCAGCACGCTGAGGCCGGCGCCAGCTGTGGCCAGCAGCAGGCCCCTGGGCTTCAGCAGCAATCCCAGCAGGCCGGCCAGCTTCAGGTCGATCACCGGACCGAGCAGCAGAAACGCCAGCAGGGCACCCGGTGTCACCTGGGCGGCAAAGCTCAGGGCCAGAAAGGCATCAACGCTCGAGCACACCGAGATCACCAGGCTCAGGGCCATCAACGCCAGCACCGACCCGGTGGGGCTGCTGCCCAGGGCCAGCAGCCATTGGCGCGGCAACAGCGTCTGCACCAGTGCCGCCAGCAGGCAGCCCGCCACCAGCAGCAGGGCCAGCTGCAAAAACTCGCGACCGCCGTGCTGCAGCACCTCCTGCAGGGGTGGGCGCGGCGTTGGGGTGGGAGATGGCTCGACCGCGGTGCCGCTGCCACCGGGCACCCCGACCAGGCCCGTGCGCCGCTGCAGCAGGTTCACCGTGCTCAGCGGTTGGTTGAGCCGCCGTTCGGCCAGCACATCGCTTTGCAGCAGCTGCTCTTCGGGAATCAGACGCAGCAGCAGACACAGCGCCAGCGACACCAGCACCGCGCCGATGGGCCTGGCCATCAGCAGCCACGGTTGATCGGGGAACGCCGCCCAGGTGCTGGCGATCACGATCGGGTTGAGCACCGGCGCGGCAAACAGAAAGCCCAGGGCGCTGCCCAACGGTGCCCCGCCCACCAGCATGCGCCGCGCCACCGGCACGTTGCCGCACTCACAGGCCGGTAGGGCAAAGCCCAGCGCGGCGCCGCTGAGCGGCCCCAGCAGCGGGTGCGTGGGCAGCCGCCTCAGCCAGCTGCCGCCGGGCGCGAGCCAGCGGGCCAGCGCTGAGATCAGCACGCCGATCAACAAAAACGGCAGAGCTTCGATCAGCAGCCCCTGAAACAGCGCCCAGGCGGTGCTCAACGGCAAGTCCCATAACGGCGTTGGTGGGTGACCCTAGGCCCCAAGACGGATGATTTGGCTTGTTACTGCTGGGGCTATGGCCTTCGCCTCATGCTGGTTGAAGCGCTGTGAGAGGAGGGAAGTGCTGAAGTCCTCCATGAAGACGGACGTTGCTTCAACCTGGGATGGCTATACTTAGGCAAATTACATATAGTGCAAGTCGGAGAAAGTGATCACAGGCCTGCATCGTCAAGATGAGGCATGTTGGGTAGTTCTCCGACAGAAGGTGGAGCCATTTGCTGAGCAATGACCCAGTTGGTGGCGGCTTTTTGTGTATGCCAAGCCTGCAGGAGCTGCTTGGCGATGTTGCGCAGCTCGCTGGTGTCCGCAGTGGCATCAATGGCGCGGCTGAAGCGTTCGATCTCGAACTGCTGGCTCACGCTCAGGTTGATCGGCATGCTCATCGAAATGTCCCTCCGAGTGGAGCCAACGTATCGATCTGCATCGGTCTCGAAGTAGCGGTGGCTACCCGCGCCCTGTTTCGTCAGTGTTTCAAGTTGTCAACGCTGCCGGCGTGGGTTCGCGATTGATCAGTGCTGTCACACAGATTGATTAGTCATTGTCATCAGTTCCGTGCGCTGCAGCTGGAGCGAGCATGTTGAGGTGGCCCAAAGGCTTGGGGCAACTGCACCTGATGAGCTGGGCACTGCCTTGGCGCTCATGGGAGCAGCGTTGCTGATGGCTGCGCAGGACCTGCTGGTGCAGGACAGTGCGCTGATGGTGCATTGCGAGTGAGCGCGCGCTGGCTCTGCGCGTTGGCCCCTAAGGATTGCTAAAGTTGTAGCGATGGCTACTTGGAGAGGGTCAATGCTCTCCATAGCTTGAAACCTTCAGGCCCGAGGTGGCCATGGATTTTGACGCTGAGTTTCGCTTGAAAGCTGGCTCTGGCGCGATGGGCGCTCAGGGGGAATCACCGACGTCGAGGTTGAGCTGCCGTGTGATCTACATGCAGGCCACCAGCGAGGAGCCTCGCTCGATGCCTGATCACTGGGAGCACGTGGCAGAGGGTTGCCGCAAGCTTTACGAGACCTCCAGTTGGTAGCGGACAGCCGTCAACGACTGAGGCGAGGGCGTCCAGTCATGCGGTGAAGACTTTCTAAGCATTGATCAATCTGTGCTGTTTGCTGCATTTTGAGGCTTTGGCTTGGTCAAGGGTTGAAACCTGATCCAGCGCCTTAAGGCCTGCTGTGCCTGATGTCCATGACGACCCAACCACTGCTTGGCCCCAGCACCCAGCAGCCGCCCTTGAAAGAGGCCATACGACGGCACCTGTTCTTCAGTCAGGCCAAGTCGCCCTCGCTGGCAACGCATCACGATCACTACATGGCGCTGGCCTTGGCGGTGCGCGATCGCCTGCTGCAGAACTGGGTTGAAACAGCCGAGGCCTATACAGAAGCTGGCGTACGCACAGTTTCTTACCTGTCGGCGGAATATCTCCTCGGCCCCCATCTTGAAAACAACCTTGTCAACCTCGGCATGCGCCAGGAAGCCGAGCGGGCCTGCAGCGAACTGGGTCTGGATCTGGCGGCACTGATCGCTTCTGAGCCTGAACCGGGCCTGGGCAATGGCGGTCTGGGCCGATTGGCAGCCTGTTTTCAGGAGTCTCTGGCATCACTGGAACTGCCGGCGATCGGCTATGGCATTCGCTATGAGTTCGGCATCTTTCGCCAGTTGATTGGTCCTGATGGTCAACACGAAAGCACTGACTCCTGGCTGAACCAGGGCAATCCCTGGGAGGTGATTCGCCCTGAGTGGCGTTATCCGGTTCGGATCGGAGATCGCACCGTGGTGGGGGTTGCCTATGACACGCCGATCACCGGTTATGGCGTGCGCACAGCCAATACCTTGCGTCTGTGGTCAGCCATGGCGCCAGAGGCGTTTGATTTTGCCTCCTTCAATGCTGGTGATTACACCAGGGCGGTGCTCGCCAAAATGCAGTGCGAGACGCTCAGCAAGGTTCTCTATCCCAACGATGAGTTTGACCAGGGCAAGCGCTTAAGGCTCAGTCAGCAGATCTTTTTTGTGTCCTGTTCCTTGCAGGACATGCTCCGTATCCTCAAAAAGCAGGGACTGCCGGTCGAGCAGTTCCATCACAAGTTTGCGATTCAGCTCAATGACACCCATCCGGCCATCGCGGTGGCCGAGCTGATGCGGTTGTTGGTTGATGTCGAAGGACTGGATTGGGATCGTGCCTGGAGTGTCACGCTCGCCAGCCTCAGTTACACCAATCACACCCTGCTGCCAGAAGCACTGGAAACCTGGGGTGTGCCGCTGTTTGAAGAGCTTCTGCCGCGGCAGCTGCAGATCATTTACGAGATCAATGCCCGCTTTCTGCGGACTGTGCGTCTCCAGAATCCTGGTAAGCCCGACTTGCTGCAGCGCGTGTCGCTGATTGAAGAGGGCTCCCCCAGACGCGTGCGCATGGCCCATCTGGCTGTTGTAGGCAGCCATCACACCAATGGAGTGGCTGAACTGCACAGCCGCCTGTTGCGTGAACATGTTCTGCGGGACTTTGCCGAGCTGTGGCCAGAGCGCTTTACCAACGTCACCAACGGCGTCACCCCCAGGCGTTGGCTGGCTGTGGCCAATCCAGGCTTGTCGACGTTGCTGCAAGAGACCCTCGGCTCTGCATGGCCTCGTCAGCTTGATCTGTTGCAGCAGCTTGAGCCTTGTTTGGCCGAGGGCGGGTTTCTCGAGCGCTGGCAGCAGGCCCGTGAGCAGGCCAAGACCCGCCTGGCGAACCAGATCCATCAGCAGCTTGGGGTGCTGGTGGATCAGAGCTCACTGTTTGATGTGCAGGTCAAGCGCATCCACGAATACAAACGCCAGCATCTGGCTGCTCTCGAAGTGGTGCAGCGCTATCTGCGGCTGCGCAACGGTGAGGATCTTCCTCCACGTACGGTCATTTTTGGTGGTAAGGCTGCGCCGGGCTATGCCATGGCCAAGCTGATCATTCGCCTGATCGTCGGCATTGCCGATGTCATCAACATGGATCCAGCGATGGGCGGTCGCCTGCGCGTGATCTTTTTGCCGAATTTCAGTGTCAGCCTTGGCCAGTTGGTCTATCCGGCGGTTGATCTCTCTGAGCAGATCTCCACAGCCGGTATGGAGGCTTCAGGTACGGGCAACATGAAGATGGCGCTCAATGGTGCCGTGACCATTGGCACCCTCGATGGAGCCAATGTTGAGATACGCGAACGCGTCGGAGCCAACCACTTCTTCCTGTTCGGTCACGATGCCCAGGCGGTCAGTGATCTCAAGCGTAAGGGTTACCACCCCTCCATCTGGATTGATCACAATGCTGCTTTCAGCGAGGCGCTTGATCTGATCGGCTCAGGTCACTTCAGTGAAGGGGATCGTCAGCTCTTTCAGCCCTTGCTGGAGAACCTCTTCCATCGCGATCCATTTCTGGTGGCTGCTGATGCTGCCGACTACAGCCGTGCTCAGAACGCTGTTGATCAAGCCTGGTTGAACCAGCAGGGCTGGCTGATCTCATCGGTCACCAACACCATGCGCTGTGGTTTTTTCAGCAGCGATCGTGCCATTGCTGACTATGCCGAGCGCATCTGGAAGCTCAAACCGCACCCCATTACCCCATCGATGCCAACCGTGTGATGAACACCTCACCAACCATGGATGTACCCACTGCCTTTGCCGCCATCGCCTTGGCCGCGGTGTCCTGGGATGGATCGCTCAGCATGGCCGGCAGCAGGGCGTTGCGGCATGTTCTCGACTATCGCCATCCATTTCGCTCCTATGACGATGCCGCCATGGTGGCACTGCTGGATCGCTTGCTGGCCGATCTGCGCAGCAAGGGTGCTCAGCATCTGATGGTCGATGCCGCCCAGGGGCTCAACAGCGATCAACGGGCCACCGCCTATGCCGTGGCTGTCGAGATCATGCGCTCTGATGGTCCACTACTCGATGACGAATGCAACATCCTCGATCACCTTGCTTCTGTGCTGGAGCTCGATCAGGAGCTCACGGTTGAGGTGCGTTGCGTGATGGATCTGTTGCACGCTGATCTGGGCTGCTGAGGCAGACCCTTGCATCGACCGTCATTGTCAACGCGGCATGGGTTCGGGACTGCGGCAGACGTCTGAGATGGCTCGATGAAGAGCCATGAAGATCTTCGCTCTTGTTGCGCTGGACACACCAGCGTCGCCCCTGCGTTGCTCCACTGGTGCATCCAGTCGTACCCGCAGTAGCACCCGTGATGCCACACACAACCGCGTGTCTTCGTTTTCAGGATCCATCGGCTCCTTACAAGGGTGTCTGGACCCTGGAGGACCATGGACGGCTGGGGGTCAAGGCTTTTCATGCCACCTTTCACCGCCAGCCTGCGACAGGCTGTCTGATTGAACAGCGCAGCTTTGCAGCGCCGGCTCAAGCGCGCCAATTTGTGCACCATCTGCAAATGCATGGCTGGAGTGTGCTTGAGAAAGGGGCCACTGGCGGCTCCCTGCTCAATGGCGTGTTGTCCTCTTGAGTGGACTCCTTAGAACAGCTCCACTTCAACCCCGCTGCGGATGGTGCAGTCGCTGAGGGGATAGCTCACGCAAAGGAGTGCATAGCCGCTGCGGATTTGGTCGTCATCAAGAAATGACTGATCGCTTTGATCGACGCGGCCACTGATCAATTGAGCTGCACAGGTGCTGCAGGCTCCTGCGCGGCACGAATAGGGAAGATCAACGCCGAGATCTTCTGCGGCATCGAGGATGTAGGTGTCTTCAGAGCAGCTGAAGCTCTGGCCTCCCTCAATGCTGATGGTGTAGTCGGCCATGGTTCTCCGTCAGAGTCTTGGTTGAATCCTGGAAATCCCAGTGAGCTGGCTGCTGTGTTGTTGATCACAAATCGCTACTTGTCTGGATTTGTCTTCTGTTGGTGATTGCTCTGCTCCCTCTGGTGCTTGCGGGCACAGCGGTGGGACCGTTTGGGGTGTTGATTGACAGGCCGATCCTGAGCTGCCATGGACAACCGCGCGTCGCAAGGTGCCTGGCCCCTCAGGGGGTTGCAGCTGCTGCGTGACCCTGCGCTGAACCGTGGTACCGCCTTCAGCCTCGAGCAGCGTCAGGCTCTTGGGCTGGAGGGGCTGCTGCCGGCGCAGGTGGAAACGCTGGAACTTCAGGTGGAGAGAACCTGGCAGGCGTTCACTGCGCTGACTGGTGATCTGGAGCGCTTCGCGTTTGTCGATGGCCTCAGGCGCAGCAATCTTGTGCTGTTTCATCGCTTCCTCGCCGATCACCTCGAGGCGGTGTTGCCGATCGTCTACACCCCCACGGTCGGTGCGGTGATCCAGGGCTTCAGCCGCAGTTATCGCAGCCCGATTGATGGTGTGTTTCTCAATGCCACCCAGCGCGGACGCCTGCGCCAGGTGCTGGCCTCAAGCCTCTCTGGCCCCATCGATCTTGTGCTTGTCACCGATTCAGAGGGGATCCTCGGCATTGGCGATCAGGGCGTCGGCGGCATTCACATCTGCCAGGGCAAGCTGGCGGTCTACAGCCTCTGTGCGGGGCTCAATCCCAGCCGCGCCCTTGCGGTGGTGCTCGATGTCGGCACCAACCGCGACGCCTTGCTGGCCGATCCGCTGTATCCGGGGCTGCGGCAGCGCCGGCTTGTGGGTGACGACTACCTGGCGCTGCTGGATGAGTTTGTTGAGGCTGTTGATCAGGTCTGCCCTGGGGCCTGCCTGCACTGGGAAGATTTCGGCACCGGCACGGCCCAGCTGCTGCTCGATCGCTACCGCCAGCGCCTACCCAGCTTTAACGACGACATCCAGGGCACCAGTGGTGTGGCCACAGCCGCCGTGCTGGCTGCCACCGCTGGTCTGGGCCAGAGCCTCGCTGCGCAGCGCATGGTGATCTTTGGTGCCGGCACCGCTGGCTGTGGCATCGCAGCGGGGTTGCTGCGTCGACTGATGGCCAGCGGTCTGACGGCCGACCAGGCGCGCCGTCGCCTCTGGGCTCTGGATCGACCGGGCCTGTTGTTGCAGGGCAGCCCAGGTCTCAGCCCCGCTCAGCAGGCGCTGGCCCGCGATCCAGCCGAGGTCGACTCGTGGCCGCGCGACGCTCAAGGCCGCATTGACCTGCTCAGCGTGGTCGAGCAGGTCAGACCGACGGTACTGATCGGCACGTCGACCGTGGCAGGAGCCTTTTCGCGGCCTGTGGTGGAGGCCATGGCGCACCATTGCCCCCGTCCCATCGTTTTGGCGCTTTCCAACCCCACCGCCCTGGCGGAGGCCACACCGGCTGATCTGTTGGCCTGGACCAATGGGCGCGCCCTGGTGGCCAGTGGCAGTCCCTTTGCCCCGGTGAGCGGGCCTTGGGGTGAGCGGGTGATCGGTCAATGCAACAACTGTTTCCTGTTCCCAGGGCTCGGGTTCGCTGCGGTGGCAGTGGGTCTGCGCTGCATCGATGACGCCATGATCGATGCGGCTCTGGCGGCTCTGGCCGAGCAGATTCCTGCCCGCCGGCATCCCGATGCAGCTCTGATGCCGCCCCTGGATCAAGTGGCAGCTGTCGGGCAGGCCGTGGCCAAGGCGGTGGCCTTGTCTGGTGTCAAGCGCGGCTTGGCCCGTTTGGCTCAGACGCCTGAACAAGCCCTCTCGCGCCTTGAAGCAGCTCGCTGGCAGCCGCGCTACAAGGACGTGCTTTAAGAAGTGTTACGATGTCATGCAGCAGCAGATCATTCCAATGAGCGACTACAAAATTCCGTACCAGCGCACCGGCTGGGTTCCCTTTGCGGAGACCTGGAATGGCCGTATGGCGATGCTCGGTTTTGTGATCGCCATTGCCACCGAAGCCATCACCGGTGCCGGCATCCTGGCTCAGCTGGGTCTGGGCTGAAGCCCTGGGCCCGTCGCTCGCCAGGCCATGAAAAAGCCCCCTGGGCCTGCGTGCGGCAGGACAGGGGGCTTTGTTGTGTGAGTCGACGCGGACTCGATCAGTGCACGTAGTGCTGACCGCGGTAGGTCAGCTCTTTGTTGGTGCCGGTGGCCTGGGGCTCGTCGTGGTGGGCGTCGACGTAGGACACGCCGCGATAGGCCTTGGCCATCAGGAACTGGGCGTCGTCAAGGCGCTTGTCCTTGACCATTTTGGTCCGGATGATGTTGAGCACGTTCATCGTGGTCTCCGCAACGTCCGCGTCCCCGTTGCCTGGCGCGGATCGAACTGCGTCCATCCCGGGGGATGGATCAACGTGCCGTCACTCTGGCATTTAGTAGCGGTTGCTACAACCCCTTGCTGGCGAAGGGTTGCGTTTTTGTAGCAATTGGGTGTCAGCGCCATGCTGATCGAGGGGCGCCTCGCGCCTTGCTGCCTTGCTGTGACGCCCGATGACGATTTCGCCCCAGTCGCTGCCACCGATCGCCGGACGCGAGGCCGAGTTGCAGGCCCTGATGCGCAGCAGCAGCAGCAGGCCCGACGTCGCGGCTCCGCGCGATCTGGTCGGGATTCGCTCGGCCTTTGCCTGCGCCCTGCACATGCACCAGCCCACGATCCCGGCGGGTTCGGCTGGCGAGCTGATCTCCCATCTGCAATACATGGTTGAGCACCCGCACGAGGGTGACAACCACAACGCCGAGCCCTTTGCCCAGTGCTACCTGCGCATGGCGCAGCTGATGCGGCAGCTGATCGATCAGGGCAGGGGGCCACGCATCATGCTCGATGTCTCCGGCAACCTGCTCTGGGGCGTCGAGCAGATGGGGCGCCGCGACATCGCCGCGGCGTGGCGCGAGCTGGCCTGCGACACAGCGCTGCAGCGCCATGTCGAGTGGCTCGGCACCTTTTGGAGCCATGCGGTAGCCCCCTCAACGCCGATTCCTGATCTGCGCTTGCAGATTCAGGCCTGGCAGCATCATTTCGCGGCCCTCTTTGGTGATGAGGCCCTGCAGCGGGTGCGCGGCTTCTCGCTGCCCGAAATGCACCTGCCCAACCACCCGGACACCCTGTTTGCCCTGGTGAGCGCCCTGTGTGCGTGCGGCTACCAGTGGTTGCTGGTGCAGGAGCACAGCGTGGAGAACCTCGATGGTTCACCCCTGGGCCACGCCCAGCGCTATCTGCCCAACCGGCTGGTGGCGCGTAGCTCAGACGGTGAGACCGTGAGCATCACTGCCCTGATCAAGACCCAGGGCTCCGACACCAAGCTGGTGGGCCAGATGCAGCCGCTCAGCGAGGCGTTGGGTCTGGATCGCCTTGCGCTGGGGGGTGTGCCCGTGCCGCCGCTGGTGAGTCAGATCGCCGACGGCGAAAACGGTGGCGTGATGATGAATGAATTCCCTGCGGCCTTCATCGGCGCCTACCAGCGGCTCGCTGAGCACGGCGGCACCGTGGCGCTCAACGGCAGCGAATACCTGGCTGCCATCACTGCTGCCGGTGTGCCGGCCAGCGCCCATCCCCCGATTCAGGCGATCGGTCAGCACCGCCTCTGGCAACAACTCGGCAGTCGCAGCGGATCCGCCATGGTGGCGGCGGCCGTCGCTGAGCTGCAGGCGATCGATCCGGGCTTCAGCGCCGACGGCGCCAGCTGGACCAACAACCTGAGCTGGGTGCAGGGCTACGCCAACGTGCTCGAGCCGATGCAGGAGCTCAGCGCTCGCTTTCACCAGCGTTTTGATGACGCCGTGGCGCGCGACCCGCGGCTCACCCTGACGCCTGATTACCAGCAGGCGCTGCTGCACCTGCTGCTGCTCGAGACCAGCTGCTTTCGCTACTGGGGCCAGGGCGCCTGGACCGAGTACGCCCGCGAGATCCATCGCCGCGGCATGCAGCTGTTGGAGCAGCCGTTGGCGGGGTAGCGGCAGGACACCGGCTGCGCTGTTAAAACGATGATGATTCTCGTCTGATGCGGTGCGCTTGCGCACGCTGCCGCCATGGCCTTCTCCAGCCCTGTTCCAGCCGCCGGGCGCCTGCCGGTGACCGTGCTCACCGGTTACCTCGGTGCCGGCAAGACCACCTTGCTCAACCGGATCCTCACCCATGAGCACGGCCTCAAGGTGGCGGTGATCGTGAATGAATTCGGGGAGGTGGGCATCGACAACCAGTTGGTGGTGGATGCCGATGAGGAGATCTTCGAGATGAACAACGGCTGCATCTGCTGCACCGTGC